>Ga0066376_10001227_pt1 | contig 24938 bp, 19 predicted proteins | sample Knorr_S15_td_Bot_FD_77009 | JGI IMG/M metagenome (GOLD analysis project Ga0066376, IMG submission 77009) | Marine microbial communities from Southern Atlantic Ocean transect - Knorr_S15_td_Bottom_ad_5009_LV_A | ecosystem: Environmental > Aquatic > Marine > Oceanic | place: Southern Atlantic...
ACCGATAATCACGTGTCGTGCTGCCATATGCATCCTCCAGGTACAAGTAACAAGCGGCAAGTGGCAAGTTAATGCTTTCACTCTTCACTCTTCACTCTTCACTGATTTTAACCAAGGCCCAATTCCATCAATTTTTCCTGAGTCGGTTTTCCATCCGGTGTCCATCCGCGTGCGGCATAATATTCGGGCAGCATGACATCAAGATTTACAGTGACGCCGGCGGAGGGACCTTCCTTGTGCGCTTCTTTCAACAATCGTTCCGGTAAAGAGTCATCTGCCGCTGTGAGGCCGGCTCTCAGATTCCATAGACGTTCAACATTCCAGATCCGTTCGCCGATCTTGACAAAATCATCCATGTCATAATCCACGTCCGTTGCGGCCGACAACACGGGAAGAAGATCATCTAGCGGCGCGCCTGCCCCAGTGGTAAACATACATATGCCGGTTGCATCGTGGGCCGTGGTTCGATTCTGTTCTTCGGCCACCCACTTTGATTTTCCATCGGTGGTATGCGGATCGTATTCTCCGGATGTTTCAATTTCGGGTGTCCAGGCTCTCAAATGACAGGCGCCACGATTGCAGGTAGCAAAGGCGATGCCCATGCCCTGGAACCCACGGGGATCATACGCCGGAAATTCCTGCCCCTTGACGCCCATGAAGTATTCAGGATGCTCGAATTTTTCGGTCATGCGTTTGGAGCCTTCGGCCAATTCGTCGCCGAACCCTTCCCGGAAGCCGGTGGCCTCGGTCATGGCTATGAGCGCTTTCCCGTCACCAAATTTGAGAGGCATGCCGATCTGATCTTCCGAAAGCAGACCACGTTCGTACATTTCCATGGCCGCGGCCAGGGTCGCCCCCATGGAGATCGGGTCCATACCGAGGTCGTTACACAGATAGTTGGCCATGACAATGGCGTCCATATCGTCTATCCCGCAGTCGGCACCGAGGGACCACAGATTTTCATACTCCGGTCCTTCGCCGGCGATCTTCCAGTTTCGTGGGTGCATGTTGACCATGTATTTGTCGGCATTCGGCGTGACTTGCGTCACCCGACCGCAGGCGATGTTGCAGGCGAAACAGGCCTTGTTGGCAACCAACCATGTATCTTTGATCGCATCCCCGTTAATTTTTTCCGTCCCTTCAAACTGTCCCTCCGTAAAGTTACGGGTCGGCAGGCCACCGAAGGCATTAATCAGATCAATCGTAGGTGCGGTCCCCAGTTCCGTCAAACCCTGACGACCCGGGCTTTCTGCGAGATGCCCGTGATAGGAGCGGATAGAAGACATATAGTCTTTGGGGCGAGCGATCTGTACCCCTTTCGTGCCTCGTACGGCGATGGCCTTCAGGTTCTTGGAGCCCATGACTGCGCCCACGCCGGCACGACCCGCAGCCAGATGCTTGTCGTTTATTATTCCAGCAAATCGGACCAGTTTCTCGCCAGCTGGACCGATGCAGGCGATGCGTAATTTCGGCATCCCGGTTTCATCACGGATCGCATCTTCCGTTTCTGAAACCACCTTGCCCCACACATTTCCGGCATCCCGTATCTGCACATCGTCATCATTGATCAGCAGATAACAGGGCTTCTCGGCTTTTCCTTCCACAATGACCATGTCGTATCCGGCGAATTTCAACTCCGGTCCCCAATGACCACCTGAATTGGACGTCGTAATCGCCCCGGTGAGCGGCCCTTTGGTGACCACCATATAACGGGCGCCGCAGGACGCATTCGTACCCGTCAACGGACCGGTCGCCATAATCAGCTTGTTCTCCGGACTGAGGGCATCCACGCCGGGGTCCATCTCCTCATAGAGATATTTCGCCCCCAGCCCACGTCCGCCGATATATTCCCGCGCCCATGTTTCATTCAGCGGTTCTCTGGTGATGCGCCCTTCCGACAGATCCACACGCAGGATATATCCTGCCCAACCATAAGACATAACATACTCCATTGAGTGATTGGTGTTTTTTTTCATTCACCATTCGCCAATCGCAATCCACCAATTTTATTACAGTCCCAACGAGTCCAGTTTTTCCCTGGTCGGTTCGCCGTCGGCGCTCCAGCCGCGCAGTTCATAGTACTCCGGCAGCATTTCGCCGAGCCTGTTGACCTCGCCCTTGGTGGGGCCCGCGGGAATGGGTTCTTCGAGGAGTCGTTTAGGTAAGGTGTCGTCTTTTCCGGTGAAGCCGGCCTTTTGATTCCATATCCGCTCAATATTCCATACCCGCTCTCCCACTTCCATCAGTTTGGGCACGGTATAGGGTATGCCGGTGACCGCCGCTATCTGGGGTTGCATTTCTTCCAGGCCGACGCCAAAGGTCAGGAATAGACATAATCCGGTCGAGTCAATCGTACTGGTGGCGTCCTGGAAAATCTTGGTTATTTCGGCTTTGCCTTCGGTGACCGCCGGATCCATCTTTTCCGGTATCCCCAGGATTTCAGGCGCCACGGTATAACTTTTCAAATGGCAGGCGCCGCGGTTAGAGGTCGCGTAGCCGAGGCCCATACCCTGGATGGCTCGGGCATCGTAAGCGGGGAATTCCTGACCACGTACGCCCATGAAAAGTTCAGGATGATTGAACTTCTCCGTCATACGCTTGGACCCCTCGGCCAGCTCGTTGCCGAACCCTTCCCGATAGGCGGTCCATTCAGCCATGGCCACGAGGGCATCGGCGTTACCAAAATTAAAAGGCATGCCGGTCTGATCGTCGTTGAGGATGCCTTTCTCATACATTTCCATCGCAGCGGCCAGGGTTGCACCGAACGATATAGGGTCCATCCCCAGTTCATTGCACAGCGCACCGGCCTTAATCAACGCATCCAGATCGTCGATACCACAATCGGCGCCCATGGCCCATGCATTTTCGTATTCCGGACCTTCCACCGCAATCTTCCAGTTATGTGGCCGGGTCGTGACCATAAACTTGTCCTGTGCTTCACCCGGCAACTGCGATACCCGACCACAGGCCATGGTACAGCTGAAACAGGCTTTGTTTGCTACCAGACGGGTTTCCGCCAGCGTCTCGCCACTGAACTTGTCAGCGGTTTCCATCTGGGCAAACTGATGGTTGTTGGCCGGCATGGCGCCGCTCTCATTGATCACATTGACAAGAACCGCCGTGCCGTAGGCGGCCAGCCCTTCACCCGTGATCGGATGTTCGGCGAGCTTGCTCTTCATCTCCCACATGGCGCCCATGAGTTTCTGCGGGTTTGCTACCGGCACGCCGCCGGTTCCGCGGACGACGATGGCTTTCAGGTTCTTGGAGCCCATGACGGTGCCGACGCCGGAACGACCTGCGGCGCGATGCCGATTATTGACAATAGCAGCAAAACGGACCAGATTCTCGCCGGCGGGACCGATACAGGAAACGACCGCATCATGCACCCCGAACTCCTCACGGACCATATCATCTGTTTCCCAGACGGTTTTGCCCCAGAGGTGTTCGGCGTTACGAATCTTTACCTGATCATTATATATTGATATATATGAGGGCTTCGGTGCTTTGCCTTCGAGTATCAGCATGTCGTAGCCGGCGAACTTCAACTCCGGTCCCCATGTCCCGCCCGAGTTGGACGTAGTGATGGCATTGGTCAGCGCCCCTTTGGTCACGACCATAAACCGGGCGCTTGTAGAGACATTGGTACCGGTCATCGGGCCGGTGGCAAAGATCATCTTATTATCCGGGCTCAGTGGATCTGTGGTCGGATCCATTTCTTCCGACAGATATTTGGCGCCGAGGCCGCGCCCGCCGATAAAATCTTTGGCCCACTCCATATTGAGCGGCTCTTTCGTTATCTGGCCAGTGGTGAGATTGATGCGTAACACCGTGCCTATCCATCCGCCTGTACTCATGCTGTGCTCCCTTCATCTATGGATGCCAGATAAGAGGCATTCACTTTTTCAGCCCAACCACCCAGCCAATCGGCCGAGTCGCTATCGGTATATTCGATGGCTCCGGTCGGACAGGCGGTTACACAGGCTGGATCTCCATCGCAAAGATCACATTTGAAGGCTTTTTGTGTATCCGGATTATAGAATATCGTGCCGAACGGACAGGCAATGGTGCAGAGGCTGCAACCCACACAGTTGGCATCGCCGACGATCTTGGCGCCGGTATTCGAATCAATGCTGATGGCATTGACCGGACAGGCATTCATACACCAGGCTTCATCACATTGAAAGCAGGTATACGGCGCATAGCTGGCCTGTTCATCAAAGATATTGACCCTGATCAGAGATCGTGAGGGTTGGAACATACCGGTTTGTACCCAGGAGCATGCCAACTCACACTGCATGCATCCTGTGCATTTATCGGGAATAATGCGCAGAGACTTAGCCATGCGACCCCCTTCGTTTTAGATTGTTGATTGTCTGATTGCAAGGCATCATGGGTCTATCATACCGTTCACGATACGCCTGATATCAATGCATCAATAAAATGAATGGTTTTTCAGCGAATAAATGTTACGTTTCTATCATGGTGATAAAATGAAGGCCAGCACTTGGGCATGATTGATCACGTACACAACCTTCTTATATGTGGTTAATACCCATAGTCTAATTGATTCAGAAGGCCATGTCAATAATATTATATTAAATAAATCTATATTCAATAATGGCCTGTATATTGAAGATACTAAATTTGATAACGACCGTTCTTTTGTTCCCTATATTGTGATATTCTAAACTTGACTTTCCAGGTGAAATTCTGAGTAATAGGTTCAGTCCCCTCAAAATACTTAAACAGGCATCATGAGTAGATGGGTATCAATTTGCATCAAATGGGAGACCGATGGTTATGGCCGGGGAACTTTCTACACATGAGAAAATTCAATTTCTGAGTGCGGTATCACTTTTTCCCGGTCTGGACTACGAACAACGAGAAAAGATCGCTTCCGTGGTTAAAAGTGATTTTTATTCCGTAGACAGCTATATCTGCAAAGAAGGCGAAGCTGGTGATTCCATGGATCTGATTGTGGAAGGGACGGTACGTCTTGAGGTCGACGGTCTTCCTATCAGTACGCAAAGAGGCCAGGGAGAATGCATCGGAGAAATGGCGTTGATCGACATGGGATGGACGCCTATCGTTGTAATAGAAAGGCCAATGATTGGAACATATAGACATAAGGACAATTCCTAATGGTAATAGTACGTTATTTTATCGGTCTGACGCTTATTATGCACTCGATGACATCTATATCGGCTCAGGAATTATCCTTAGGCGGTCGGCTTTTCTGGCCGGTGGTTTTGAAGATGGTTCGATCGGATTTCCCGGATGTATCTCAGATTCCAACGGATACCCTGAGCGTCTGGCTGCATGAAGAGGAAACAGAAAACAAACCTCTGTTGCTCGATGTCAGGACCACGGAAGAGTTTGGGGTCAGTCATTTGAAAGAGGCGCATTTAACGCCCTCTGAAAAAGAAGCGGCGACTCTGTTGGCCGATGTGCCCAAAGATCGGCGTATTGTCGTATACTGTTCTGTCGGATACCGTTCCTCGGAACTGGCCGCCGGATTGATGAAACAGGGGTTTACCAATATCCACAATCTGGAAGGCTCCCTGTTTGCCTGGGCAAACGAAGGCCGTCCGGTCTACCATAACGGTCAGGCCGTCAAGGTCGTTCATCCCTACGGTGGTATATGGGGAAAGCTGCTTAAAGAGGCGTTGAGATGGAAAGAACCGGAATAAAGGCAGTGTAGAGGGAATAGATAAAAGAATGTTCCGAGTTCCGAGTTAAAAGAAAGTGAAGAGTTCAAACTTGTCACTGCTACGGAGGGTTTATTTTACCGGTTGGGTGATCGGCTGTCGCCGGGCTTTAATTGCGAGGAATCCCCAGCCGGCCAGCGGTAGCAGAGCAAGTATAAAGAGGACCACGCCTGATGTCTGATAGGCGACAGGTGATCGTTCCATAAAAGCCCAGGCATCGCCGGTCAGAGAGAGTAAAAAGAAGGTCATACCATAAGCCAGGATATTATCCCGCCAGAGATATCGAACCGCCAGCCATGCCATGCCCACCATAAAGCCCCCTTCTATGATACGGATGAGCGCCTGCATAGGTTCTTCGGCGTTCCCTGCACCTTGAACCAGGATAAAGGCCAGGGCGCCGGCGATATGAAGAGACGAAGAAAAATAATGTCGCAAGGTATAGATCACGGCGATGATGATCCCGCTCACCATCATCGCGCCCGAAAGGGATTCCAGTAAGGTTTCCAGGACAGGAGAATATGCTGCGGGGGAAGGGAGCAACCTGGCAACCCGGCCTGCACTCAGGCCGAGCATCTGCTCTCCCGCTTCCACCAGATGGTTTAAACCGGGCAAAATGAGGCATGCCGCGTAAGAGAGGAGGATGGCCTCACGCCAGGTTAAACGAATAGCCGGGGTCTCGTATCGAATAATCTGCCATAATCTTGTTGTTAAATCAATTTCCTCTGTTTGCATTTTTTTATACGCCGACTCCGTAAAACTGAACACAATACAGCCGACGATCATAAAGATCAGCATGCCGATGACCAGCCCCACCGCCCCGTTCATGATGAGATACAGGACCAAGCTGATGGATGTCGGGTAGCCGGCCAGTAATTCGTCGGGCGCGTTGAACATAGGAAGCGTGTTCAGGATCGTATACAATCCAGCCGCAGTCAGACTGAATCGCCAATTAATCTGTCTTGCACGAATCCAGAGGATCATGATACGCAAACCCAGTGCCAGGAAACCGCCGATGAATAGAATGCTGAACACCCACCCGATAATGCTTGCCGTGGTGGTTTCCCTCTCCTCGCGGACCCAGGCTTCGGGCGGTTTAAAAAATGGACGTATCCGAACCGCTTCGTTGCCCTGTACCTCTACCTGGATACGGAATGTACCATCCCCTATCTTCTGAAGGCTGTCTTCCCAGACGAACGAATGATCGATACGTGCCTCACGGCGATTTTGGTCCGACTCAACCAGCCTGTACGAGGTCAGATCCAACTCCTGATCCATCAAGGCCATCTGCGCCAGCAGTTGTGCGGTTTCTTCCGAGAGCGTATCGCTCTGCGCCTCCTCTGCTATACGATGGTCATATTCAATCACGCGACCATCATGCGACACCCGAAGGCGGTATTCTTCTTTCTCAAGGGATTTGAAATAACGAATGCGCCAGAAAGCGGGTTCGAGACGCGCCTGATATATTTCGTTCAACTTTGATAGACCTGCCTCTTCACGGATATACTTATTACTCAATGGAGATTGAGATACAGCTGTCCTGAACGTGGCTGCTGTGATAAACGATCTGGTATCAACACCGCGTTGGGTCAGATACTCATCCGCTACATCGATGGCCTGCTGCCGGTCCAGGCGAACTTCCATAAAGTCCAGGAAACGTTCGACAGGCAGCAAGGTGATTGCCCCCACACTCAACAGGACGACCAGGCCGATAAGGCTGATGATGCGCGTACTCAGGACCGAGGGCGTCTCCGCCAACGCAGGTTTAATTTCTACCGAAGGGGGTGGCTCTATAACCGTCGGCGGTTCAGCAGGCCGTTGGTTATCTATTTGTTCCGCCACGGCCGCATTCAGCATAAAGGGATGATGCTCAAGTCGTCGCCGGAAGAGCGCGATAAGCGCTGGGATGAGTGGGATCAACAACAGGCCGACGACAATCACGCCGGAGACCTGAAAATACAACCGGGAAGACTGAAATAAAAAAAGGCTCAACAAGAGCGCATCATAGGCATAATGGGCGATAAGCGTGCTTATAATCCCGAATCGTAAAAACACATACCCGAACATAATCCCCACGAGGGTCAACTCGAAACCACGAATAAAGAAGGGTTGTTGCGGATAATTACTGTGGAGGAAACCCCAGAGAATCGCAGGAATGAGCACGGCGATAAAATTGGATTTGATAAACCGCTTCAGAAAGCAAATGGCGACCAGCCGGAAAAGAAATTCTTCGAGGATAGACGCCTGGAGCCCTATAGACAGTGGAAAGAGCCAGGGCATAGTCGTACTGGCCATATCGGTATAATCTATCGCAGCAGGTGACCAGACCCCGAATTCATTACCAATCAGATAAAAGGCGGTGATGTATCCGAGCATGACCGGAGGGATCAGATAACCGATCACACTGCCCATGAAATACTCTTTGGTTCGCAACACTGGTTTTGAAAAGATCCATTCCGGCGCTATTTTATCAGGCAGAATGGATCGATAGGATACGCTGCCCACCGCGCCGGCCATGGTAATGAACAACAGAATAAATCCGGCGCTGATGAAAGCGCTGAGCAACAGTTGAATATAAAAACTCTGGAGAGAATCCGTCGTAGCATAGGAGGTCAGGCTGAGTGGCAACAGATTGATAGACAGCGCGATAGTTGTTACCCCTATAATTACGCCGCTGATGGTGCCGAATCGCCAGGTGGAGCGGAGAAAAAGATGTTGTGAAATAGCTTTGATAAACAGGATCAGAATGACCACAATCACAGCAGCCCAGCCTATTTGCGCTACGGCCTGTGTCGCTTCATTCCGGGATCTTATGCGCACGTAATCCCGTTTCCAGGCTTCAGGAATTTTCAAATACTCGAAATAGCCGCCGACACGATCTCCCTGTATGGTGACCATGAACCTTACGGTGGCCTCTTTTGCCTTGAAATCCTCCCGTTCCCAGGTAAATGTATGGTCCGTCCTGAAGTCGAGGACATTCGTATTGGATTCTACCAGACGGTAGTCGGTCAAGACCAGCGACCGGGTATCCCGAAGGAAAAGCTCCGCTGCTTCCCGGGCTTCCTGCTCGGAGAGATTGGGCCCTGGCCTTGTTTCCTCTATCTCATGATGGAATCCGACTAACCGACCGTCCGGACTTACAGCAACGAAAAATTCTTCCTGTTCCTGGGGGCGATAAAAACGGGTATTCCACTGCCAGACGGTGACCTCGGAGGCCATCATCCGGTTGGCTGTCTCCAGCCCGAGTTCACGTTCAAGATATATTTTAGCCTGATCATCATAACCAAAGGTGGTGACAGCCCGGTAGGTGGACGGCCGATAGCCCTGAATGGTCAGGATGTCCTTTGCTGCCTCTTCCGCCTCCGTGCGTGTAAGCTGAAAGTCGATGGAGGCGGAAGGGAAAGCGGATTCGTGATAATTAAAGACGATCACCAGGCCAATGACTGCTGCCAGCGCCCACAGGGCGATCGTCCGTTTGTCCTTGGAGGTCAGGGAGGTGAGGGTGGGTTGGGACACGGTGATAGTTTATAGGATGGAATCACGCCTAACCAATCCGGCGAACAATGTCATTCCCAACTTCTGTGGTGGAGGATGTGCCGCCGATATCGGGGGTACGGATCTTATTTTCTCGTATATTATCGGCTACGGCCTGACGGATGAGTGCGCCTGCGTCGCTTTCACCGAGGAATTCGATCATCATTGCGGCCGCCAGAATGGTGGCCAGCGGATTGACCAGTCCTTTGCCGATTAATTCAAAAGCCGATCCGTGTACCGGTTCAAACATGGAAGGAGATTGTCGGCTGGGGTTCAGATTCGCACTGGGGGCCAGGCCCATGCTGCCGATTATTGCAGCCGAAATGTCGGTCAGGATGTCTCCGAAAAGGTTGGAGGCGACCACCACATCAAAATCTTCGGGACGTCGAACGAAATCCATGGCGGCGGCGTCGATGAGCAAAGACTCCGTTTCTATATCCGGATAGTCCTTTTCCACTTCCTGGAATACCTCATCCCAGAAAACCATACTATAGCCTTGTGCATTCGATTTGGTAATGGAGGTGACCTTGTTCTTTTTTTGACGACGGCGGGCTTCTTCAAAGGCATATCGGATGATACGCTCTGTACCGTGCCGGGTAAATACCGCTGTTTGTACAGCGACTTCCTGATTGGTGTGTTGATAAAGCCTTCCGCCTACGTCCGCATACTCCCCTTCCGTATTTTCACGGAGGACAACCAGGTCGATATCGCCTCCGGATTTGCCGACCAGGGGCGATTGCACCCCGTCGTACAGATAGCCCGGCCGCACACAGGCATACTGGTCAAACCGGCGACGAATAGGCAGAATCAGGTTATTAAGGGTAATATGGTCCTGGATTTCCGCATCCCCCACCGCGCCAAAAAAGATGGCGTCATAATTCGCCACTTCATCGAGTCCGCCTTCCGGAATAAACCGGCCGGTCTGCCGATAGTAGTCTGAACTCCATCCGAAATCCGTGAAGGTAAAGGTCGGGGCACTCAGGGCCTGCAGCGCCTTTTTGCCTTCATTAATTACCTCAGGACCAACACCGTCACCGCTGATGACGGCGATATTGTAGTGGGACATAGAGACTCCTTAAAAAGGTAGTTCCGAGTTCGGAGTTTCGAGTTCGGAGTTTAAAACCGCACCCTTAATACTCGGAACTTTCAACTCGGAACATTTCACTCGCATTTATCACACACCCACGCCGCCCTGAGCATATCGTCGGTTGGAATTTCGGTGTCGTAATCCGGTTTGACAAAAACGTTGGTCTCCCCGCAAAAGTCACATTTCCCGCGTTGTTTCTTTTCGAGTTGACCGGCAATTTTAATGGCCAGATCATCTTTTTCGATGACCGGTTTTGAAAACATATTGGCAAAACCAAGTACCTGTCGATCCTTCTCCGACGCCAGGGTACGTTTCAGGATGGGTTCGAAGGCCGGATCGGACGGACAGCCGCCGTCCTCGAGGGTATGCCAGGCCTGACGTCGCACCTTTATATCCGAATCCTCCATCATACGATAGAGCGCTTCCCATACTTCTTCATTACGATGCCGAACATGGCATGGACAGAAATAGCTCGCTGCAAGGAGGCGGTCTTCCGGATCATGACTTCGAGACAGGCCAAGCAGTTCTTCGATTTCTTCTTTACCGACCCGTTCCTCTCCTCTTTTATGGGCCGCTTTCTGATGCTTATTCATCCCCTGTGTTCGTTTACTCATGATGGCCTCCTGAGTCGTTCCGAGTTCCGAGTTGAAAACTATTTCCTGTTTTACTCGGAACTTTCCACTCGGAACTCGGAACTTACAGTTGCATAACCGGATTCGACAACGTACCGATTTCCGGACACGAAATGACAACGATGTCGCCATCCATAAGAGATAATTCATTCGGGACCATGATGCCGGTGCCGGTAGAAACGAGGGTGCCGGGCGGAATCGGATTATCCCGGTAAAGATACTCATTTAATTCTTCAAACGTACGAGCCAGTTGTGAGGTGTTGGTCTGACCTTCAAAGATCGTTGTTTCGCCCCGAATGATCTGACAGCTGATGTCAAGATTATAGGGATCATCAATTGAATCTGCCGTCACCAATGTCGGGCCAAAAGAACAACAGCCGAAGTAGATTTTCGACTGGTTCAGATACAGCGGATTTTCTTTTTCGAGATCCCACGCGGAAACATCGTTACAGAGCGTATACCCTATGATTTCCCCCTCCTCGCCCAACACATAGGCCAATTCCGGTTCGGTGGCGGTCAGTGTCGAATCGCTTCGGACGCCGATGGGGGCATTAGGGCCGGAGCATCGTGAGGGCGTGGCTTTGAAAAAAGCCTCCGGACGAGGTGAAGTATAGACCTGATCGTAGATGGTATTCTGCGCATCCTCATCTCGAATCTGAGCGCTGCGTTTGTAGGTGACGCCGAATCCCCAAACTTCCGGAGCAAATATGGGCAGCGTCAAATGCGGGACCGCTATATCCGGGACGGTATCCAGGATATCGTAGGCGTACTCCGTCACCGCTTCATCCTGGTCGTTCATCATTCTATCGACCAATTCGGATATCGACATACGGACGGTACCGGCGATCTGGATCAGATCATTAACCGTCTCTATATCCGGATTATTCTCGGACAGATCCAGGATGGTGTCCCCTTGAACAACGCCCACCCCGGTACCCTGACCGGGCTGGTAAAATTGGACCAATTTCATAATAGCGACTCCTGGGAAACAGGCAAAAAGCAAAGCGAGCGAAGCGGGAGTATGTTCCATACTTTCGCATGAGCAGAGCAAATGCCATTACAACGTGTGAATGATGGCCTATTATTGATTTTCAACGGGGCAAATTTACTGCTCATAATTACAATCTATTAACATCAGATAGCAAGATATTTGTTCTTTAGTTCTTTGTTCCTCGAAATTGAGATCCCGTTTTTGTAAACAAAGTTACGAAAGTACAAAAAACAAAGCAACTTGATATAAATTTCCTATTGACATCACAGGCTAAACCTGATATTTTTAGTCTTCTGTCAGCTTAAAAAATCTGCCGAGGTAGCTCAGGCGGTAGAGCAGTGGACTGAAAATCCATGTGTCGACAGTTCGACTCTGTCCCTCGGCATCTTTGAGTGCCCATTCATAACCTGTTAAGTAACAAACATGTGACAATCATGTTGAGGTTTTGGATGGGCATTTTTATTTTATACTTGTTTTCAGGATAATACTGAAAAGGACGCCTGGAAAAATCAATTGAACAAGACATAAAAATAGGGTGCGCATTTCTGCACACCCCATCTAACATCAATTAGAGCGCCGGGGACTCAATTTCTTTATCGGGATCATCTTTTCCAGGGACAGACCCGATGAAGAGCAGCCATAGACAGGATTCAGTCTTCAGGACTTCCCTATACTCATGGGGAGCCCCGGCTTTTTTTATTTTTAGCATCAAACGCAACTAGGATAAATAATCTTGGACCGATTGTCAATTGGTTTTAGGTCGGTCTCTTTAGCATATGATTCAGTTGGACAAGCGTATGAGGACCACAGTTCAACAAGTGCCCATAACGCCTATTGCGAACGTCCCGCTATGCTGTCCTCTGGTGCTGGCCTACGTTGAGGATTTAGAGGGTATTTTTCGAGAATACCACCGTTCGAGGCGTTTTGCATCGGGAATACCGGACTGTTCAGGCATTGGACCATATATCATTTCAGCTTGATCAGGGTGAACTGGTGGGGTATATCGGGCCCAACGGCGCCGGGAAATCTTCTACCGTGAAAATCCTGTCCGGCATTCTGGTCCCTGATTCCGGTCGGTGTGAGATCGAAGGACGTGTGCCGTGGAAAGAACGCATCGCCAACGCCGCTCGTATCGGTGTCGTATTCGGTCAACGCACCCAACTATGGTGGGATTTACCGGTCATTGAATCCTTTGATCTTTTTGAGAGAGATATACCGGGTCCAGGAAACCGATTATATCCGCACAAAAGCGGAGTTGGCCACCCTGCTGGACCTGGAACCCCTGCTGGATGTTCCCGTCCGTCAACTCAGTCTCGGTCAACGAATGCGCTTTGACCTTGCGGCCACCCTTCTGCATGCGCCATCGGTGTTGTTCCTCGACGAACCGACCATCGGCCTGGATGCCGTATCCAAACTCGCCGTCGGAGATTTCATCAAACGCTTGAATCAGGAACGAGGGGTGACGGTCATTCTGACCACCCACGATATGGATGACATAGAAGCGTTATGTACCCGGATGATGGTGATCGGGCACGGTCGTATCCTGTCTGATGGTAATTTAGAAGACCTGCGTGCCAGAGTGACGACAAAACGTCGCATTTAGACTTTACTTTCGCTACATCGATATCTCATTTCGTGGGCAGATGCAGTACCGGGCTTCGTTTGTGATGCTGACGTTCGGGCATTTCCTGGTCACCGGTATTGAGTTTATCGGGATTCTGGTGCTGTTTGATCGATTTGGCAGTTTACAAGGGTGGACGTTGCCCGAAGTCGCCTTGTTCTACGGCCTGATTAACCTGGCTTTCTCTTTAACAGATGCCGTATCCCACGGGTTTGACGACATGGGGAACCTCGCCAAACAGGGAGAATTTGATCGGCTTCTCCTTCGCCCTCGAAGTACAGTGTTTTAATTGATTGGAAAAGAGCTCACGCTCAAACGCATCGGACGATTTTTCCAGGGAGCGATCGTGCTGGCCTGGGCGGTCATGAATCTGGATATCGACTGGACAGTCCTGAAGGTCCTGCTGGCCGCATTTACGGTGTTATGCGGCGCCTGCTTCTTTTTAGGACTATTCGTCATACTCGGTACGCTGACGTTCTGGACGACGGAAACGCTGGAAATCATGAGCGCCCTGACCTACGGGGGGATAGAAACGTCCAAATATCCCCTGTCCATCTATCGCCACTGGTTTAGAAAGTTCTTTGCCATGGTGGTGCCGATGGGCTGCGTAACCTATTTCCCTGTCGTGGCTATATTGGAACGAACCGATCCATTGGGTACTTCGGTCACCTTCCAGTGGTTTGCCCCGATATTCGGTCTGATCTTTTTTATTCTAACCCTACAGTTATGGCAGATCGGCGTCCGGCATTATCGGTCGACAGGAAGCTGAGATTATTGCGGAGTGCGGATTGGGGGTTCATCCAAATTAATGTATGATTGCTTGACGGTAGGGATATGGGGATGTTACATTGATAATGGCGATTGGTGAATAAAAACCGATCACTAAATCATCAACCACGAAGTGCTCGCAACGTGTCCGCAGGACACTTACCATCACCAAATCACCAAAAAGCACAGCGAGCGAAGCGCGTTCTAATATTGCCTCGAAGAGGCGCTCCTTACTTTCGATGACGCGTAGCGGCATCAATCACCAAATCACCATTATGACGGAGCGGACATGTCAGAACAAGAGGTAATGGTAGATTCTACTAAAGCGCCGCCATGTACCATTGTCATATTTGGCGCGTCGGGTGATCTGACGCGGCGTAAGCTGATTCCCGCGCTTTATAGCCTGGCGTGCGGTGACCGACTATCGAACACGACGCAGGTGGTCGGGGTGGCGCGGACCGATATGAGTGATGAGGCGTTTCGAGATAATCTGCTTGCCGGCGTAGAAGCACACGGTAGACAACAAGCCTGTTTGCCCTGGGATACTTTTTCAGGTCAATTATCTTATGTATCGGGATGGTACGATGAGGCTGAAACATATGCGCGGCTGAAGCGCAAGTTAGATCAATTAGATGAAACGGCCGGTACGCAAAATAACCGATTATTCTACCTGTCTACGCCGCCTGCATTATATCCGATTATCATAGAGCAGCTCGGTCAGGCCGGATTAAATGAAAGTGCGTCCGGCTGGACGCGTATTATTGTAGAAAAACCGTTCGGACGTGATCTGGCTTCGAGTAATCTGCTTGATGAACAGATTCATGCGGTATTTCGTGAACGGCAGGTCTATCGCATCGACCATTACCTTGGAAAAGAAACCGTCCAGAACCTGTTGACCTTTCGATTTGCCAATACCATTTTTGAATTGATGTGGAACCGCAATTATGTTGATCACGTCCAGATTTCGATGACAGAAAGCGTGGGCGTGGAACATCGGGCCGGGTATTATGATCAAGCCGGTGTCGTGCGGGATATGTTTCAGAACCACCTGCTGCAGTTACTGACCCTGGTGGCTATGGAACCGCCGGTGGCTTTTAATTCCAAAGAACTGCGGGATGAAAAAGTCAAGGTGTTACAGGCCATACGTCCGCCGGAACCATCGGACGGCGTCTGGGGACAATATATTGGATACCGCCAGGAAGAGAACGTCGTCGAAAATTCCGAGACGCCCACCTACATGGCTCTGAAACTCTATATAGACAACTGGCGATGGAAAGGGGTACCGTTCTACGTTCGCACGGGTAAAAGCCTGGCAAAAAAGACCACGGAAGTCACCCTGCAATTTAAACAAGTGCCCCATTTGTTGTTCCTGGACAATGAAGATGTTACCGCCAACCGTCTTTCGCTGTTTATTCAGCCCAATGAGGGGATGCACCTCAATTTTGAGACTAAAATTCCGGGCGTCGGCATGCGCACCAAATCCGCCAGTATGGAATTCGACTACGAAGATCTGTTTGGCACTGATGTGCTGCCGGATGCGTATGAACGGTTGTTGTTAGATGCCATTCAGGGCGACTCTTCTCTCTTTGCGCGCAGTGATGAGATCGAAAGAGCCTGGGAACTGGTTGATCCGATCCTGAGGGCCTGGGAGCAAGGCCGGGCGCCGTCTCTGGCCTTTTACTATCCAGGGACCTGGGGGCCGTCCGAAGCCGACCGTATGATCCATGATGATCAACGATTATGGCTGACCCATTGTGAAGATCAGGGGAAGGGGGGGTGAAAGGACGAAAGGATGAAAGGGCAAAAGGATGAAAGGACGAAAGGGGGATTAGATTCTTCCTCTCTTCCTTTCTTCCTTTCGATTTTGATCTCCCTTCTCGCCCCTCGCCATTCCCATGCTTTCAGTACACAATATATCTAAAATATATGATGATCGTACCGCGCTGGATGCACTAACGCTGACAGTACAGGCCGCGCGAACGACGGTATTGATCGGCCCGAGCGGGTGTGGTAAATCTACGCTTATACGCATCATGATCGGGCTGATTCTACCTGATACGGGCCATATCCGATTTGAAAATACAGAGGTGACGCCTGAAACAGCGTTACAGTTGAGACATCGAATGGGCTACGTTATCCAGGATGGTGGTCTATTTCCTCATCTTAACGGCTATGACAACGTCGTTCTCATGGCCCGGTACCTGGGCTGGGCAGAGGACCGGCTGGCTGTTCGTGTTCATGAATTGACAGAACTCACCCGATTTCCTGAAGATGGTCTGGGACGCTACCCTGTTCAGCTATCGGGCGGACAACGTCAGCGCGTCGGCCTGATGCGGGCGTTGATGCTGGACCCGGATGTCCTCCTGCTCGATGAACCCCTGGGGGCCCTCGATCCAATCATCCAGGCAGATTTGCAGGATGATCTGAGAGATATTTTCCGTACCCTGGGCAAAACGGTGGTGATGGTCACCCATGACATGGGTGAAGCCGGTTTCTTTGGAGACGAGATAGTATTGATGCAGGATGGGAAGATTATTCAGCAAGGCACGCTGCATGATCTGGTCCATGATCCTGTCGATGATTTTGTGATACGCTTCATTAACGCGCATCGAGGGCCGTTGGATGTGTTGAAGGACTGATTTTGATTTATACATACTCCGCACTCCGCACTCCGCACTCCGCACTTAAAGGTCTCTGCCGTTGTCTCCTGGTATGCTGTTTATGGGTAAGCCCTGTAATCGCACAACCGGTTACCATCGGTTCCAAGAATTTCACTGAGAATGTGATTCTGGGAGAAGTGTTGAGGCATCTGGCGCAGCATGCCGGGCAAGAGGCCATACATAGACAGCAATTAGGTGGGACGCAGATTCTCTGGGAAGCCCTGCTGCGAGGGGATCTGGATGCGTATGCCGAGTATACCGGCACCCTCACCCAGGAAGTGCTGGCTGATCTTAAGCTGGAAAACAACGAGGCGTTGGAAGAGGCATTAAAAGAAAGGGGTATATTGATGTCCCGCCCTTTGGGTTTCAATAATACCTATGCACTCGGTATGAAGCCGGGTCTGGCAGATTCGTTGGGCATTATCAAAATTTCAGACCTTCGAGACCATCCGGATCTGATTTTCGCTTTCGGCAATGAATTTTTGGATCGGGGAGACGGATGGCCCACCTTACGGAACCGCTATGGTTTACCCCAGACGAATGTAAGCGGCCTCGACCATGACCTGAGTTACCGTGGGTTGGAAAGCGGTGATACTCATGTCATCGATCTCTATTCCACGGATGCGGAAATTGCATATTACAAGTTGAGGGTTCTGGAAGATGATCTGAACCATTTTCCGGTGTACAATGCGATCATTGTATATCGAAAAGACTTGATGCAACGGGCCCCTCAAGTAGTCGATGCTTTTTTACAATTGGAAGGGCGCATACCTGAGTCTGATATGGTGGCAATGAATGCACGCGCCAAGATTGATAAGATCCCGGAAGTACGGATCGCTGCCAATTTTCTGGCCTCTACGCTTGATATCCACATCGATGTTCAGGAAGAGACCAGATGGGATCGGCTGATGAAGCATACCGGCGCCCATCTCTATCTGGTGATTATTTCACTCTCTGCGGCCATTCTGATCGCCGTACCGCTCGGCATCGTGTCCGCCTGTCTGCCTAATTTCGGCCAGGTGGTTCTGGCTGTGGTCGGTGTTATTCAGACGATCCCTTCTCTGGCGCTTCTGGTCATGATGATTCCGGTAGTCGGCATTGGCGGTCCTCCGGCGATCCTGGCGCTTTTTTTATATAGTCTGCTGCCGATTGTACGCAATACCTATGCCGGTCTGACCGATATTCCCGGACCACTCAAGGAATCGGCGCAAGCCCTGGGTTTGCCGCCTGCCGCCCGGTTGCGACTGGTGGAATTGCCTATGGCTTCTCGGACGATCATAGCTGGTATCAAAACATCGGCCGTCATCAACGTGGGGACGGCGACCCTGGGCGCAATCATTGGGGCCGGAGGGTTCGGCCAGCCGATATTAACCGGCATTCGTCTTGCTGATAACGGCTTGATCCTCGAAGGCGCCATACCCGCTGCCGTCCTGGCGCTGCTGGCACAGGGTGTTTTCGAAGTGATTGAGCGGCTCTTTGTTCCGAGAGGACTGAGGTTGAAAGCACAAGGGTGACTTAAACGTAATTCATCAAGGATATTATGCATATGATGAAAGGATATCATGGCTGAAGACCGGGCAGTTACACCGCCTAAAAAGAAGTCAGGGGTTCTGGTGCATGGCTGTAATCTGCATACATACCAGTGGAAACGTATCGTATGGGGAAAACCGCCGGATGAGTTAGGGCGGGTGCCGAAAGGCATTTTTATTGCTTTGCACGAAGAAGCGGATGTGATGGTCTTCGGTACCGGTGCATCGGAAAAGGACGGCCTGCTGGAAGCGGATGCTACGGCCCTATTGATGTGGGATAAATTCGATGACCTACAAAATTTTTCTGTCTTTGAGACCCATTTCCCCGACCTTAAAGATCAAGCCTTCAGAGATCAATGCAGAACACGTATTGAATCGATCCTGAAAATAGAAAACACCTCTCAAAATACGGTCGATGAGGTCACCAGAGCAGGGCATATCTTTAAAGACCATGATGTAGAACAGATTATTCTGGTGTCCAGTCCGACCCATCTTCCAAGATGTCTGCGTGATGCCTGCGTCGCTTTTGATAATGACCGGGAATTATCCCACTTTCGATACTGGTTGTCTGCCTCACCGAGTATAACAGGGTATATGGGACGCTCCGCAGCGGATGTGGCGATTTTCGAACCACCGCATCGTCCAGATCGCCCGCCTTTCAACATCAATGATTTTCTGAAACGCGTCACCGACATCCCCGGCTCCGCTCGCCAGGATTTCCTGCGTCGCTTCGACGAACTGCTCCAGGATTTTGATGTCTAGCGGGCAGGTGGGCAAGTTATTAATCACCAATCACCAATCACCAATGAACCTAGAACCTGCATCCTCTCGATCCAAAGATCCCCGTCATTCAGCGCCCTGGCGTGGTGCGAGTGTTATGCTGATGCTGGCTCTGTTGGTATGGTCAGGCATCACGGCCTATAACCGGATATTCTTAACCTCACCAGGGCTGGGCGTCAGCCTGGCTGTCCTCAAGCTATTTATATATATGGCGCTGTTCGGTGGGATGGTTCTGCTGATTATCCGTCTTGCCCAACGATTCGCCGGCGTTTACATCTGGGGCCTGGCAAGTTCGCTGGCTTATCTGCATTATCATGTGTGGCGTTCTACCACATGGGAGGGCTTTCTATGGCTCACGGTGGGCATGATTCTTCCAGTCTCCTTAATCGGCGCCGGCCTTGGTCTTCTCTTCGGTAATATCAGGTATGGCCATGCCTTACTAAAAAAATGGCCTGTGCGATTAAGTGTGATTGGGGGCGGTGTGTTATTTATCTACAGTATAAGTTGGTTTATACGGGATGGTCATGATACCCCATTCCCCATAAATGCAGCACTCATGGCAGAAACAACGGTCCCTCATATTACCTTGCCTGATCCCTCTTTAATCGGACCCTACGAGGTCGAAAATCTGAGTTATGGCAGCGGCACTGATCGGCATCGCCCGGCGTTCGGAGAAGACACGGCGATTGTAACAGCCTCGGTTGATGCGTCGCCTTTTATTGACGGGTGGGATAAAAACCATGGTTGGTCCAGAACGGCCTATTGGGGATTTGATCCGACCTCGTTTCCTCTACAAGCCCGAGTCTGGTATCCGGATGGGGAAGGGCCATTCCCTCTTGTTTTGATTGTCCATGGCAATCATTCCATGGAGGAGTTTTCTGATCCGGGTTATGCCTATCTGGGTGCGTTACTCGCCGGTAAAGGATATATTCTGGCCTCGGTAGATCAGAATTTTCTCAATAGCACCTTCTCCAGTCGATTGGATGCATATCGGGGGCGTGGATGGACAGATGAACTGGATGCCAGGGGCTGGATGCTACTTGAACATTTACGTCTCTGGCACGATTGGAATAAAACATCCGGCCACCCGTTTTACGGCAAGGTGGATACCACGCGTATCGGCCTGATCGGCCATTCAAGAGGTGGTGAGGCGGTTGCGATTGCCGCTATGTTCAACCGGATGGCCCGTTATCCGGATGATGCGAACGTGACTTTCGATTACGGATTCAATATACGAGGCATTATTGCCATTGCCCCGGTGGACAGATACCAACCTGCCGGGCTATGGACAACGGTCACCGATGTGGATTATCTGGTGTTACACGGGACGCATGATGCCGACGTACAGTCTTTTCGCGGTTCACGGCAATACGAGCGGGTTATTTTTTCAGGTGAAGCGTACCATTATAAGGCAAGTATATATATATACGGCGCCAACCACGGTCAGTTCAATACGGTATGGGGACGAACGGATTCTTCTTTCCCATGGAACAATCTGCTTAATCTCAGAGATATTATGTCGCCTGAAGATCAGCGGCGTATCGGCGCGGTATATATGTCTGCTTTTTTAGCAATCTCTTTGCGTGGACAGCGGAACTATCTGCCTTTGTTGCGTGATTTTCGTGCCGGCAGAAACTGGTTGCCGGAAACCATCTATTTGAGCCAGTTTGCCGATACGACCTACCAGTACATCGCTGATTTCGATGAGGACATTGAGGTTCATACGACAACCAGCCCCGGTGGTCGTATTGAAGCTGAAGGATTAACGATATGGCGTGAACAGCGTGTCGCGCTCAAACAAGGGGACAAGGCAACCAACGCGGCTTATCTCGGCTGGGATCTGCAGGACGAAGAGACGACAGCCTCTTACACCATCCATCTACCCAGGTTAGAACCGCCTTTTACTCCGGACCATATCCTTACCTTTACTCTGGCTGATGCGAAAGAAAAAAGCACCAGAGATGGAGGTGGAGAACCGGTGACAGAACCATTCGATTGGACGATTGAGGTGGCGGATACAAGCGGTCGTACGGTACGCTTGCCTTTAAGTCGTTTCGCCCTGGTACAACCTCAACTTGACGTGCAGGTAAAAAAAGCAGAGATGTTCAGTACAGGTAAAACATCCGAACCGGTATATCAGAATTTTGAATTCCCATTGTCTCTATTTCGAGATTCCGGCGCCGATCTCGATCTCTCCGCCCTTTCTCACATTCGGTTTCTCTTCGACCGATCACCTCGCGGGGTGATTATTCTGGATAACCTGGGTTTTAGGACCAATCTGGTCAATCAGTAGGAAGTATGGATCCCCGCTTAAAGCTTGCGGGGATGACAGCGGTATGGGCTGATTAGGCCAATTCCCAAGGGTTTACGGCAGTGAGTAGATTGATTTAAAAGATCAAGAAATGGTTAAACAAGGATCAAGAAATGATTAAACGTGGGCTGGTGATAATATTATTGGCTCTGGTGTTGGGGATTGGATATGTTCTCGCTGATCAGGATGATTCGTCTCCGGGGCCCTCCGTAAATAGCCGGGGCATAATCATGCCGTCAGATGCCGCCGGGCCGGAAAAACAGGTGGTACGGAGTTTTCTGCTGGAGGGCACCTATCAGGAATGGTTCAGGACGGTATACAAGGTCATGCACGGCCAGCGCCTGATTGCGGAGCCGTTGATCCGGGTGGATAAAAATTTCGAATTGTTGCCGGCAGCGGCTGAACGGTGGGAACCGAGTGAAGACGGGCTAACCTGGTATTTTTATCTTCGAAAGGGGCTGGTGTTTTCAGATGGCAGGCCGCTTACGGCTCATGATTATGTCTACACGTTCCGGCGCGGCGCCGATCCGGAAAATGCCTACGATTTCGAGTGGTACTATCGTCCCATAAAAAATTGGGGTGCCGTCGTCCGCCGGGAAGTGCCCAAAGATTCTCTCGGCGTTCATGCCCTTGACGACTATACCCTGGTGGTTGAGACAGGGGAAGTATGTTCTTATCTCCCTGCATTATTAACCTATTCGTGGGTCTCACCTCGTCAAGCCGTTGAAAAATACGGCGATGTCTGGTCTACAAAACCCGAGACATCGATATCGAGCGGTCCCTTCTACCTGACAGAATGGTCAAAATCGGATCGGATGGTCTTAAAAGCCAACCCGACCTACTATGGGCCCGCCAAACCGTATCTGGAGACTTTTGTAGGGCTCCTGTTCAATCAGGCGACGCAACCGCCTGCCCTGCCGGCTTATGAAGCAGATGAAATAGATTTTACTAATATTACGAGCCAGGCGGAACTCGGTCGTATTCAAACAGATCCGCTTCTCAAGCACGAACTGAATACGTTTACGGCATTCAACGCATTTTACCTTACCATGAATACCTATTCAGGCATTTTTTCAGATCTACGTGTACGCCAGGCATTCAGTCATGCCATCGATCGAAATGCCATTACAAAGTCAGCGCTTCAGGGGCTTGCGACGCCGGCCTATGCCATGATGCCTATCGGGTTTCCTGCGGCCAACGCCGACCTGCATTCTGTACAGCGATTTGATCCTGTACTGGCCAGGCAAAGGCTCGCAGAAGCCGGCTATCCCGATGGTAAAGGATTTCCTTATGTAGAGATGTGGCTCAGAGGCGGTGAAGCCGGTCCGACGAAAGATGCCATGGAAGGGATTCAGGCCATGCTCAGCCAGAATCTGGGGATCGACATCGCCGTGCGTAATGTGGAACGGAAGATCTTCATGGATGCCTTGAACGGTCACACACTCGAACTGGGTCTGGTGCCCTATGGCTATGACTATGTAGATCCCAGTAATCTGCTCTCCCTCTGGATGTCGAACGGACGGCATGGCTGGCGCAACGATCTGTTTGATCGACTGGTCGTCCAGGGCGGTACGATTGTCGGTGACCCTGATAGACGTCGAACCGTGTATCAGGAGGCCGAACGTATCCTTGTGGAGGATGTCGGCGCGGTCTTCCTGTGGCACAGTCAGAATAACCAGATCTGGAAGTCCAATATCAAAGGCGACGCCATAGAACCGAATATTTTCGGCTACCGCGCCTGGCGTTGGGATCAGGTGCAGAACCTTTCCACAACGATTTATTTTACGAATGAACCTCGTAAAGGACAAAGAGTGAGTTTATGGGAACGGTTGTTCGGAGGGGGATGAAGGGCGGGGTGAGCGGATGGATGGAAGAATGAAAGGGAGAACAGGGTGGTTCAATCTGATAAGCGGCCCCCGATCGAAAATCTTTTTATTCGATCGGGGGCTTTTTTATGCTTTTTTTGCGGTTTCGTTCAGGAAGAATTGCCGAAGCTGTTTGGCGGCCAGGACGTCTTCGCCGTCGCGCATGCATCGAGTGACGACCTTATTGCCGTCGTTGAGGCCCGATAAAGCCAGGCGGGGTTTGCCTTCTTTCAGTCTCGCCCGCATCTCTTCCCGGGACATGGGAATGACCTTCTCATCCCATTCAAGAGCTACATGGGGGATACCACGGGCATTTATTCCGGTGGTGGCTTGAAGACCGGGAATATCCTGCAGCTGACCGGCAACATACTCCGCTCTGGCCAGCCATTCCTGTTGGACAGCATCATGGTCCAGGTTCCCATATCGATTCAGCGCGGCGATCAGGCCGATAATCTCCTCTTTACCGACTTTCATTCCCCGACCGAGATGGCCGTTGGGCGCCGCCTGCAGGCGTGCTGCCTCGATCAGGTCGGCACGTCCGGCCAGGATGCCGGTCGATTGCGGACCTCGAAGGCCCTTACCACCGCTGATGATCACCAGATCACCGCCCATTTCGGTGTAGCGGGTCAGGTTTTCAGTCGGTGGCAGTTCAGAGGCGGCATCAATCATCACCGGCACGCCGGTTTTTCTACCAATTTCAACATGTTCTTCCGGCATCATAACGGTCGGGTCACCTGCGTGAGCATGTTCTGCCATGGCCAGGCAGGCGGTCATGGCGGTGTTTTCGTTGATGGCATTGACAAACTGTTCTCTGGTTTCCACCTCAACGATCGTCATCCCAGCGGCGCGATAGGCCCGGTCGTAGAAAAAACGGTGCGGGGTCTGTATCAGACATTCCTTCTTGGACCAGGATGGGTGGGGCAGGGCTTTCATTTTATCTGTATCGGTCCCTGTGAGACAAGCGGCTGAGCCGAGGACTAATCCTCCGAAGGCGCCGGAAGTGATCAGAGCCGCTTCTGCGTGCACGACTTCTGCCACCCGCTTGCCGGCAGCGATCGTCAGTTCGTCCATGTCCACAAAATAATCATTCGCCTCCGCCATGGCTTGAAGCACTTCTTCAGGCATACGCGAGCCGCCGAATCGGGTGATATGGTCATGGGTAGGTAGATGCGGCTCCACGCCGAGTAACTTGGTGTATATATTTTCGCCGGCTAATTTCTCTGCTATTTCGTCCGATGTGGCTCCGTTCACCAGGTCGGCGGTTTTTACTCCACATGCACTGGCCAATCCGGCCAATATGGAAGCGCCTATGAATTTTCGTCTGCTCCAGGCGCCGTGTGTATCATTCGAAAACAGTCTCTTGAGCGATTTCATGATGCCCTCCTGAGAAGGAAAGTGAAAAACCGGTTAGCCATGTGCAAAGGATTGCGTGCCCTTCAATACAGAAACGTTATC
>Ga0066376_10001229_pt1 | contig 24910 bp, 24 predicted proteins | sample Knorr_S15_td_Bot_FD_77009 | JGI IMG/M metagenome (GOLD analysis project Ga0066376, IMG submission 77009) | Marine microbial communities from Southern Atlantic Ocean transect - Knorr_S15_td_Bottom_ad_5009_LV_A | ecosystem: Environmental > Aquatic > Marine > Oceanic | place: Southern Atlantic...
CCGTGCCATAGAGAACGTCTTCGTAGCTATCAACCAGATGACGAAACGCCTCCCGGTCGCCGCCCTGACAGAGCAGAACGGCTTCCGCGTCATTCATAGACCGCCCCCATAAGCTGTAGCTCCCTGTTCTTACCTGTAGTTCCCGGTTCTTTAAAAGAAGGGTTCACTGGATAATATGCGTCCCGCGCCAAAACCGTTCCATCTGATACCTATTCTGAAGATGGATAGAGTCTTAACGGGAATGGTAACGCAAACTGAGGCCAAGTCTGCTTTTGGGTAAGTGGTCGCTGAAGAGGAGATAGTTGCGGCCAGGGAATCGGGCCAGTATTCAGCCAGAGGGAATCTCGATGACGGCCGAGCGCATCAAGATGAACAAAAAGTACGTGTGGAAGTTACAGCGCCCGGCCGATACGTGGTCGGTCTGGTGTGCGTGGATGGCGGGCGAGGAGTTAATGGGATTGTGCTAGCCGCGTTCCGGTCCGCAGATGGAGTCACTGCGCGATCATCCTTCGCTCGAAACCCGGCTGTGCCGGTTATTCGCGTTTGGCGAACGACTCTTGGACCTCGGCCACCACCTGCCCGTCCTGGTTGGTGAAGGTGGTTTCCCAGACGACGAAAACCATGGTGCCGGAGCGTCCGGTCTTGGCGTAGACATCTTTCAGGTGGGAAGACGCGGTCAGTTGGTCGCCGGCGTACACCGGGGCTTTAGGTTCGACTCGCTGCCCGGCGTGCATCTGGGTCTTGCCGAACTTTACCTTCACATCGGGTAGCGACACCTGTCGGACCAGGATGCAGCAGAGGGTCGGCGGGGCGATGCGGCCCCGGTATCCGGCCTCTTTGGCGCCTTCGTCGGACTTGAACGCAGCGCCGGTCTCCCCGGTGCTGGTGTTGGCCCGGTCGATGATCTCGTCGGTTATCTCGAAGGGGCCGGCCACGTGTTCGACACCGTATAGGGACCGGTCGTATTCAAGTTCCATTGCCATAGGGTCTGTCTCCTTAATCTCCAAAGCACGAGGTTTACTGGGCAGCGCCGTTGACGACATTCTCCAGCCAAACAGGCTGAAATTCCTTGCTGAGCAGGGCGTCAACCAGGTCGCCCTCGGACTTGATCTTCGCTTTGAAATCGGTCATGCAGGTGGCTATGTGGCTGGTCAGGTGGGCATCACTGCCGCCGATGCCCAGCAGGTTAAGGCTCTCGCAGAGTTCGTCGGCGCGTTCATTTTCGCCGGGGCGGCTGCCCCCATTGAACTGCTCCACGATCGTCACATCGTCGAAGGACTCTCCCTTGGCGATGTAGTCGGTCAGCCCGATACCGAAGCGGCCGGGGTGGGCGGGCAGGGCGATGGCGTCGTGCTGACGGGCGGCCTGCATCAGGGCTCGGGCGTCCATGCGAACGTCGCCGAAGTCTATCTCTTGGGTCAACGCTTGGGTTACGCCGTAGACCAGGAAGTGGCCGAAGCGGGTGTCCAGTTCGGAGCCTTTAAGTACCAGCACGTCATACTGGCTGGCCAGGTCTGAGTAGTCTTTGTCGAAGTCGAACTTTCGGTGCTCGGTGAGCACGATGCCGTCGACAGTGTGGCCCCGTTTGCGCAGCAATTGGATCCATTTAACGTACTGCTCAACCGTGGCCCGGGAGTCGTCGGACGACACAGAATGGCTATGCATGTCCAGGTACAAGTTTAGGAGGTTCCCCTGTTAGTGGAGTGGCCCGAACCCGTTTGATTAGCGTTGGCGATGGCCGGAAACGGCGTGCCGACGTGCGGGCGAGAGTCTGGGTCAATCATAATTGTTGCCGACGGATACAGCAACCGCTCAGGGTGTAGAGCAGTCCGTATATCAGCGGACGAAGTTCTTCCCGGCAGAGAAGGATGGATTGGAGGGGTTCTGCAGACCTGTAAGCCGGGTTCTGTGTCCTTCCATCGCTGGAAGGTGGTGACCATCTATCTAGCCCAACCGTCAGCCTTGCGGCTAGCGGACATCCGCCCGAAGGCGGAACGGCGTTACCGCCGGGGTCAAGCAGCCAACCCGGGGACGGGCCGGGCGCCTAAGTCCCCCTATTTGGCCTTGCTCCAGGTGGGGTTTAGCCGCCGCTGCGTCACCGCAGTCGGCCGGACGCTCTTACCGTCCGATTTCACCCTTATCCCGATTCCGGTCCAACGGACCTGCGTCGGGACGGTATGTTTCTGTGCCACTTTCCGTTCCCGATGTAGGTCCAAAGAACCGGAATCGGGACCTGGGAGTTACCCAGCACCCTGCCCAGAGGAGCCCGGACTTTCCTCCCTCCCGACAAGTCGGGACGGCGGTCACCCGGTCTGCATGGCCCTCCGTTTCGAACTCTAGCATAGGCAATATAGGGGGTCAAACTGCGTCAGTTTCGCCGCTATATCGCGCGCCGGTCAGGCGATAAAAAATGGCCGGTATAACCGGCCATTTACTTCTACTAGTCCTGAATTTCCCTGGTTCTACCTGGCTCTAACTGAGGAAGAGCATCCGCCCACAACTGCTGCAGAGAACCAGTTGCTGTCCGCTGCGGACCCGCTGCTGCTGATGTGTGGGCAAGGACATCCGGCAACCCTGGCAGAGACCCCGCTCAACCCTGGCCACCGCCACCCCGCCTTTTCGTTTTCTAAGCGATTCGTAATGCTGGAGTGAAGTCGGGTCCAGGCCCTCGGTCAACTTCGACCGTTGACCCTCGAACCCCTTCCGCTCGGTGCTCAATTCTTTCAGAGCCTCCTGCAACTCGGCCTGGCGAATCTCCCAAGCGGCCTTGGCTTCGCCCAGTTTGCTCTCTAATTCGGTCCGTTTGGTTTGGGCTTCCTCGATCTTTACGGTGATCTCGGAAAGCACGGCCTCTTGCTGTTCGACCAGTTGGAGGACATTGGAGGCTTCGCGTTCCAGGCTTTCGAGGTCTCGGGGATTTGTGACCTCGCCGCCGTAGAGTTGAGAACTGAGAGTTTCAGACCGTTCCTTCTGGGTCTCCGCTTCTAGTTTGGAGGCCTTTTGCTGGAGTTTGGTTTCCTGGAGCCATTCCGCCCCCCGCTCCAGTTCCGATTCCAGGGTCTGAACGTCATCGCCGTTGTTGAGTTCGTATTCTGCTTTCGCATGCTCATTCTGGACACGGTCTAGGATGATGTCCAATTCCTGAAGTGCAAACATCTGCCTAACAGTAGTCATCAACGTCATCCTTGCAAGTTTACCAAGGGTTCCCACCAGCCCAACCTAATCGATTCTAGGAACGGAACGCCTTGTTGTCAAATTTGACAAAGGTGAACAAAAAGGGGCCATTTTTCGACTATTAAAAGCCGGGCGGTCAAACTCGTCGCGCCGTCCCTTGTTTCTTGCCCCTTTTAGCCGACATAATCTGTATCGTGGCACTTCGGGGAGAACCCTTGAGTGCGCCAATAGGGAACATTCCCAGGTTGACTCAATGAGAATCCTTCATTTTTCCGACCTGCATATCGGTGTGGAGAACTACGGCCGGATCGACCCGGAAACCGGGCTGTCCACCCGGCTGGGAGATTTCCTTGACTCCTTCGACCAGGTGGTGGAGTTTGCCCTGAACGAAAATGTGGACCTGGTGCTGCTGGCTGGGGATGCGTACAAAGGCCGGGACCCGACCCAGACCCACCAACGGGAGTTTGCCAAACGCTTGAACCGCCTGTCCCAATCTGGGATACCCACGTTCCTGCTGGTGGGCAACCACGACCTTCCCGCGGCGTCCAGCCGGGCCACGGCGGTGGACATATTCCCCACGCTGGAAGTAGCCAACGTTTACGTTGGTGACCAGCTAAAGACCTACGATATAACGACACCGGCGGGCCCGCTGCAAGTCCTGGCCGTTCCTTGGCCAAGGCGCAGCTCCATCCTCAGCCGAGAGGACTCGCGCGGCATGTCCATCGAGCAGGTGAGACAGGCCCTGGAAGAACGGCTGACCGAAGGCATCGAGAGAACAGCCAACGAATTGGACCCGAGTATACCGGCCATTCTCACCGGGCACGTGACGGTAAACGGGGCCACGGTCGGCACCGAGCGGTCCATGATGTTGGGCCAAGACCATGTGCTGTTGGTTTCGGCGTTGGACCGGCCCCAGGTCGAGTACGTCGCGCTGGGCCACATCCACAAGCACCAGGTGCTGCGTCCGGACCCGCCCATGGTCGTCTACTCGGGCAGCCTGCAAAGGGTGGACTTCAGCGAAGAGGGCGACGAGAAGGGCTTCTGTGTGGTGGACTTAGATCCCGCTTTGCCCCAGGGACAGCGGATGACCAATTTCGAGTTCCATAAGTTGGAAGCCAGGAAATTCGTCACCGTGGACGTTTCGGTGGAAGCCCTGGATATCGACCCCACGGCTACAGTGGTCCGGGCCATCGCCCGCAAGGACATCGCCGACGCGGTGGTGCGGGTGCGCATCTCCCTTGGAGCCGAGGCAGACGCCCACCTGAGAGAAACGGAGATAAGGGCTGCGTTGGAGCCGGCCCACTTCATAGCCTCTGTTTTTCGGGACGTGGAGAGCACACGGCGGACTCGAATATCTCCCATAGAGGGCGAAGACCTACAGCCGATGCAGGCGCTGGGGCTCTACTTGGACAGCAAAGAGATACAGGGCGAACGCCGCGAGAAGATCATGCGGAAGGCCGAAGAACTGATCGAACTGGACTCAGCCGAGCCGTAAGCAGTTATTACACCGGCTTGCGCGCCCCTAAACGAGCTTGCGAGCCAAAGAATGGCTGCCGTCGACCAGGTCTTTGAACACTTCTTGGACGGTCAATATCTCTGAGATCAGCCCGGTGCCGGCCCCGGTGTAGGCGATGCCCGCGTCGAAGTCACCGTCGATGAAAGCGGCCCTGGTCCGGTCGATGCCCAGTTCCTGCTCCCAGGCCGCTGAGTCGTCGCCGGAGTCCAAACCGGACTCTTTCATCTTCATTGCGATGCCCTGCTTCAGGATCCTGGTCGGCCATTTGTCACCGCCGACCACTATCGTTCCGCTGTCGATGGCCGCAACCATGGCCGTCTTGTATATCTGGTGGGAGACGCATTCCTTGGTTGCAACGAACCGTGAACCCATCTGCACCCCCATTGCCCCCAGGGCCGTCGCGGCCACGTAGCCACGGGAATCGACGATTCCACCGGAAGCGATCACCGGGATGGCGATGGACCCGACAACCTGGGGCACCAACACCATGGTGGACACCTTGTCCACGCCGCGCAGGCCGCCGCCTTCAAACCCCTCGGCGATGACCATGTCCACTCCCTGGGCCTCGGCGCCGCGGGCATGCCGCACCGTGGTGATCTGGTGTATGACGGTCATGCCGTGCTCTTTCAACACGCCGGTGTACAGCGCCGGGCTGCCGCCGTAGGTTATGGCGATGGAGATGCCTTCTTGGGCTGAGGCCTCGATCAATTGCTCAATCTGTGGGTGCGCCAGGTAGAACGAGACGCCGAACGGCTTGGTCGTTAGACGCTGGACCCGGCGAATCACGGCGTGGAGGTCGGCAACCGGGTCGCCGCCAATCTCAACCCCGGACGTGGGGTGCAAAACACCGAGCCCGCCCGCGTTGGAAACGGCGGCCACTAATTCGGCGTTGGACACCCAGGGCAGTCCCGCCTGGAGGACCGGGTAGTTTATTCCTAATGCAGTGCTGACCGGCGTGCGTTTCATCTATTGATTACCTGTGCGATTTCGCGAGAAGTTTTGTTCGGGAAAACCGGGGACCGAGCGCGGATTCGTTGACCTGATTACCGCTTCTAATCAGACCGATCTTGAAGTGTGACCGATTGTAGGGCGACGCCTGGGTGGTGTCAACTGATTTCGGATGCCGCCCCCGCCGTCTTTAGTTGGAATTCCAAGCAAGATTCCTTGGAATCGGGTTGCTGAGGCCGCCTGGCTAGAGGATAATACGGCCCCAAGCGGCCAGCCTGGCGTAAAGCTTCCCTCACCGTTATTCCAGCGAGGGCTGGAATAACGAAGATAGTCCCCTCCCCCATCCTTCCGCGGAAGGATGGGGGAGGGTTAGGGTGGGGGCAGTGGCTCTCAGCAAGCCAACCACCAACAGACAAATGGCGTTTGCCTGGATTCCTGCTTCCGCGGGAATGACGGAAAAACCCGAGCGAGAGAAGAACCATGAAAGCAGCAGTCCTGTACGAAAAATTCCAACCGCTGGTGATAGAAGACCTGGAACTGGATGCTCCCCGCGAACACGAGGCGCTGGTGAAGTTGACTGCCAGTGGGGTCTGCCACAGCGACCTGCACTATATGAAGGGTGACCGCGAGCACCCCATGCCGGTGGTCCTCGGCCACGAAGGCGCGGGAATAGTGGAAGAGATCGGCCCCGGCGTCACCTACGCCCAACCCGGCGACCACGTGGTGCTTTCTTTCGTCCCCACCTGCGGGCACTGCTCCTACTGCGTCAAGGGAAGGCAGAACCTGTGCGAGGCCCGCTACCAGCTCAAAGGCAAGATGCTGGACGGCACGACCCGGCTCCACAACAGCGCCGGTGATGTCCACCATTTCAACGGACTATCAACCTTCGGCGAGTACGCCGTGGTGCCCGAGGACAGCCTGGTCAAGATACGTGAGGACGCCCCCCTAGACCGCGTGGCCCTGATCGGTTGCGGCGTGCCCACCGGCGTGGGGGCTGTCATCAACACGGCCAAGGTTAAACCTGGCAGCAGTGTGGTGGTCATCGGCGCGGGTGGGGTGGGCCTGAACGTTATTCAGGGCGCTGTATTGGCGGGGGCCGAGGCCATCATCGCGGTGGACATCTACGGCAATAAATTGGAGCACGCCCTAGATTTCGGCGCCACGCACATCGTGAACGCCGCCACCGAAGACCTCACGGAGAAAGTCCGGGACATCACCAGGGGCGAGATGGCCGATTACGCCTTCGAGGTCATCGGCTCCACCGACGCCATCAACCAGGCAATGGCCACGACCAAACGGGGCGGCACAACAGTCGTGGTTGGCGTAGCCCCAACGGGCGCGGAACTGACCATCGACCCCGACTTCCTGCATCTGGACCGGGTCCTGATGGGCTGTACCTACGGCTCCGTTTACCCCCGTGCCGACATGCCCATGCTGATCGATCTATACATGGCCCGCCGCCTAAAACTGGACGAGCTGATCAGCGCCACCGTCAAACTAGACCAGATCAACGACGCATTCGCGGCATTGGACCAGGGCGAGGTGGCGCGGACGATTATTCGGTATTAGTCGGGGGATTTCGGCGCACACCACCCGCGCAGCCCCTACCACCAGATCGTTTTGATCATCCAGAGGGCGGCCAACAACACTCCTCCCACCATTGCCCTCTTCAGCGATCTCAATAATATTTCGTTGAAAGACATTACGCCCCCGGCGGCCTCATGGTGTGCCATGACGTGGCTTGTTCGTAGGCGTGGGCCACTTTGAAGATGGTTTCTTCCGCCCCGGGGCGGGCGCCTATCTGAAGGCCCACCGGCATGTTGCGGTCGTCGAACCCGCAGGGGACCGACATGGCAGGGCAACTGGCCAGGTTGAAGATGCGGGTGAACAAGAACGCCAACCGGCCCGCGGTTTCTTTGCTGGTGATGGGCGGGTCTTCCTCCCTAGGCTGGGCCCCCTTTCCGGACGTGGGCAGCACCAACACGTCGTACTTCCCCAGCGAGTCCAACACCTGTTGGCGCAACATGGTGCGCAGCTTCTGGGCCTTGTAGTAGGCCTGGGCAGGCAGAATACTGCCGGTCAACAACATGATTCGGACATCGTGGCCGTAGTCTTGGATCCGGTCTTTGATCCAGTCCTGCTGGGCCAGGGCCGGTTCCACCGCCAGCAGCACCGCCGACGCCACCCCGGCGTCCATCGATAGCGGGATAGACACCTCTTCTACAGTCGCGCCCAACTCACCCAGCGTGGCGATTGCGTTGGACACGCTCCGGCGGACCGCTGGTTCCACCAGGTCGGACTCCATGAACTCGGTGATGACCCCGACCCTCAGGCCGTTCAGGTCTCCGGCCAGGGCCTGCCGGTAATCGGGCACCGGGGCTTGAGAGGAATAGGGGTCCTTGGGGTCGTGACCGGCGATGGCGCCCAAAGTTATGGCCGCGTCCTCCACCGTTCGGGAGATGGGCCCCACCGTGTCCATGCTCCAGACTCCCCGCATGACCCCGTACCGGCTGACCAGCCCCCAACTGGGCCGGATGCCCACCAGCCCGCACCAAGTGGCGGGAAACCGGATGGAGCCGCCGGTGTCCTCGCCCAACGACGTGGCGCAGAGGTAGGCCGCCGTGGCCGCGCCCGAACCGCTACTGGAGCCGCCGGTGTAGGTGTCGATGTCCCAGGGGTTTCGCGGGACGCTGTAGCGGTGGGAGAACCCGGTGATGGCGAACTCGGTCATGTTGGTCTTGCCCAGTACCACGGCGCCGGCTTTCCTCAGGTTGGCGATCACCGTGGCGTCCTCATCAGGGACGAAATCGGCCAGTATCCGGGAGCCGCCGGTGCTCCGCACACCCTTGCTCCAGAACTGGTCTTTCACCGCCACCGGCACGCCGTGTATCGGACCCTTGTGCTGTCCTGCGGCGATGTCTTGCTCAGCCTGCCGGGCATCGGTCAGGGCCTGCTCCCGCATGACCGTCAGGTAGCTGTGGAACCGGTGGTCTATCGACTCGATGCGGTCGAGGTAGGCTTCGGTGGCTTCGACCGGAGACACCTCTTTGGACTCTATCAGCCGTGAAAGATCGCCTGCCGAGAGAAAGGGCAACTCAGACTTGTTCATAAAGACTCCGCGTCGCGAGTTCTGGGTGGCCGGTAAAATAAACAGGAAAAGAAAAATGTCCCCAACAAGTCGGGGACATCTCTAAATATCAGTGTCGTAGGGCGGCTATGCCGGAGGGAGGATTATGGGGAGGGGCTCGACGTCGTTCAGGCCCGGAGGGTTGATGGCGTCCAGCGACTCTAACAGGGCGTTCAGGCTGTACATCACCTCGGTCAACTCCGGGTCTTGAATATCCAGACCCACGGCTTTGCCCATGGCGCGAATCTCATCTTTGTTCAGATCAGCCATCGGAACCTCCCTAAACCCCATTCAAGTGAGCGCATATTGCCGCAAAAAGCCCCCGGCGTCAAGATGGCCGGTATCGTTAACTCCCGCGCCTTGAGGCGACATTGCCGCTCGGCTATACTGGCCGCAGCCCCGATTCGGGGATGAGGATGAGATACAGCCGATGGCTACATATAAGAAGATCAACGTTGATATTGGCTTGGAGTCCGACTTCACCAAACTACCCGCTGAGGTGAAGGTCGGCGACTGGTCCTATTTCTTGTCACGCAGCAGAAAGGGCGTCTACCAGTTGCTCTCCAACGTCTGCCCGCATCAGGCCGAAGAAGTTGTGGACTGGACCGGCGTGTTCATGTGCCCGGCCCACGGTTGGCGCTTTGAATACACCGAGGGCGTCTGCGTGAACGGCCCCAACGCCAAGCTGGTAGGCTTCCCGGTCACGGTCGAAGACGGCCATCTGATCGCCGAACTGCCTGACGACTGAACGATCCCTCTACCGTTCTTGCTATCGCCACGTTTCTGAGATAGCAAGAACGCCCATCCGCTCACCCTGAGCTCCGACCGGAGGCCGAGAGTCTCGATGTAATCGGACCTGTCGAAGGGCCCTGGCTCCGGCGCCGTCATGGTTCGACGGAGCTCACCACGAACGGGTGGCAACGGAAATAGCCGATGAGGCCGTTTAGTAAGTCTTGATCTCTAGGACGTGGCCGCTGGGGTCCTTGAAGTAGACCGCTTTGCCGTCGCCCTGGGACCCGGCGGTTATCCCCGGCCCCTGCATGTTGTCCTGGGCGAAGGGGCTGTCACCGTAGGGAATCTTCGAGTCCTTGATCCGTTGGAACGCTTCCTCGAACTCATCGGACTCCATGGCGAAGGCATAGTGGATGCTGCGGAAGTCTTCGTCTTGGCGGAAGTCCAGGTTCAGGCTGTCGTTCACCCGCACCGCCAAGAATGGCCCAACCTCCCCCAGGTCCTCGAAGCCGAAAATCCGGGAGTAGAACTCCACCGCCTGCTCGCGGTCTATCACTGGGACGATCGTGTGGTCCAATACAACAGTCATACCGCCTCCTGAAAGTCACTTATTCAGCCTAAGAATCGCATGGATGATCGCCGGTATTTGGGTCGTTACAGGTTGTGGTACTCTATTGGCTACTTTTCAAGAAGTCAACATAACCACGCCTAAAACGTGCCCGGCCGAGGAAAGATCATGGAAAAGAAAGAACTACCGTTTCTGACCGCTACCCAGCTCTCCAAACTGATCGAGACCAAAGAGGTCTCGCCCGTCGAGGCCACCGAGGCCTACCTGGACCGCATCCAGGAAGTCGACCCCAAGCTGAATTCCTACATCACGATCACCGGGGAGCAGGCGTTGGAGGCGGCCCGGCAGGCGGAGCAAGAGATCGCCACGGGCATGCACCGGGGGCCGCTGCACGGTGTGCCGGTGGCCGTGAAAGACCAGTTCAACACCGCCGGCATCCTGACCACCGGCGGCTCCAGCATCCTCAAGGACAACATCCCCACCGAAGACGCCACGGTCATAACCAACCTAAAGAAGGCCGGGGCGGTGCTGCTGGGCAAGCTCAACATGAGCGAGTTCGCCATGGCGGAGATCTATAACCACCCCTACGGAACGCCCCGGAACCCCTGGGACTTGGAGCGCAATCCTGGCACGTCCAGCAGCGGTTCCGGCGCCGCCACCGCCGCATCGCTCTGCGCCACCTCCTTGGGAGAAGACACCGGCGGCTCCATCAGAGGCCCAGCCAATTTCAGCGGTCTGGTGGGTCTGCGGCCTTCTCACGGCCGGGTCAGCCGGTACGGCGTGCTGGGCGGGTCCTGGTCCATGGACACGGTGGGGCCCATCTCCAAGAGTGTCGAGGACGCGGCCATCACCATCCAGGCCATAGCGGGCCACGACCCTAAAGACATCTACTCATGGGACGTGCCCGTGCCCGACTACCGGGCCGCCCTGACCGGAGACGTCCAGGGCATCAAGCTGGGCGTGATCCAAGAACGCATGGACTCCCCCAACCTGGATCCCGAGTTCCGGGACACAGTCGCCAAGGCCATCAGCGTGCTGGGTGAATTGGGCGCGTCGTCCGAGGACGTGTCCATCCCCCTGGCGCCCAATGCCGGTGCGCTCACAATGAGCATCCTAAGCGTGGAATGGTCGAACCTGCACCGGCCGCTGTTCGAACCAAACATCGATGAACTGGACCACAACAACAAGATCAGGTTCCTGACCGGGAGCGTCATTCCGGCCCAGTACTACTACAAAGCCCAGAAGATTCGGGCCGTGCTACGGCAGCAGATACTGGACGCCTTGAAGAAGGTCGATGTGCTGGTGCTGCCCACCGGGCCGGTCACCGCGCCGCCGGTGGAGAGTGTCCCTGGCATCCAGAGCAAAGAACACGCCCTCACTGGACTGGCCGGACGCATCAGCTTCACCGGCCCCTTCAACCTGGCCGGCACCCCCGCCATCTCGGTCCCCTGCGGATTCAGCGCCGCCGGAATGCCCATGGGCCTCCAGATAGTGGGCCGCCCCTTCGCCGAGGAAACAGTCCTAAAAGTGGCGCATGCCTACGAACAAAACACCGACTGGCACAACCGAAGGGCGCCGATCTAGCTATCAGCTTTCAGCGATCAGCCGTCAGCCATTTGCCAACCTGACGCTCCGAGGCGAAGGCGGAGGAATCTCGTTACTCAAGGAAACAGACTCTAATCCACAAGAAATCGCGCATCAGAGCTGAACGCTGACGGCTGAGAGCTGACAGGCGTCGACGCAAGGAGACAACCATGAGCGAATACATACCTAACCCCATGGATTGGGTGGCGGACCAGGTGGAACTCTATGAAAACAGCGGAGGCACTCAGGGACTAACTCTGAGGGACACCGGCCTCCCGTGCATAATCGTGACCAATAGGGGATGGAAAACGGGCGCCATCCGCAAGACCCCTTTGATGAGAGTGGTCGACGGAGACAGCTATATTCTTGTGGCGTCTTGGGCCGGAGCGCCAAAACATCCGCTTTGGTATCACAACCTAAAGGCGGAGCCAAACGTCGAGATCCGAGACGAGACCGAGGTCTTTTCGGCGCGGGTCCGAGAGGTGGATGATCCGGTCGAGAGGCAACAGCTTTGGGACATCGCAGTCGCAGCATACGACCGGTATCAGGAATATCAAGACAAGACCGAACGAGTGATCCCGGTCTTCATTGCCGAACGCACCAGTTAGGCGAAAAAGCTGACCGCTGAAAGCTGACCGCCGGCGACGAAGGAGACAACATGGACGACATCGGAGTATTCGACGCTATCTACAGCCAACGGCAGTTCACCCGGTACAAGCCGGACCCGGTGCCGCGCGAGGCCATCGACAAGATGATCGACGCCGCCACCAAGGCCCCGAGCGGCGGCAACAAGCAGCCGTGGCACTTCATCGCCATCACCGAAAGAGGCCTGATCGAGAAGATCGGCGGTCTCTACCGCGACCTGTGGCTGGGCGCGATGGGGGCCACGCCGCCGCCGGGCGAACCTCCCGCCTACACCTCGGCCCGGTATTTGGCCAACCACATGCCCGAGGTACCGGCAATGATTCTGGTCTGCGCCGACCACACCATGGGCTCGGTGCCCTACACCGTGGGCGAGCCCATAGAGCGGGGCCGGTACGCCTCATCGCTGTGGCTGGCGATACAGAACCTGTTCTTGGCGGCCCGCGCCCTTGGCCTGGGCACCCGCATCACCACCACCCATCTGCGAGAGGAGCAGAAAGTAAAAGACTGGCTTGGAATACCCGGCCACGTGGAGACGGTCTGTCTGACACCCTTAGGCTATCCCCGGGGCCGCTTTGGCCCCACCGACCGAATTCCCTCGGCAGACGTCACGTCCTACAACCGCTTTGGGGAACGGAGCTGACGGCTCGTAGCTTTCAGCAGTCAGCAATCAGCGGTCAGCCTTCCGCGACGGTTAAGGTGGGTTGTACAGAGGCAATGAGACCCCTCGCTTCGCTCGGGGTGACAAATGCCTGGACTCAAAAATTCTGACAACCATGTCATTCCAAGGTCCCGACCAGTCGGGAAGGAATCTCGTTGCCGGTGGACCTAACAGCTTTGCGGTCGCAGCGAGCTGATAGCTGACCGCTGACCGCTCGCACGCCCTCCGGCTACTTCCCCCACGTCTCGCCGAACTCGGCCCGCAGCACATACTGGCCGGTCATCGTGGATGCGTCTTGCAGCGCCAGATAGACCGCGGCGGGGCCGACAGCTTCCGGTTCCACCCGCTGTTCCCAGTCGCGTTGGGTCCAGGGAATGGCCGCCGAGCCTTCGGTCTTTAGCCCGCCTGGCGACAGGATATTCACGGCGATGTTGTGTTCCCGCAGCTCGTCGGCCAGGCAGTAGCTGAACATGTGGACGGCGGCCTTGGTCGAGCTGTAGAGGACCCCCCCGCCCTGCCCGGCGTCGCTGCCCATGCGTGATCCGATGTGAATTATGCTGCCCTTTCCCTGCTCGATCATCCAGGGGACAACCGACCGGCAGCAGAGGTACGGCCCCTTGAGGTTGGCGGCCACGCTCTGGTCCCACGCTTCGGGGATGATATCCAAGAGCGTCTCGCCCAGCACCATCACCCCAGCGTTGTTCACCAACACGTCAATACGGCCGTACATGTCGATGGTTTGTCCCACCATGGCCATGACCTGTTCCTCATCAGATACGTCGCAGGTCAGCGCCATGGACTCGCCGCCGGCATCCCGTATCTGCTCGGCGGTTTCCACGGCAGTGCCTGGCAATCCAGTTGGCGAGTTGCGGCGCGCGGAGACGACCACCTTGGCCCCCTCGGAGGCGAACTCCTTGGCGATGGCCCGGCCCAAGCCCCGGCTGGCCCCGGTGACGATGGCCACCATGCCGTCCATCCTACTGGCGCGCTCTGATTGCATCTCTTTCCTAAGAAGCGAACTGGGTTTCAACCCAGCCTTTTTTATTTAAGTTGTGTCTAGCCATGATCCGGTTTTTAAGAAGCGAACTGGGTTTCAACCCAGCCTTTGTCAAAAGGGGTCCAGAAGTGTGACGTAAGGGTCAGATGTTTGAACATCCACTGCCCGTCCACTCGCACGTATTCCTCGTCGTAGCGGGCCGACCCCCAGACTGCCTGGTTGCCCTCGGCGTAGGTGCAGGGCTGGAACAGGTACCACGTGCCGGTGGCCTCGTCTCCGTCGACCTCGATCACCGGGTTAAGCACCATATGGATGGCGAAAGGCAGGCGGCTGGGCGCGTTCTGGAAGAACGTCCGGATAGCTTCCCGGCCGTCGTTGCGGCCGCGCTCCTGTCCGTCCCATACCGCGTCCTCGGTAAAGAGCTCGGCCAAGGCGTCGGCGTTGTAGTTGGCGTCGCAGAGGGCGCAGTACCGGTGCTTTAGCTTCTTGATCTCCTCGATGTCTTCCAGGACCTTGATTCTCTTTTCCAGGCTTTCGAGGCTCATGGTATCTCTCCGATCGTAGATTTTTCTCTAGGCGGACTGGCCGCCGTCTATCTCGATGCACTGGCCGACGATGAACTCGGCCTCTTTGCTGCATAGCCAGGCTGCGAAGTCGCCCATCTCCTCGGGAGTGCCGGCCCGGCCGAGGGGGATGGTCTGCAGCCGGTCGTCCCAGTCCTTGGAGCGTGGGAAGCCGTAGAGGGTGTCGTTTCGTGCGGTGTCGGTGGTGCCCGGGCTGATGCCATTGACCCTGATGCCGTGGGGCGCCAATGCCCGGCCCGCCTTCTTGGTGAAGGTGTAGAGCGCGCCGGATGCGGTGGCGTAGGCCAGGTCCGTAGCCCGGCTGATCAACGCCTCCACGGAGATCACGTTCACGATGCTGCCGCCCCCGCCCTGCCGCAACAACTCCTTGGTGACGGCCTGGGTGCACAGAAACGCTCCGGTGACCTTGACGTCCATGACGTGCCGCCAGGCCTCGGGAGTCAGGTCCTCGAAGGCGGCCCAGGCGGCCATACGGGACGCGCTGGCGTTGTTGATCAGGAAGTCCACCCGGCCGAACTCGGCGACCGTGCGGTCCACCACTTCTTGCACCTGGGCTGGATCGGAAACGTCCAACGCTAGCGGCAAGGCGCCTACGCCGTGGTCTCTGACTATCTCCTGTGCGACGCTGTCCACGTCCTGCCAGCCGGCCTCCCGCTCGTCATCGGGAAAAGTAGATGGGTCGCGCTCCGTGCCGGTTATAGTGACTGAGGCCCCCTCTTTGGCGAAGGCCAGCGCCGCATACCTGCCGATGCCCCGCATCCGGCCTGCTCCGGTCACCAGCGCCACTTTGCCGTCGAACTTGCCCATATAAACTCCTAGATCGCGGTCCAGCCGCCGTCCACCAACAACAGGTGGCCGGTGGTTCCGGCTGACGACTTGCTGGCCAGGTAGATCACCGCGCCGACCATCTCTTCCGGGTCCATGCGGCGGCCCAAAGGCAGGTGGGCTTCCAGGTCGGCTTGCACCTCTTCCGCGGTCTTGGTGTCAGCGGCCAGCATGCCCGGAGTGCTGGTGGGTCCGGGGCCGATGGCGTTCACCGTGACGCCGTGGGGCGCCCACTCAACGGCCATGACCTTGGTGATTCCGGCGACGCCGAACTTGCTGGCGCAGTATGACGACCGCCCCTTGGATGCGATCACCGAAAGCTGCGACCCCAGGTTGATGATCCTGCCGTAGCCCTGCGCCACCATGTGACGGCCCGCTGCCTGGGCGCAGAAGAACACGCCCTTAAGGTTGATGTCGATAGTTGCGTCCCAGTCCTCTTCAGTGACTTCCAGGGCCGGTTTGGGGATGCGAATCCCGGCGTTGTTCACGAGGATATCCAGCCGTCCAAAGTCCTTGACCACCTGGTCGATGGCCTTTGGGATGCCGGGGATATCCAGCACATCTAGGGCATAGACGCCGCTCTTAGACCCCTCGGCTTCCACCTTGGCCTTGGTCTCCTCCGCCAGGTCCAGCCGGTCGGGCCGGTCGGACACCGCCACATCGGCTCCGGCTTGGGCCAAGCCCACTGCCAGGGCGGCGCCGATGCCTCGGCCGGAGCCGGTCACCAGCGCCGTTTGACCCTTTAAACTCAATCCCTCATAGGGCATTCACGTTCCTCCAAAACAGGCCCGCCCAGACTCGCCAGGCGGTAAATTGGCCGTAGCATAGCACACCGCCCCCGTGCCTGGAATCACTTCGAAATCTAGCTGAATGCTGATAGCTGACAGCTGACAGCTCGCCCCCCCTTGCGCACCCTTACCACAAGTCTTAGAATCACCCGTGGCCCGGAGTATTCGAAAACGTTTGCATCGGCAAAGGACTTGATGTCGGAAGCAGTACAGAGACCGGCGGGGCGCAGGCGAAGCCGCAACTTTATCCTGGGTAGCCTCTCCTTTGGCCACGGAGTCTCCCACCTTTACGACCAAGGTTTCCCGGTGTTCATGCCAGCCATCAAGGCTGCCATGGGCCTTTCTAACTTCGAAGTCGCGTTCATGCTGGGCATTCGCCAAGGTGGATTCGGCGCGGTCAACCTCATCGGCGGGGCCATCGTCGACCAGATGAAAACCAGTTGGGGTCCCATCCTCACCGCCTGCATGATCTGGGCGTCCCTGGGATTCTTGGTGCTGGCGGCGTCCCCCAACCTATTTGTGCTGACCATCGCCGTGGTGATCGTTTCCGTGCCCGGCGCTCTCTGGCATCTACCCGCCACCGCCGCCCTTTCCCGGCGATTCCCTGACCGCCGCGGTTTCGCCATCTCGATGCATGGCTTTGGCTCCAACGTCGGCAACGTTACGGCCCCGTTGGTGGCCGGCGGACTTCTTACCATCATGGCCTGGCGGCCGATCCTGCTGATCTACGCCGCCCCTGCCGCCCTGATGGCCATCTTCGTGTGGTGGTCGCTGAAAGACCTCGGCATAGAAGACGGAGACCAGCCGGACGGAGAGAAACCCCAACGTCAGGTGATGGCCGCCTACCGCGACGGCTTCGCCATGTTCAAGATCCCGGTGGTCACCACTCTGGTCCTGGCGGCGGCGATACGGGGGGTGGCCAACAACGCCCTCTTCCAATGGGCCCCCTTTTACCTGAGGGAGTCGACCGACGGCGGACTGGGCATGGGCTACTTCGAAGTCGGCGTCCATTTGTCTTTGCTCACGGGAATGGGCATCGTGTCCGCTCCGATCTTGGGGTACCTCTCAGATAGATACGGCCGGAAGCAGGTATTGGTGCCTGGGCTGATTATCGCCTCCGTCCTGACCATGTTCGTGGTCAGCGCCGGGGACAGCCTATACCTGGCCCTGCTGCTGGCGGGGATAGGGCTGTTCAGCTTCGCCCTCCAGCAGATCATCCTTGCCGCGCTACTGGACGTGGTGCAGAAGGGCACCGAAGCCACCGCGTCGGGCCTGATCTTTGGGATCAACGGCTTGCTCGGGTTCGGGTCGCCGTTCATTGCCGCCTTCATCATTGACGACTACGGCGGCTACGGCTCCATCTTCTACTACGTAGGCGCGCTGACAGTGGTATCGGCCGTGATCATCGCCTTCATCCCCTTCCCCAACTACCGGGTGGATAAGCCGGCCGAGGCATAACCCGGGCACATATTTTTCGATTGACACCCCCTAGGGGCCAGCTTAGAATATATCCGCCATCCACCCGAGAGGGGAGTGAGCGCCAGGCACGGTATCCAAATAGCACCGCCGCTGGGATCTGAGATGACCGAGACGGCCCGACATATGAAGTCCATCGTAGATTGCGCCCCGCTGCGTCGGGGTGTTTTCTTTGTCCGGAATCAGGCTTCTTTTAGCTTCCGGAGAAGCTCATGAACCAGACCATCACCGCCGTGACTGGGCTGGAGGCGGGCCACCACACAGACTTGGAACACGCCACCGGTTGCACCGTATTCTTATGCCGTGCGGGTGCGGTCGGAGGGGTGGACGTCCGAGGCGGTTCGCCGGGAACCAGGGAGACCGACCTGTTGCGCCCCGTCCACCGGGTTGACCAGGTGCATGCTGTCATACTCAGCGGAGGTAGCGCATTCGGACTGGACGCCGCATCCGGGGTTGTCGCCTACCTTGAGTCCCAGGGCATCGGCTTCAAAGTGGGAACGAAAGACAACCCGGTGGTCGTGCCCATAGTCTCCTCGGCCATCTTGTACGACCTCGGGCTGATCACGTCGGATGTGCGGCCCGGCCCGGAAGAAGGCCGCAGCGCCTGCCTCGCAACTTCTTCTGAGCCCATGACTGAAGGCAGCGTCGGCGCCGGCACAGGGGCCACTGTAGCCAAACTGGGCGGCCCGGAACGAGGCGTGAAGGGCGGCATCGGTTCCGCCGCGATCACCTTGTCCACCGGCCAGACCGTGGCCGCCGCCGTGGCAGTGAACGCCGTGGGCGGCATCTTCAATCACACCAACGGGCAACTTCTAGCCGGACCCAGGCGCGCCGGCGGCGGGTTCGACGACCCGGTTGCCCTGCTGCTGGCGGGCGCATCCAACGCCCCGGCAGGCCCGGTGAACACCACCATCGGCCTCGTGGCAACCGACGCCCAGATCACCAAAGAGGACGCGAACTACCTGGCGCGGGTGAGTCACGACGGCCTGGCCCTGTCGATCAGACCCTGCCACACCGTCCGGGACGGCGACACCATGTTCGCCATGGCCACCGGACACAATCGGTCTCCCGTCGACCTGACATCCCTCGGAGCGGCCGCCGTGGAGGCAACTGCCCAGGCGGTCCTCCGGGCGGTTTTGCAGGCAACCGGACTGGGCGGCATCCCGTCGATCAGTGAGCTGGCAACCTAGCGATTCAGAGTCGAACTTAACCTGGAAGTTACAGGTGTTTCCGTATGGCGCAGACGATACCGCACAACATGCGGGTGATCAGCACAAACAAGGAGATGTCCCAGGCCTGTCGTGAGGCTGTGAAGCCCGTCGGTCTGGTGCCGACCATGGGCGCTCTTCACGCCGGCCATTTGAGCTTGGTCGACCAGGCGCGGGCCGACAACCTTACGGTCGCCGTGAGCATCTTCGTGAATCCGACCCAATTCGGCGACCAGAAAGACCTTCAGGGTTACCCACGCGACATGGAAGGCGACCTCGATATGCTACGCCAACACGGCGTGGACCTGGTCTACGCGCCCACCGTTGAAGAGGTCTATCCAGAAGGGTTCGATACCTGGGTGGACGTGGGCCCACTGGCCGACAAGCTGGAAGGACTCCACCGTCCCGGTCATTTCCGGGGCGTGGCCACCGTTGTTTCCAAGTTGTTCAACGTGATGCAGCCCGACCGGGCCTACTTCGGCCAGAAAGACGGCCAACAGGTGGTGGTGATCCAGAAGCTGGCCAGGGACCTGGACATGGGCGTGGAAGTGGTGGTGATGCCCACCATCAGAGAACCCGACGGTCTGGCCATGAGCAGCCGCAACGTCCAGCTATCTCCGGAACAGAGACAGGCCGCCCCGGTGGTGCACCAGGCGCTATGCCAGGCGTACCTGCTATGGACGGGCGGAGAGCGGGACGGGAATACCTTGAGGGCGGCAGCGCAAGAGATTTTGCAAGCGGAGTCCGTCGTGGACTCCATCGATTACGTGAGCGTGGCCAGCATGTCGACTTTGGATGAAATTGAGCGTGTTTCAGGTCGTACCATGGTCTCAGCCGCCGTGCACATGGGGCCCGTGCGGCTGATCGACAACTTGGTCTTGGAATAGCAAGTTCCTTGCTTGCAGACGCTGCCCCAATCTCCGACTACGTCGAGAGTCTCGACTACGTCGGACCTAACCTTCCCCCTTGCGATGGGAAAGGATTTTCTCCCTCACCCGCGCCTAGCTTCTAGTGTGCAGCACACTTGTCAAATGTCACCCCGAGCAAAGCGAGGGGTCTCTTTACTCTCAACTTGAACTGGTTCATTGGCAACGAGATTCCTCGGCTGACGCCTCAAAATGACAGCGTTTTCGAGTGGTAAGGCCTTCTCCGCATCTGTCACGCTGATCGAAGCGAAGGGTCTGCGAAGGCAATGATTGGCAGATTCTTCGTCGGCCTCCGGCGCTCCTCAGAATGACAGGTTTGAGGCGCTAGTCGACTTAATTGGTGGGAAAGTTGTCCCTTCCCCCGTCCTTCCGCGGAAGGAGGGGAAGGTTAGGTCGCGACTCTCGACGTAGTCGGAGATGGGGGCGAGCGGGTGTTGGGAGTCGCGCTTAGACTGGGCAGCCTAATTTCGAGTAAAGACTATGCCTGCGTCAATTCCCGCAATGCCGCGGTGAGCGCCGGGAGAACAGTCTCCCAGTCTCCGACAACCCCGTACCGGGCCTCTTTGAAGATGTTGGCCTCGGCGTCCTTGTTGATGGCCACGATGACCTTGGCCCCGGAGCAACCCGCCATGTGTTGGCTGGCGCCAGAGATGGCCACCATGATGTAGAGGTCGGGGGTGATGGTCTTGCCGGTCAGCCCCACCTGATAGCTCGACGGGACCCAGCCCGAGTCGACGGCCGCTCTGGATGCTCCGACGGTGCCGCCCATGATCTTGGCCAGTTCTTCCAGGTGGGCGAAGGGCTCCGGTCCGCCAAGTCCGCGTCCGCCGGAGATCACGATGCGGGCGTCTTCCAGCTTCACGCCTTCCGCTTCTTCAATGACCGTTTCAATGACTTGGGTCCGGGCCATCGAGGCGTCGAGTTCCACCGGGAATGAGACAACCTCGCCCTGCCGGGATGCGTCCGCTTCGGCGGGCTCGTAAGCCTTGGGGCGGATGGCGGCGATCTGCGGGGTCTGGTCGCAGCTCACCACGGCGATGGCGTTGCCGCCGTACACCGGCCTGTTAGCCAGCAGTTTCTTCTCGGCCCTGTCCACTGAAACTTCCAAACAGTCTTGGGCCAGACCGACACCCAGGCGGAAAGCCAACCTTGGGGCCAATTCCCGGCCTTCGTTGGTGCGGGCCACCAGCACCACCCGGGGGCTGGTCTCCTTGCACAGGGCTTCCACGGCGGACAGGTGCAGGTCGACCTGATATTCGGCCAGCAGGGGGTGGTTCACCGCATAGACCTTCTGGGCGCCGTGGGCGATGGCCTGTTGGGCCGCCGCGTCCAGGGTGTCGCCCAGCAGGGCCACCGACAAGTCTTCGCCAAGATCAGCGGCGACTTTCTGTCCGGCGGCCAGCAACTCAAGGGTTGTGCTGCTAAGTTCTCCGCCCGAGGCGTCGCCAAGTATCAGTACTCCGGTGCCATCAGCCATCACGGCCTCCCGTGCTTTTGGAATCGATCTGCAGGTCTCAACGGACCTTCAGATTTGAGTCTATGTCCCATTTGAATCTATGAACGAAAGGAGGGAAGGGGCGTTAGATAACCTTGTCTTCCCGCAGTTTCAGGGCTAAGAGGCGGCCAGAATCGGCCGGGTCTTCTCCCTCGATGATCTCGCAGTCTTGGTCGCTGACCGGGACGAACAGGTCTCGCAGTGTGATGCGTGACGCCGAATCGGCAGCGTCCAGACCCAGGTCAGCCGCGCTCCAGATGGTGGGCTTCTTCCGGGTGGCGGTCATGATGCCGCGCAGGGTTGGGTACCGGGGCTGGCCCAGTTCGTTGCTCACCGTCACCAGCGCCGGCAGGGAGGCTTCAACGACTTCGTAGCCGTCGGCGATTATCCGTTCAACGCGGACCTTGCCGTCGATAACATCAACCTGTTTGCCCAGGGAGATGCAGGACATGCCCAGGATCTCGGCCACGCCCAGGGGCACCTGCGCGTTGTCCCAGTCAGAGGCTTGGCGTCCGCAGATGATCAGGTCGAATCCGTCCAGCTTGCGAATAGCCGCCGCCAGCAATTGGGCGGTCAGGAAGCTGTCGATGGTGTTTTCAAAGGCGTCGTCTTGCAAGAGGACCAGTTCGTCTGCGCCCATAGACAGCGGTTTCTTCATCACGTCCAGGGCGAATTCGGTGCCCGTGGAGATCACGGTGACCGTGGCTTCTTGGGCGTCTTTGATCTTGAGGGCGGCTTCCACCGCGTTCTCGTCAAAGCCGTTGACGACCGGGGGAATGTTGGGCGGCGGGACCACTTTCTTGGACCCTTCATCGATCCGGAACGCCGCCATGGGCATCTCGGGGTCGATGACCTGTTTCGCCAGAACGCCTATCTTGATAGCCATAGTTCTCCTATTGGCAAACGGCCGGCTAACGGCCGGAAACGAGTCTGCAGGAACCTTGTGAAACATATCACCAAGCTCCAAAAGTGTCAATTGAAACCGAGACTGGCCACGCTGGCGTAAAATTTATCGCCAACCTTGCGAGATGCTATAATTTGGGCGGCTTGGCGGGACTCTGCCAGTCTCTGGAGCGAGAGGTCTTATTCGCGATGAATACAGTTAAAACATTCTTTTTGATGATGGTCATGTCGGCGTTGCTGCTGCTGGTGGGCGCCATGCTTGGCGGTTTCCCAGGGGTTATTTTCGCCATGGTCTTGGCAATCGTTATGAATTTCAGCGCCTATTGGTTCTCAGACCGCATTGCTTTGAAGATGACCCATGCTGTCGAGGTCACTGAGAATGACGACCCGGAACTGTACAGCATCGTCCGCGAACAGGCGTCGTTGGCCGGGCTGCCCATGCCCAAGGTCTTCGAAATAGACTCGGAATCCCCCAACGCCTTCGCCACAGGCCGTAACCCCAACCACGCCACAGTGGCAGTCACCACTGGCATCCGACGCATCTTGACGCGACAGGAATTGGGCGGCGTGCTGGCCCATGAGATGGCCCATGTCGGCAACCGGGACACGCTGATCATGGCCATGGTCGCCACCGTCGCGGGGGCCATTTCTATGTTGGCCATGTTCGCCCAGATATCGGCCATGTTCGGCGGTATGGGCGGGCGGGGCCGAGACAACAACTTCATCGGATTGCTCATCGTAGCCATCGTGATGCCGATAGCCGCCGGCATGGTGCGCGCCGCTATCTCCCGGACCAGGGAGTACCAGGCCGACGCCACCGGTGCGCACACGTCTGGCGACCCGTTGGCCCTAGCCAGCGCGCTCCAAAAACTGGAGTCGGCTTCCCAGAACCGGCCCCTGAAGGTCGCCGAGGGAGCCTCCCACCTGTTCATAGTGAACCCGCTCCGAGCCGCCAGCATGACCAAGTTGTTCTCCACCCACCCTCCCATGGAAGAGCGGATCAGACGCCTCCAGAGCATCAGGCCCAACTACTAACCCGCCCCACAGACGACCTAAATAAGGCCCGGCGCGATTTTGCGCCGGGCCTTATTTATTGCCTTGGAGAGGTCATCATGACGGCGTGTGCTAAGTATTGCCCATGCTAAAATCGGTGAAAATCGTCATCCTGGCCCGCATTCATATAGCTAGAGAGGCCCTGATGAACCCGAGGTTATTAGGCTAGATATGGGCTGTTTATATTCGATACTTCGCGCTGGGGCCGGTCTGGTGCTCGGCGTTGTCATCTTCATCGGTTTTCTTTCCTACCTGGTCCTGAACAACTTATCTGACAAACTCCTTAGCGCCGATTTCTACAAGAACACCATCGCCGCCGAGGACACCTACGACCGCATCTACGATGAGGTGTTGCTAGACGATGAGCTGAGGGACAAGACCGCCGAGTTTCTGGGCAACATCCAGGTCGTCAGCCATGACGAGATCGTGAACCTGTTGAAAGAGATCTTGCCTCCCGCCTACATCCAGGCGCAGGTGGAAGGGACTATCGACCGGACCGTTGATTACATCAACGAAGATGTAGACGTGCTTGAGGCCTATATTGACCTGACCGGGCCCTTGGAGAACGTGAAGCCGGTCATGTTCGCCTACATGGACGGCCGGATAGACCAACTTCAATTGGAGGCGACACAGGGGATTCCCGATTGCACACCAGGCGCTATGGGTGGCCTGGCCGGCCGTTATCTGGAGACCTTCAGCGGGTTAGCGAAAGGTGTTGTGCCTGAGTCCATACCATCTATCGAACAGATCGCAGCCCCGTGCCGAATCATTCTTTTCGAGCTGGCCTTTGGGAGCCTTGTCGACGATACATCCTTGAGTGATGAAGCCAAGCAAAGCCTTAAAGACGGGAAGGGTGACCTCCGGGTACCGTTCGCAACCGGTGACACTCTTGGAGTGCTGAAGGTCTCTGCTAGGCTGCTGGCTGGGCCGTTGATGGACGAGGCCATCGAGAAAGTGCGGGAGGACCTTGGCGAGGGCGACCGCTTAGACCTGATTCACCAACTTGCCGAGTGGGACGACGACACGACCGAGGCGGAGATCAGGGACGGGATAGAGGAAGGCCGGGACTGGATCTCCAGGAGCACAAACTTCGGCGATCTCACATCGCTGATCATGGTGATCGGCGGCGCGGCCTTGATGGGCCTGGTGTTCTTCCCCCGTCTCACCGGCATGCTCCGCTGGCCGGGCGTTGCCCTGTTGATCACCGGGGTGTTCTTCTTCGTCGTGGGCAAGATCGCCGAGAGCGAGGTCCCCGCCCGGCTGACCGACGTCATCGAGACCAGCGCCGATAAAGTGTCGGGCGTTCCGCCGTCGGTGGCCGACCTGGGCGGAGACATCCTGATCTCCTTCGGGTCTCAGTTGACCGATGGATTTGTCGGCCCTTCCCTGACGCTACTGGTCATTGGGGCGATCCTGCTCGGCTCCTCATTCTTCACCATCGTCCTAGGCCGGTTCGTGCCCTTCGTTAAGTAGGGGACGTCACCAACCGTCATTCCAGCGAATAATCCCCTCCCTCGCAAGGGGGAAGGTTAGGATGGGTATAAACCGGGGACATAGGTAACAGATAAACCGGGCACATGGGCGACACTTTCCTAGAGGATGGAGGAAACAGCCATGAGGAGGAAAGCAGTGCCTTGGAAGAATGTAAGCCCCGAGATAGAACAGGTCCAGTTCATCAAGAGCTGGGAGCAAGGGAGAGAAAG
>Ga0066376_10001232_pt1 | contig 24886 bp, 17 predicted proteins | sample Knorr_S15_td_Bot_FD_77009 | JGI IMG/M metagenome (GOLD analysis project Ga0066376, IMG submission 77009) | Marine microbial communities from Southern Atlantic Ocean transect - Knorr_S15_td_Bottom_ad_5009_LV_A | ecosystem: Environmental > Aquatic > Marine > Oceanic | place: Southern Atlantic...
CCACCAAGAAGCCAGCCACCAAGAAGCCAGCCACCAAGAAGCCAGCCACCAAGAAGCCAGCCACCAAGAAGCCGGCTGCCAAGAAGAAGAAGTAGTAGTAGGTCTCGGCCGGTGGCAACACTCCGGCCCTCGGGTCGGCGACAAGACTGGTGCTTCACCGCGGTTCGGCGGTGGACTATAATCGGGCCGTCCTCGTCGGCACCGGCTCCGGCCGGTCCCACCACCGATCTCCCGCCAACTGCCTCCACCATCCGCTCTTTGTCGAAAAGGCCCTCCCGGATGGCTCGTTTCGTTCCCCAACGAACGCGTGTCGCGATTTCGTCGTCGCTGTGCGCCGTCGTCATGGCCGCGGTGCTGGCCGGATGTCACAAGGCTGAGATCGGTTCCTACCAGGTCCCCAAGCCCGAACAGGTCTACGCCGACAACCACGAGGAGGGTCCCGACGGGATGCTGGCGGCGATGATCCCCCGCGACTTGAAACGGCAGGCCTGGTTCTTCAAGGTCGCCGGCCTCAAGGGTCCGGTCGCCGCCCAGCAGGAGGCATTCGGCAAGTTCCTGGAATCGGTTCATTTCGACCCTGAGAGCGGCGAGCCGAAGTGGATCTTGCCCGACGGCTGGCAGCAGACCGGTGGCACCTCATCCAGTGGCATGCGCTTCGCCACACTGGTCTTGGGCACGGATCCTGATGCACTGGAACTGAGCATCATTCGGCTGCCTCTGCCCGAGGACAACTTTGACGCCTACCTGCTGCAGAACGTCAATCGCTGGAGAAAGCAGCTGAGGCTGGGGGACCTCGACGCGTCGCAGCTGTCCTCGGAGACCACGTCGTTGGAGCTAGGAGACGAGCGGGCGATCGTGGTCAACCGCATGGTCGGTCACCTGGGCAGCAAAGCGCCGATGATGGGGCCGTTTGCCGGCGGTGGTTCGAGACAGCCACCGCGACCCGGTCCGTCTCGGCCCACGATCGCAACGCCTCGGCTGAGCTACACGAATCCGGACTCCTGGCAGCCTGGTGAACTCGAGGTCACTCGCAAGGGCATCACGATCCGGCGGCAGGCTGCTTTTGAATTCGGCGAGGGAGCCGAATCGGGTGAGGTCACCGTGACGGCCTTGCCGAGCAACCCCCGCTTCCTGCTCCTCAACGTCAACCGCTGGCGTCAGCAGGTGGCCCTGCAGGCCGTCGACACCGACAACCTCGATGATCTCTTCGAACCCATCACCCTCGGCTCGATCAACGGCCGATACCTGGAACTAGTCGGTCCCAGCGACACGATTCTGGGTACGATTGTCGAGTCGGGCGGTCTGACTTGGTTCTTCAAGCTCGCGGCTCCCAATCGCCTGGCCGATCGCAGCCGCAAAGACTTCAAGTCGTTTGTCCACTCATCGCGATTCGAAGCGGCAGGAGGTTCCGATGGAGAATAATCCACAGCCCAGCGACTTATCGCTCGAATCCGTCGAGATAACTGCGGTCCCCGACGATGTGCCCGTGCCGGCTCTGGGCCCGACCGTCGTCGCCATTCTCCGCCCAATCGCCTCGCTCAAGATCGCCGTCTCACTGTTCGCGATGGCCATCTTCCTGGTGCTGGCCGGCACGCTGGCCCAGGTGAACAAGGACATCTGGGAGGTCGTCCGCGATTACTTCCGGACTCCGGTGGCCTGGATCGAATGGAGGGTCTTCTTCCCCAAGTCGTTCCTGATGGGCACCTGGCTGGAAGGGATGACCGACATCGAGAAGGGGAAGGGGTTCCCGTTCCCCGGCGGCTGGCTGATCGGTGGTGCGATGACCATCAATCTGATTGCCGCTCACGCGATCCGCTTCAAGATCCAGGCCAAGGGACATCGCCTGACGTCGGGCCTGGCGGTGATCGGGATCGGTGCGGCTCTGACCGCCGCGGTGATCGTGTGGGGCTCGATGCAAAGCGGCCAGGAGAACCAACTGCTGCAGGAATGGCCCTCCCTGAGAATCCTCTGGCAACTGGCCCAGGGCCTGGTCTCGGGAGGCGTGCTGCTGTGCGGCTGCGTGATGGTCTTCCGACGCCGAGCCGGCGTGGTGGTGCTGCACCTGGGCGTGCTGCTGATCATGTACAACGAATTGCTCGTGGGCGTCTCGGCCATCGAAGGGCAGATGAGCATCCGCGAGGGAGACACGGTCGATTTCGAGCACGACATCCGGGCCATCGAACTGTCCGTCGTCGACACCTCGCCCAAGGACCACAACCAGGTCACCGTGGTGCCGCTCACCGAGGAAGGCGTCGCGACACGGTTCCTGGATCGCAGCGACGGGGACCGCGTCATCGAGCACCCCGACCTGCCGTTCACCATCGAGATCGAAAAGCACTTCAAGAACTCGATGCCGCCTCACAACCGCCGCAGACCGGACACCCGCTTCGAGGGCGCCGGCCGGTTTGTCGAAATCGATGAGGCACGGGCAGGGACCGGGACCGATGTCGGTGGAGAAATCGATATCGCCACGGTCGAAGCCGTGCTGCGGGTCGGCAACAAGAAAATCGGGCGATACATCTTCAGCCAGCACCTGAAGAGCCAGTCGATCGAAGTCGACGGCAAGAGCTACGACGTCACGCTCAGGTTCAAGCGAACCTACGTGCCCTATTCACTGCACCTGGCCGACGTGCGGTTCGACAAGTACATCGGTACCCAGACCGCCAGCAACTACTCCTCGGATATCCGACTGGTCGCGTTCGACGGTTCGGTCGACCGCAAGGTCCACATCTGGATGAACAACCCGCTGCGGTTCGACGGCAAGACCTTCTACCAGTCGTCGGTCAACCGGGGCGAGGATGGGATCGAGCAGACCGGGCTGCAGGTGGTGACCAACACCGGCTGGATGATCCCCTACGTCGCCTGCATGATCGTCGGCATCGGGATGTTCTACCAGTTCAGCGTCGCGGTGGTCCGGTTCCAGAAGCGGCGAAACCGCGGAGTCATCTCGACCCCGCCGGTTGACTCGCCTCCCAAGGCACCCGCGGTCGCCGAATTGGCCGCGGCCCAGAGTGCTCTTGCCTCGCGGCCCGATCCGCCGCAACCGGTTGCCGTCTTACCCGAGTTGCCTCCTCAATCGCCGCCTTGGTACCAGCAGGCTCGCAACCTCGTTCCGCTCTCGGTGCTGTTGCTCCCGGTCGTCTGGATCCTCTGGGCCGCCCGCCCGCCCAGTACCAGCCCCGACCTGCCGGACATCCACGCCTTCGGGCAACTTCCGGTCGTCTTCGAAGGCCGGGTCAAGCCCTTCGACACGCTCGCCCGAAACAGCCTCCGAGTCATCTCGGGTCGCAACACCTACCGCGACGAGCACGGAAAACCCCAGCCGGCCATCCGCTGGCTGCTCGACGAAATCAGTCAATCGGCCGATTCGGGCGAGCACAAGGTGTTCCGGATCGAGAGCCTCGATGTGCTCGCCGTACTCGGACTCGAACGCCGCAAGGGCTTTCGCTTCTCCTACAGCGAATTCGAAGAGCACGTGCACCCGCGGCCGGGCAAGACCAGCGAATACCGCAAGCAGCTTGCCAAGGCCATGGAGACTCCTCCCGAACAGATGACGCAGTACCAGAGGAAACTCCGCGAACTGCACAACCGGCTGCAGCACTACCTGTCGCTGCGTGCCGCCCACACCCTGCTCGAACCCGGCACCGACGTCTCGCTCGAAAGAATCTCGTGGATCCTGCGACTGAGGTCTCTGACCAACGAGGGGGCCAACCTGCCGCTGGCGGTGCCCTCAGCCGAGCGTCAGTGGCAGACCCTGGCACTGGAATCGCTGCGAGCGTGGTCACGCGTGGCGGCCGCCGAGTGGAAGGTCGATTCGCCGGGTGCTCTCGCCACGGAACTGGTCCGCCGCTTCGGGGAAGCTCGCGACCCGACGTTCGAAGACATTGTCGAGGAGCGTGCGCTGGACACGATCGTGATCCAGGCCCAAAGACAGGGACTGCCGGGGACACCGGCCGAGCTGAGGATGACGATCCGGACGCAAATGGCCCAGCTCTCCGACAGCGAACGCGAGCGGCTGATTGGCCGGATCCGCCAGCAGGAACTCGACCAGCTCGCACAGAAGGTCGCCGCCGTCATGGTGCCCATCGTCGGACCTCAGGGGCTCTCGACAGAAACCCCCGTAGGTTTCCAGCGACTCTTGACGATCCTCGCCGCCTGGGAAACCGGTGAGAGCTCGACTTTCAACCTGGAGGTCAAGCAGCTGAGCGAGTCCTACGACACGACGGCTCCCAAGGACTACCAGGGATGGAAGTCCCGGTTCGAGCACCACTTCAACAACTTCGAGCCCTTCTACCTCTCGATCATCTTCTACATGCTCGTGTTCCTGCTGGTGGCACTCAGCTGGCTGATCAAGCCCGAATGGTTCAACCGAGCGGCGCTGTGGCTGGTCTACCTGACGTTCGCCCTGCACACCTACGGACTGGTCTCGCGGATCATCATTTCCGGACGCCCGCCGGTCACCAATCTCTACTCGTCGGCGGTCTTCATCGGCTGGGCGGCGGTGCTGGCCGGGATCATCATCGAGCGGGTCTACCGGATGGGGATCGGCAACGTGATCGCCTCGGCCGCCGGATTCGCCACCCTGCTGATCGCCCAGAACCTCGCCGGCGACGGCGACACCTTCACCGTGCTGGTCGCCGTGCTCGACACCCAGTTCTGGCTCGCCACTCACGTGGTCTGCATCACCGAGGGCTACACCAGCACGTACGTGGCCGGGCTGCTGGGGATGGTCTACATCATGCGAGGCGTCTGCACCCCGTCATTCTCGGATTCATTCGGCAAGAACCTGGCTCGGGCGATCTACGGCACCACCTGCACGGCGATGTTCTTCAGCTTCGTCGGCACGGTGCTGGGGGGATTGTGGGCTGATGACAGTTGGGGCCGCTTCTGGGGCTGGGACCCCAAGGAGAACGGTGCGCTGATCATCGTGCTCTGGAATGCCCTGGTCCTGCACGCTCGCTGGGACGGCATGATCAAGGACCGCGGCCTGGCGGTGCTCGCCGTGCTCGGCAACATCACGGTCAGCTGGAGCTGGTTCGGTGTCAATGAGCTGGGCGTCGGGCTGCACAGCTACGGGTTCACCGAGGGAGTGATGCTGGCCCTGGGCCTGTTCTGCATCACCCAGCTGGCGATCGCCGGGGCCGGCTGCCTGCCCCGCAGACTCTGGTGGAGCCACAGGGCAGCGATAAAGAGAGCGGACACCGAATCCGACAAGACGTCGGCTGCCTAGGTCCGGTACTTCTTCCGCTTGGCCTTCCGCGCCTTGGCACTGGCGGGGCGGCGACCGTGGTTGGCCTTCTTCAGCTTGCGGGTCGTCTTGGCCATGATCGGGGATCCGTGAGTCAGCCGGGTGAGAGAGTGGCCGGGGCAAAAGACGCCCACGCACAGCGGCAATTGTAGAAGAGACCCTCGGGTGGAGGAAAGGCTGACACTCAGTGGACTCGTACCCGACCCAGGTACTTCAGGAACACCCGGTCCAGCTCCTCCCAGTCCTCGCCAAAAGCCGCCTCGAAATCCGACTGCCGCGTTTCGGGTGTGTCCCACCGCAGCAGCGGCTTGGCAGAGATCGTCTTGAGGTAGGCGGCGTACTGCTTGCGACGAGTCCTGAGCAGGAAGTAGCTCAAGGCCCATGCCTCAGCGTAGGCGTCCGCGGACGACTCGACGTCCCGCAACCGCCGGTCGCTGCAGATCAACGTCTTCAGCGATCCGACCCGGCGACGGCGACGGACGTAGTCGGAAAACCGGGCCAGCCGCGGCAGGTTGACCTTGCCGACAGTCCGCCACCCCGATCGGCTCCGCAAGTCGGGAGTCTCGAAGAAGACCGCCATCCCCTCGACCAACCACAACGGGTTGTCCGACAGCCGACGGTTCATTCCACTGTTGTAGGCCACCTGGTGAGCCGCCTCGTGGACCACCGTCGCGATCGCCTGGGGAGCCGTCGCCAGCCGACGCTGGATCTCCACCGACGTCGCCGCAGGGGCCTGGCCGGGGATCCGGGCAATGTCGTACAGCACGATGCGGTTGGTCATGATCGAGTAGTACCCGGTCACGGTGGTGGGATCGAGCTTCGCGTCGACGGTGACGAACTTCGAGAACTGGGCCCGGTCCTTCAGCACGATCGCCACCAACGGGAACTCGGGGTCACTCAGCTTCACGCCACGACCCTTCCAGTACGCCACAAACGCACTCCGCAGCCGCTCGAAGAGTGTCCCCACCCAGCGAGTGAATCGCGGGTCCGCCGAGGAGACGATCGTGTAGTGACGCGTGCTGACGGCGCGGAATCCCTCAGCCACCTTCTTGTCGAGCTCGGCGGCCAACCGCTTGCCCAATGCCGCGGACTCCTCGGGACGAAACGCCTCACCGCTGGACTCTCGCTTCTCCAACGTCTCGGATGTCACCGTCCACAATCGGCCGTCGCGTTCCTGCACCAACAGGCCTCCGTCGACAGCCTTGACGAGAACCCGGCCGCTGATCGTGCGAGACGTGCCCTCGTCATCGAATGTGATCCTCTCCAGTACACCCCCGGCCGGCTTGTCCGCCCCCTGGCCGTGGCAGACCGGCGCCAGGACCAGCAGACTCGCGAAACTCACCAGAATCACTCGCATCGATTCGCTCCCGCTTGGGTGCTCAAAGTCTAGCACGAGTTCGATGGCCGGGATGCTCCACATTCGCTCACCAACCCCTTACGATCCTCACCCATGAGCACTCCCGAACCCGAATCGGCCCAGCCACCAGCCGAGCTGCCCAGCAACCGGCTCTCCGGAGAGACCAGCCCCTACCTGCTGCAGCATGTCCACAACCCGGTCGACTGGTACCCGTGGGGTCCGGAGGCGGTTTCTCGAGCCGCAGAACTCGACCTCCCGATCTTCCTCTCGGTCGGCTACAGCGCCTGCCACTGGTGCCACGTGATGGAGCGTGAGAGTTTCGAGGACGAGGGAATTGCCAGGCTGCTCAACGAGTCGTATGTCGCGATCAAGGTCGACCGCGAGGAACGACCCGATATCGACCAGGTCTACATGAACGCCGTCCAGTTGCTGACCCGCCGGGGTGGCTGGCCGATGTCGGTGTTCATGACGCCCGACGGACGACCGTTCTTTGGGGGCACCTACTGGCCACCGGCCGCGTCGATGGGCATGCCCGGCTTCACCGACATCCTCAAGCACGTCGCCGAGGCCTGGACGACCCGCCGCGATGAACTCGAACGGGCCGCCGATGAGCTGACCCAGACGGTGTGCCAGGTCGGCCGGGTTGTGCGGACCGACGAGTCGGGCGCCCCGGCCGGTTCCGATGACAGCACGCAGCAGCAGGGCCTCGACAGCAAAGTGCTCGACCAGGTTCGCCGACATCTGCTCGCCCACGGCGACTCTCAGCACGGGGGCTTCGGCGCCGCTCCCAAGTTTCCTCACTCGATGGACATCCGCCTGCTGCTGAGATGCCATGCGAGATTCGCTGATCAGGCCTGCCTCGACTTGGCCCGCCTGACGCTCGACCGCATGGCCGGCGGAGGACTCTACGATCAACTCGGCGGAGGATTCCATCGCTACTCGACCGACGCCGTCTGGCTGGTGCCTCACTTCGAAAAAATGCTCTACGACAACGCGCTGCTGGTGCCGGGTTACCTCGAGGCGTTCGAGGCGACCGGAGAACAACGCTACGCCGAGATCGTCCGTGAAACTCTCGACTGGGTGCTCAGAGAAATGACCTCGCCCGAGGGAGGCTTCTACGCCACGCAGGATGCAGACAGCGAGGGCGAGGAAGGGAAGTTCTTTGTCTGGAGCGACGTGGAGGTACGAGAAACACTGGTTGCCAGCGAGGGCCAGGCGGCGGCGGATGCGTTTTGTGACTTCTACCAGGTGACACCTCAAGGGAACTGGGAAGGAGCGACGATCCTGAATCGACCTACGCCGCTGGCCGAGGCGGCCGACAGGCTGGGCCTCTCGGAGGGTGAACTGGCCGAGACCCTGAAGCGATGCCGCGTGAGTCTGCTGGAAGTCCGCAGCCAACGGGTCGCTCCGGATCGTGATGACAAGATCCTGGTGGCCTGGAACGGGATGATGATCACCGCGATGGCCCACGCCGCACGGGTACTCGCAGAGCCCCGCTACCGGCAGGCGGCCGAGGCGGCCGCGCGGGACATCTGGCACCGAGTCCGCGACCCCGACGGACGGCTGGGACATTCGACCAAGGACAACCAACCCCGCTTCCCCGCGTTCCTCGACGATGTCACCTGCCTGCTCGATGGACTCTGTGAACTCGCCATCGACAACCAGGCCGACTCATTCCTCGGATGGGCGGTCGAACTTGCCGAGCAGTTGCTCGAGAGGTTTGGTGGCACCGAGGCCGACTCGGATGAGGTCCCTGGCGGGTTCTTTTTTACCGCCGACGACGCCGAGAAGCTGATTGCCCGCTACAAGCACACCCGCGACAACGCCACCCCGTCAGGAAACGGCATGGCGGCCACGGCGCTGTTGAAGCTGGCCCGGTTGAGTGGTGAGGACCGCTGGCAGGATGCCGCAATCGACTGCCTGAGACTGATGTCATCGCAATTGGTCCGCGAACCTCTCGCCAGCGGACAGGCGCTGCTGTCGCTCGATGACTGGCTCGGATCCGACAGCAACCAGGCTCAATAACCCGCCCAACCTCGACCCTGCCGGCCATTCCCCAGGCCCCACACCTGCCCAACCCATGCCCCAGACGTTGACCGAATTCGCCGAGTGGCTCGACGGACAGGACCACACCTGGCCGGTGCCTCCCCCGGTTCAACCGGTAGAGGCCACTCCGTTTGCCGAACCGATCGACGGGATCGCGGCGGTGACCTGGAGCGTCTACGGCACGGTGCTGCGGATCAGCGACGGGTGCCTGTACCTGGACCATCCCCAGCAGTTCAGGATGCAGGTGGCGATGGAGAAGACGATCAAGGCGTTCAACATGTGGCAGAGCATGAGCCGCAAGTCGGGAGCGCCCTGGGAATACCTCTACGACCAGTACAGCGACTGCCTGGCGATCAAGCAGATGGCCGGCACCGGCCGTACCGGTGACCTGATCCACGTCAGTGCCACCGACCTCTGGGAGGTTCTCATCGAGAGACTGGTGCAGAACGAATACGAGATTGACGAGGCGTTTTACGGGGACGCCGAGCAATTTGCCCAGAAGGTGGCGTTCTTCTTTCACCAGGCGCTGCAGGGCGTCGAAGCGGCCGCCGATGCGGCAGGGGTACTGACGGCGATCGCGGGGTCGGGTTGCCGCCAGACCCTGCTGGCCGACGCTCAACCGTTCACGCTGGTGCAGTTGTTGCGAGCCCTCAGTCGCGACGCTACACTACCGCCTCTCGGAGAATTGCTCGACGCCGACGCCATGACTCTCTCGTGCCAGGTCGGACTCCGCAAGCCCTCCCCCTCACTCTACCGCGGCTGCCTGGACCGGTTGGCCGAGAATGGAATCGAGCCTTCCGAGGTGCTGCATGTCGGAAGCCGGCTGCGAAATGACCTCGCCGTCGCCAAACGACTCGGAATGAAAACCGCTCTGTATGCCGGGGACAGCTCAAGCTTCGAGGCGAGCAAGGATGACATCCGGGACCCCGAACTGAGGCCCGATCGCCTGCTGACCGAACTCACCCAGGTCCTCACCGTGCTCGGCATCGACTAGTCACCTCTCAACTCCCCACCGCACACACCATGCCCCCTCCGTCACTCTTCCCACTCGACTCGCTCGACTTCGATAACCCCGAATTCGATCTCGACGAGATCCGCAAGGTGAATCCGCAGCGGCACGCGATGGAACAGCTGACCGCCGTGCTGCAGGTCGACCAGGACTCACACGGACTGGTCGGCTACAAGGATATCAGCGAGGACGAGTTCTGGATCACCGGGCACATGCCCGGCTTCCCACTGATGCCCGGGGTGGTGATGTGCGAGTGTGCTGCTCAACTGGCCGGTTTCTACGCCCGCAAGTACAACATCCTCGGTGGCGATTACGTGGGCTTCGGGGGGATGAACGACGTGAAGTTTCGCTTTCCCGTCTTCCCGGGTGATCGACTGGTGCTGATGGCGAAGGTGACCAAGGTCAGGCCGCACCGACGCGCCGAGTTCGACTTCCAGGGATTCGTCGGGGACCGGATGGTCTTCTGCGGCTGCATGTTCGGTGTGCCGATCACCCGCGACCAGAAGATCGACTGAACCCCTGTGGCTGAAGCCGTGAGACTCGAGGCGGGAGTCCCGATGAGACCGGCTCCGATAAAAGACCTCATGCCCTGGTTCCTCACGCTCGAGGACCTCGGCGATGCAATCGACTGGTCCGAGTTCTTCGGGAACTCGCAACCGGTCGAACTCGATGTCGGCTGCGGTCGAGGTCTGTTCCTGTTCAACTCGGCCGTTGCACACCCCCAGAAGAACTACTGCGGGCTGGAGATCGACTACCGCGAGGGGCGGCGGACGGCGCGACGACTGAAGAAACGGGACCTGGCCAACGCACGTGTCCTCGGGGGCGACGCTCGCCTGGCACTCGAAAAACTCATCCCCCACAACTCGGTTTCCGCCGTCCATGTCTACTTCCCCGACCCCTGGTGGAAACGCAAACACCGACGACGACGCATCTTCACCGATACCTTCCTCGAACTGCTCGCCAACGTGCTCGTGGAAGGCGGAGAACTCTACTCGGCCTCCGACGTCCAAGAGTACTTTCAGACCATCCGCTCACTCATCGAACACCACGGGTCGTTCCACGAACAGGCCCTGCCCCAACTCACCTCCCCACAACACGACATGGATTACCTGACCAGCTACGAACGGAAAGGACGCCGAAAGGGGTCCGATATCCACCGTGGACGATGGCGGTTCGGGGCCCGGTGAATCGCCAGCGGCGGGGCCGACTTGCCAGCAACAGGGGGACCGCGTCACACTGGCGAGTTCGGGCAAGCTGAACTGATTGACACCAAGTGACGAGAATCGAAGCACATGAAGCCCCAAGCCAACGGCAAGTCGTTCTGGCCAACCCTGTTGTGCAGCGTGGTGGCCCTGGTCGCGGCCGATTCTGCGGTTCCGGATTCTCCGGCACTCGCGCAGGGCGCCCAGCACGTCTTTGTCGACGCCAAGTCGACAGGCCCCGACTTCGCGCTGCAGGGTGAGTACGTCGGCTGGGTGCTGACCGGGTCACAGGACTTCCGTCCGATCGGCCTGCAGGTGATTGCTCTGGGTGACGGGAAGTTCGAGGCGGTCGAATACTCCGGAGGTCTGCCGGGTGCCGGAGCCAAGGGCAAGGCGAGGTTTCGGGTCGCCGGAGCGCGTCGAGGCAACTCGGCCCGGTTCCTCCACGGCCCGCTGCAGATCGACGTTGCCAACGACAAGGCGGTGTTCTTCCTGAAGTCCTTCGACGGGGTGATCGCCGAGTTGAATCGAGTCCACCGGGTCAGCACAACGATGGGGGCTCGGCCGCCGGCGGGTGCCATCGAGCTGTTCAATGGGAAGGCGACCGAGTTGTTCAAGTCGGCGAAGGTGACCGAGTCGGGTTTGATGATGGAGGGCACCGAGACTCGCGATGCCTACACCAGCTTCGAGTTGCACCTCGAGTTCCGACTGCCGTTCATGCCGTACGCTCGAGGCCAGGGACGAGCCAACAGCGGGGTCTACCTGCAGAGTCGCTACGAGGTGCAGATCCTGGATTCCTTCGGGCTGGCCGGAAAGAACAACGAGTGCGGGGGGCTGTACCACTACGTCGAGCCGGCCACCAACATGTGCCTGCCTCCTCTAAGTTGGCAGACGTACGACATCGAGTTGACCGCCGCGGAGTTTGATGCGGCGGGCAAGAAGACTCGCAACGCCAGGCTGACCGTGCGACACAACGGCGTGCTGGTTCACGACGATGTCGAGGTCGAGCGCAAGACCGGAGCGGGGAAGCCCGAGGGGGCCGTGGCGTTGCCGACCAAGCTGCAGAATCACGGCAACCCGGTCCGCTTCCGCAACATCTGGCTCGTCGACCACTCGCGCAGGCCCCAGGCCGTCACCGCCAGGTGATCCGCCGCTCGAGCCGGCCTGCAAACCCCTATTGACCCCTACGGGGACCGCGCATAGATTACGCGCCTCGAGCGTTCGCTCGACCCGGATTCCCGGAGATCCCCTCTTGGCCTGGCTCCTCTCGAAGGTCCGGGACGTCTTGACCGGAACATCCCGCATGGTTCCCCATTGCCTCGTGTCACGCGCTACGCTGCGCCAGGTTCTGCTGGGTCACCGCCTGGGCCCCGGCGATCGCGTCCTCGATGCCACCGCCAACGGCGAATTCACCCCGATCCTCGAATTCCTGGGGATGATCGTCGACGGCCACAACGAGACTCTCGGGACGCACAGCTCGATCCGACCCCGGCTCGTGATCGCTCGTCACGAGCACCGATCGTCACTGGAGTTGTCTCGAGCAACCGCCTTGTGGCTGAGCCGGTTGTGTCCGGGAGGCACTCTGGTGCTGATCGATCCGCCGCGACCCGATGTGCTGGCGGCGTTTCCCGGAATCTGTCGCCGCTTTTCGACCGCTGGCAACACGATTGCGACCCTGACCATCTCGTCTTTGCTGAGAGCCCCGCCCGAGTGGGACGCGTTGGGATTGCCCACGGCAGGAACCGCCGCCGCGCCGGCTGCCTAGCAGCCTGTTGAAGAACTCGGACCCTGGGGTCAGACGCCGCCCACAACGGGGTTTACTCCACCTGTCGCGTTTCATAGGCGGGGCCTGACCCCTTCTTCGAGTTGCAACGAGTGCTGGTTGAAAAGGGGTCAGGCCCCGCCTGCGTGCCGTTCTGGGTGGAGCGGGACTTTCTGTGGGCGGCGTCTGACCCCGTCCCGTCCCCGAGCCTCCGTTCTTCAACAGGCTGCTAGCCCTCCCGCGGCGGGGGCTACAGTGTGAGATGATCCGGTGATGACAATTGAGTCGTTCGCCATCGGCTCGATAGAATCACCGGCAGAGATTCGCGCCGTTTTGCTTCCGGATTCCCCCGCGGTCAAGTCGCATGAACTGGTTGCTGCTGTGTCGGATGCTCGGCCTGCTGGGCGCCCTGGTCGGGGGCTCGATGATCTTCAGCCTGCCGTGGGCGTTCCCGGCCTGTGGCGAGACGTCGACGTTTGAAAGCGACGGGTTCTACGGGCTGCTGGCCTCGATCCTCTGTAGCCTGGCCATCGGCGGCACGCTGTACTGGGTCGGCCGCAGCGCCAAAGATGCCTCGATGCTCCGCAAGGAAGCCCTGGCCATCGTCGGGCTGGGCTGGCTGCTCGCCGGGATCCTCGGAGCACTCCCCTTCCTGTTCTCCGGCACACAGACCACCACGCCGGGTCCCAGCGACACGCTGATCGTGATCCCCCTCGGCCTGTCCGACTCACTGTTTGAATCGATCTCGGGATTCACCACCACCGGGGCCAGCGTGCTGACTCACCTCGAGTCCAACGGCGACCCGACCACTCCCGATGTCCCCCGCTGCATCCTGTTTTGGCGCAGCTTCACTCACTGGCTCGGCGGCATGGGCATCATCGTGCTGTTCGTCGCGATCCTGCGTCGACTCGGAGGCGGCGGCAAGGCGTTGCTGCGTGGCGAGGTGCCCGGTCCGATGTCCGAGACCGTCCGACCGCGTGTTCAGCAGGCGGCGATGGTCATGTGGGCCATCTACGTTGCGATCAGTGTGCTGTTGGCGGTGGTGCTGACCGTCGAGGGCATGAGTCTCTTTGACGCGCTGTGCCACACCTTCGGCACGATGGCCACCGGCGGCTTCAGCACCAAAGACGCCAGCGTGGGTGCGTTTGCCAGTGGCTGGATCGACTGGACCATCATCCTCTTCATGATCCTGGCCGGGACCAACTTCTCGCTGTATCACCTCGCACTCTCTCGCCATCAACTCTGGCGGACCTTCCGCCGAGACACCGAGTTCCGCGTCTACCTCGCGCTGCTCTGCTCCGCGACACTCCTGCTGACCGCATCGGTCTATTCGAACGCCGACGACACTTCGCTGTATCAATCGTTTCGCGCGGCCGCATTCCAGGCCACCGCGATCATGACCACCACCGGCTTCGCCACCACCGACTTCGACCAGTGGAGCGACGCGTCCAAGGGCCTCTTGCTGATGCTGATGTTCATCGGCGGCTGTGCCGGATCGACCGGGGGTGGACTGAAAGTCGTTCGCTTCATCCTGTTTGCCAAGATCGTCCGCCTGGAAATCGAGCAGGCGTTCCGGCCCAACGTGGTGCGTCCGCTGAGACTGGGCGGCGTGGCGATCGACAAGGCCCAGCGACACCAGGTGGTCGTCTACTTCTGCCTGGTGCTGTTGATCTTCCTGGTCAGCTGGATGCTGCTGCTGGTGATCCAGCCGGGGACCCCCTGGCAGGGCCACGAATCGGATCGGTTGATCGATACCGCCAGTGCCGTCGCCGCCACGCTCAACAACATCGGACCCGGCCTGGGTGTCTTCGGACCGACCCACAACTACGCCTTCCTGACCCCCCAGTCGAAAATCCTGCTCTCGGTCCTGATGCTGCTCGGCCGACTCGAACTCTTCGCCATCCTCGTGCTCTTCGTGCCGTCGTTCTGGAGATCTCGCTGAACCGGGAACCCTCTACGCTGCTACACCTCTGCGGTCCATCTTGACGCTGTCCGCCCGCCCCGCTTAAGGTGCTCGCCGTCGAGGCCAGGCCCGACGATTCAATCCACCGCAGGGACGCGACGGATGAGGGTGTTCTTTTCAGTCGGTGAACCCAGTGGCGACGAACACGCTGCGGCACTGATCGGTGAACTGCGCTCGAGGTGCCCGGAACTGGTGGCCAGCGGATTCGGCGGGCCGAAAATGCGGCCGCTGATGGAAGAATCCGGAGGCGAACTGGTCTATCCGCTGACCGAACTGGCGGTGATGGGGTTCGCCAGAGTCGTGCCGATGCTCGGCAGCTTCTACCGACTGGTCAAGCGGGCCGAGGCGATCTTCGCCAGCAATCCGCCCGACGCGGTCGTGCTGGTCGACTTCCCCGGCTTCAACTGGTGGATCGCTCGCAAGGCCCACGCCCAGGGGATCCCGGTCTTCTACTACCTGCCCCCACAGCTGTGGGCCTGGGCGCCGTGGCGGATCAAGAAGGTCCGCCGCTACGTCGACCACGTCCTGTGCGGACTGCCGTTCGAATACGACTGGTACACCAGCCGAGGCGTGTCGGCCGAATACGTCGGACATCCGTTCTTCGACGAGGTGGCCCGCAGGAGCCTGGATACCGAATTCCTGGCGTCGTGCCGCAACGCATCCGGACCCGTCGTGGCGCTGCTGCCGGGGTCGCGGACCCAGGAAGTGGCACTCAACTGGCCGGTGATGCAGCAGGTCGTCGATCACCTCGCCCGCAAACACCCCACCACCCGCTTCCTCGTTGCCAACTACAGGCCCGCTCACAGAAGGCACTGCGAGGCCCGGCACCTGGCGGAAGGAAGCGGCCGAGTCGAATTCCACCTGGGACGCACCTCCGAGATCATCGAAGCCGCCGACTGCTGCCTGATGGTCTCCGGCTCGGTCAGCCTCGAAGTGCTCGCCCGAGGGACCCCCACGGCGGTGGTCTACCGATGCTCGCGGCTGATGGAATTCCTGACGCGACGACTCGTCTCGTGCCCGTACATATCGCTGCCCAACCTGCTGGTTGATGGCGAGCTGCTGCCCGAGTTTCCGTTCTCGGGACGGATCGAACCGTGGATCGACCCGATCGTCAACACGCTCGATGGCTGGCTCTCGAATTCCGCTTCGCTCGATTCGATGACCGGGCGGATGGAGAGTCTGTACGAATCGATCGGAGCCGCCGGAGCCAGCGGCCGCACGGCCGAGGCGATTCTCGGTCGGCTCACGGCCGGGCGATTGGCTAAGGCGGCCTAGCAGCCCGTTCATGAGAAAGAACTCGGACCCTGGGGTCTGACGCCGCCCGTGGCGGGGCCTGACCCCTTCCCGCGAGCGATGGTGGCTGGAATAACGGGGTCAGGCCCGGCCACGGGCCGCGTCTGAAGCCGTGAGAGGCCCCGAGTTGGTCTCGATGTGCTCCGGCCGCTAGAATCGCACCCCGCACCCAGCACCGCACACCAGGAGCCTCAAACATGTCCACCGACACGATTCGCATCGGCATTGTCGGAGCCGGAGCCAACACGCGGCTGCGGCATGTGCCCGGGTTCCGAGCCCTTGAGGGGGTCGAGTTGGTCGGTGTGGTCAATCGGTCGCGTGAGTCATCCGAGCGGGCTGCGGCCGAGTTCGAGATTCCTCGAGTCTTTGACAGCTGGCAGGAACTGGTCGCCGACGACGAGGTCGACGCGGTGATGATCGGCACCTGGCCGAACATGCACTGCGAGGTGACCTGTGCGGCACTCGAAGCGGGCAAGCACGTGATGACCGAAGCCCGCATGGCCCGCAGTGCCGCCGAAGCCCGCCAGATGCTCGCCTGCTCCCAGGCTCACCCCGACCTCGTCACTCAGATCGTACCCAGCCCCTTCGCCTTCTTCTGCACCGACTACGTCCGCGGCCTGATCGAGGAGGGGTTCCTGGGCGAGTTGAGAGAACTGGTGGTGATCGGTGCCGACGACGGGTTCCAGGACACCCAGGCTCCACTGCACTGGCGGCAGAACCGCGAGATCAGCGGGTTCAACGTCCTGGCGATGGGGATTCTGCACGAGGCGGCCCTGAGATGGACTCCGGACCCGACACGGGTCTTTGCCCAGATGACAACGTTCGGCCCCAACCGCCCCGACGGACCGGCGACGATTCCCGACAGCGTGCAGGTGATGACCGAAATCGAAGGCGGAGCCCGTGGACTGTATCACCTCAGCGGCATCGGTCTCTTCGGACCCGGCTACCACCTGCACCTCTACGGCAGCGAGGGCACGATCCGGGTCGACCTCGGCGGCGGAACCCTGATGATCGGGAAGGTCGGTGACGAGTCGCTGCACGAACCTCAGATCCCCGAGGAAGAGCAGGGCGACTGGCGTGTCGAGGACGAGTTCATCGGAGCGATCCGAGGCACCGAATCGATCCGCCTGACCGACTTCACAACCGGGGTGAAGTACATGGAATTCACTGAAGCGGTCACCCGCAGCGCCGAATCGAGCCAACCCCTCGACCTGCCGCTGGTCGACTAGGTCGCCGCACCGCTTCGGGGTCAGACGCCGCCCACCCCGAGTCCTGATCCACCCATCACAGCCCGCCGGCGGGGCCTGACCCCTTCGGCCAGACACCTCCATGGCAACAAAGGGGTCAGGCCCCCGCCAGCGGACCGCTGCAACTGGAGCAGACCTCAACCGAGGCGGGCGTCTGACCCCAGCGGCGTCTGACCCCTGATCACTCGTCAAACAACCCCACTCGCAACGCCTCCGCAGCCAACCTGTGGGCTCGTTCGTTCGGATGAGCGTCGTAACGGTTGACGGTCAGGCCCTCCGAGGCGTGAGACTCGAGCGTCTCGAGCAGGTCCAGGACATCCACCCCGCTCCGACTGCCCCACTCCGACCACCGCACATGCACGTCGCGGAACGGGTAGTCCGGGCCGAGATTGTGCAGGAACGGGAAGACCACCACGTCGAGCTTCGCTCCATGAGCCCGGCACAGGCCGTTGACCTGGTCGAGCTTCCGCTGCATGTCCTGCCACGGCTCGCCGTTGTAGTACTCGCGGACAAACTGGTAGTAGTCGCGGAAGTCCGACACGGTGAATTGACGCAGGCGGAAGTACATCAGGTTGAAGAAGTAGGTGTGCTTCCAGAGAAAGAAGCGTGGTGCGTGCTGCTGCAGATCGACGTAGTAGGTCTTGTGCCGCGGATGAAACGTCTCGATGTCGTTCAGGCACACCACGTACACAACCCGGTCCACCGGCAGCTTCGCCGCAAATACCTCCTCGAGCAGCTTCTCGACCCAGTGCAGATCGACTCCAGCATTGGAGAGGTTGGTGACGCTGTAGCGACCGGGGTGACCCGCTTCGAGCGACCCGGCCAACAGGTTGCTGAACCGATCGCCGATCCGCTTCACGCCGTGACCGAAGGCGAAGCTGTCTCCGACCACAACCACGTGCTCGTGATCCCCGCCCGCACGACTGCCGGGCAGGTCGTGGTCGTCGCGGTACAGGATCCCCAGCCCGCCTCCCAGCCTCAGCGGCCGCTCGTGGGGCTCGACGTGCATCGCGAACCACTTCTTCGAGACGTTGGTCATGCTGAAGCTGTCGGTCGTGTCGTAGACCAGCGCAAAGTACAGCTCGACCCCGGTCAACCCGACCAGCACCATCCAAAGCGACAGCCCCGCGTGGATCCACTTCCGGCGTGCCACCGAAACACGGCGCCGCAGCTTGACCAGCACCAACACCGCCACCACCACGGCCGCCAGCCAGGCCAGCATGCCGTAGAAGTACCCGTCGGGCAGGAACAGGAGCGAATTCAACACCAGGTCACACTCATCAAACCCGTCAAGCTCATCAAGAAAACACCTTCAGGCGTCCGTCTCGTCCCAAGCTAGCTCGAACCGCCGTCGACCGACAAGACAGGCTCCGACACACAGCAGCAGCGACACGCCGCTGAGAACCGCACCCAGGATCACCGACATCGGTCGATAGACCCAGGCAACCTGGTGCGACCCCGCCGGCACGTCCACCCCGCGGTACATCCCCTCGACCCGCACCGATTCGGCCGCCTGGCCATCCACGCTGACTTCCCAGCCGGGATAGGCCAGGTCGGTCAACACCACCCGCCCACCCCGTGTCGACTCGACCGTCGCCGTGACCCGGTTGGCGGTGTATTCGGTGATCTCTGCCGAGGCAGTGTCCTCACCAGCCAGCCAACTCAGTCGACCACGCGAGTCGTTCATGCTGTACAGGAAGAACTCCAGGTGCCGGCCGCCTCCCGCGTAGGCCACCTGCAGGAACGGGTCAGCGGTGTAGTGTTCGATCTGCCGTACCGGCCAGGCCGAGGTGTCCAGCGGCCTGCGGGTCAGGAGGTGAGTCACCCCGGCCCGCTCCAACCAGGCGACCTGCTCCGGAGTCGGCCGGCCGCGCAGGGATAACTGTCCCGGCATCATCAGTTCCCGGTCAAAGTACTCGGCCGGTCCCAGTCCGAGATAGACCGGGGTCGAGGCGACTCGAAGCAGAGTCGGCAGGTTCTGGTAGTCGCAGAACAGCCGGACCGGTTGCCCGCCGGGTCCCTGCAGCCGCTGCAGCCGACCCGCCACCGGGCTGTGCTCGAGCCGATCGATCAGTGGGGTCTCGAGGAATACGGCGTAGGTCTGCTTGCGGGACACCTCCCACAGGTCCCACGTCAGCAGCGGAAAGAACACCGTCGCCAGCAGCACGACCAGCCCACCGCGGCGGACCAGCAACGGGCGAGTCACCAGCCACTGCCAGGTCACCCCGGCCAGGACCGCCGCCGCCAGGGCGGTGACAATGCCGTAACGGCCTGGACCGGTGAAGAAACCGAAGCCCGGCAGGTGACGCGTCACCGACAGGTGCCATGCCGGCGTGTACAGCAATGCGACCGATCCCAGTACCACCCACAGCACCAGCCGCCGATCACTCCGGCGGCCGATGCACCAGCCGACCAGGCCCACCAACAGCAATCCGACCGTCGGCAGACCGAAATACAGGTGCGCCTCGACCTGGTTCGTATCCGCAGGTCCTGCCTCGTACTGCGACACCCGGTCCTCCCCCGCCTCGTACCACCGCCATGGCGTCACCACCTGGCTCCAGTACGCAAACGGTATGTGACCGTATCCGGGATCGTACTTCCGGCCGACGACATCGTCCCGCTGACTGCTCTGCTTCAGCTCCCACGTCGGCAGCAACTGCACCGCCGCCAGCCCGAACGACAGCCCCATGCTCAGGGCCACGGCCACCAGCAGACGCCCCTTCACCGACGCCCCGCGGTTGGGCAATCCGCGATCGGCCCACAACAGCCGAGAAGGGATGTAGGCGAGCAGGACCAGCTGAGTCACAAAGGCGAGGTTGAAATGGCCAGCCAGCATCTGCAAAGCCAGGATCAGAGACAGCAGCAACAGGTCCAGGCAGCGGGGTCGCGATACGAATCGCTCCGAAACCCACAACGCCGCCGGCAACCACGTGCCGCCCAGGATCGCCCACTCGAGCACGATCCGTGGCGGGAACCAGCCGTAGACATACACCAGCCCCACCAGCAGACCCGCCACGTCACCCAGGCCCAACTGCCTGGCGAACGCCCAAGTGAACAGGAAGGCCAGAACGTAATGCACCAGCTGCACCGTGTTGTAGGCCGCACTGACGCCCAGCACCGCGTACAGCAGGTGGAACGGATAGAACAGACCCGTCTGGCTCTCGCCCACAACCGGGTACCCGTGCCCAACCCGGTTGTTCCATAAAGGCAACTCGCCCCGCTCCAGGTGCTCGGCCAGGTACGCCTTCTGAGGAATGAAGTAGGTGTAGATGTCGCCGCCCACCAGGCCGCCGCCGCTGTAAAGCGGCCACCAGAAGATCAGCGACAGCCCCACTGCGACCGACGATGCCAGCAACCAGCTGCGGATCGATACCCTTGCGGCACCCAGGTCCAGGGCCGGCGTCGCCGTCGGTCGAGATTCAGAGAGGTCGGTCACTGGGATCGGGACACTGCCATCGGGATCGAAATGTCCTGCAACAGAACGAAAAGAACCTCGCTAACGGACCAGGTAAATCGGACTCGACCACGCCATCTGGCCATCCTCCTGGACCACGTGCACATAAAGCGGGTTGTCGCCGGGATGCAGCTGATCGGGACGCGGCCGGAATGAAAACGACATGCCGCGGGGTCCGCCGCAAGACGGCAGCCGAAGGACACTCAACCGCTGAGCCAGCCCGCCCAGGTTCCAGCGTCGTCCCCGAGGACCCAGCCGGGCCAGGTCGACGTGGAAGCGACCGTGAGGAGTCTCGATCGTCATCCGGCCCCTGTGCGGATGAGCCAGGGTCGTGATCACGCCCGCCACGCCACCGGTCGTGATCGATTCCCAGGCCAGCTCGTTCTTCCCTATCCGCCGACAACTCTTTTCGATGTTGTGGAAGTTGATCGGTTCGAAGTCGGTGATCTGGTTCCGGGGCACCGCCACCCGGCCGTCCCAGGTCACCTGCCGCCCTCGTCCGCGTACGGTGGCACCCTGCCACAGCAGCTTGACACGATCGCCCAGGTCGTCGCTTCCATAGGGCCGCTGCACCCCGATCACCTCGATCCCGTTGCGGAACTCGATACGCTCGATCGGCGCCGTCCCGTGTACATCGACCTCGAACGTCGGCACGTCACCGGCGGCGTCCGATTCGATCACCGATCCCATCCGCATCCCGTCATCGGTCTTCACGTCCAGCACGATGCGGGCACCGGTGGTGCCGTAGACGCGCCGCTCGCGGTACGCCTCCCAGACACTCTCGCGATCCAGCCTCTTTGCCAGCACGCAGGTCAACCCGCCGTAGCTGCCAAACGTGCTCGCGCCCGGCCAGCTGGCTCCGGGGCGACCCTTGTGCCCGTCGGAATTGGCAACGATCGCCACTCGGTAACCCGACCCGAAGGCGTCCTCGAGCATCCACTCGAAGGTGCCCCACGCCGAGTGCACCTCGACGGCCCGCTCGAGTCCCTCGCGATGCCGCCGGAGATCGGCGTAGCGGCCGCCGACATGAGCGATCAGCATCGGGTCGGGCCGTGTTCCCTCGAGCCGGTCAAACAGCTCCTCGACCGAATCAGCCGTCGGCTCTCGCGATTCACTCGCCTCGACCAACGCCCGGCTGCTGCGGAAGATCGACCCGCCTTCCTCGCAAAAGATCACGTTGCGGTCGCCACCCAGCCCCGTGTTACCGCTCCACTCCCAGCCGGGAAACGTCACGAAGCGACCCGGCTGGTTCATCGAGGCGGTGGTCTGCTGCAGGTGCTGCCAGAACTCGTCGGTGATCTGAAAGTCGTTGCCCTGGTGCGAGGCGATGTCGATGAAGGCTCGATCCCGAGCGAACCGGAAGTACTCCTCGATGCTCCCCGTCCCGATCGTCTCCTCGCTCTGACCGTGCAGGTCCGCCCAGTAGCGACCGAACCGATCCTCGACACCGACCACCACCGGGTTCGTCTCAGCAAAAAGACCCGTCTCCTCGTCTCGCACATCGACCACGAAGCAGCCCGGCTCGGAAAACCCCGGGTGGTCGATCCGTCTCGAGCGGCCGACCGGGTTGCCCCAGCAGTCCTCGAGCCGCCAGCGGACAACGAACCGCCGACGGGGTCCAACCAGCGACGGGGCCACGGCGACCAGGCGAACCGGCTCCCCCGCCACGATCCGAAACACCGGCTGCTGCTCCAACGCCTGGTACACGTAGGTCGCGTACCGGTCGACCAGCACCCTCAGCTCGTGAGTCTTCTCGGCAAACGTCTGCACCCGCCAGCCGGGTCCGCCCGCTGAGGTGTCACCGAGTGTGATCGTGATCGTTTCACCCTGCCGCAGGTACCCCTGCAACACCTTCAGGTACAGCGTCTTGCCCCAGGGCCGCACGTTGTCCTTCACGTCCCATCGCAGCGCCAGCTGCGCTCCGTTGGACGCCACCGCCGTGGTGTAATTCGCCGCGGCGGGGTCGTCGAATTGAGGTGGACCGCAGTCGGTGGCGAACCTCATGACCACCTTCAGGCTCCCGGTGTCGTCGATGCCGGCTGTGCCCGCGGTGTACGTCAATCGGCACGTCTGAAAGCTGCCGGCCGGGATCTTGCCCCGCAGGCTGCTGGTGACGCGGCCGAGATCTTCGGTGGGCTGGCTCATGGTGACTCTCGGCGGCGAAGCACAATGTAATAAAGCGTTCCGTCGTTGTCGGTAACCAGACGAAGCACCTCCCACGACCCGGCATCCTGCCTCAACTCGGCCACGTCATCCACCGACTTCATCGTGCTGTAGGGGTGCTGGACATCGATCACGATGTAGTAGTCCTGGCCGGCGACCGGACGAGTCAACTCCTTGTCGCTGTGACGGGGGTAGTCGCTGTAGTCGTAGGAACGTGCGTGGTGAGTGAACCGGGGGTGGACGAAGTCGGTCGAGAAGACTCGTGCCGTCAGCGGGACCAGCCTCTCGACCTCGCCAAACAACTCGGCCCGACGACTCGTCCTCATCAGCGTCGGTCCATGGTGATCGGAATGAGCGTCCCAGAACGCCAGGCCCAGCGGACCGGCACTGAAGAACAGCCCGCAGGCCGCCGACGACGTAAGCACAAACCAGCCACCTCGCGTTGACCACGCACCGCCGCGATCGACCAGCCGACCCAAACCGCCAGCCGCCGACCAGTACAGGATCGGCACCAGCGGAGCATGGAAGTGATGGAAGGGGATGACCGGCTGACCGGGAGACTCACCGGCTGAGAACTCCAGCAGGCACAGCATCGCGAAAATCGGTGCCCCCACCAGCAACCTCCCGAGAGCGGCCAGGGGCAACAGGCCCAGCGGCAACAATAACGCCAACGCGTAAAACACCGTCCGCGGAGCGAACCACTTCTGCAGCAACAGGCCCGGCCGGTCGATCGATGTGCTGAGAATCTCGCCGGGGGTGCCGCCCAGTTCGCCGAAGTACTGAGCGAAATGGGGGACGTCGCCACGGAAGGCCGGGATCACCAGCAGCAGCACCAGGCCCAGCCAGGCCACGCTGCCCACACCGATGCCGATCGCACAGGCCAGCTGCCCGCGGGCCGGCGGCGACCCTGAACCCCGCTTCCGCCACGCGCTGATGGACCAGAAGACCGCCAGCGGTGCGATCACCAGGCAGTAGTCCTCCTTGGCCAACAGCACCAGCAGCAACAGCACGATCGCCGTCCTGTGACGTCCCGACTCCCACCGCTCGATGGCCCACAACAACAACGGCACACCCAGGCTGATCGGTCGAAACGTCTTGCCGTCGATCGCGATGTCCAGGAAGTGCACCGGGAATGCCAGCAGGTAGGCCAGCGACAACGCCAGAGCCAAACCGTCGGATCGTGTCTCCCTGCGAGCCAGACGCAGCACCGCCAACGACCCGGCCGCCAACCCCGCCGACTCGCACAACTCGAGCATCCGATGCGACGGCCAGATCCAGTGAAACGGACTCAGCAGCAGGTGCACCACCTGCAGATGCTCGCCCAGGAACAGGCGGCCCTCGTCCAGGTAACTGCGGAAGCCCTTGCCGTGCCAGGTGTTCCACAGGTGCTCCTCGTACATCGCCGAGTCGCCGTGAGGAACCAGCAGGTTGTTGTAGCGGGCCCAGTTGATCGCCGTGGCACACACCGTGTAGAGGGCCACCGCAGAGAACGCCAGACACCAGGTCCTGCGACAGAGGGTGGTGTTCGATTCGAGTGACCCGCCGGGGAGAGGCCGGAATGTCACCAGCCAGGCACAGAGCCAACCGGACAACGTCATCGCTTCGAACAGCGAAACCGTCCGGATCGCCAACTCCCCAAACCACTCCAGCCCACTCAGCACCTCGGCCACGCGCAACAGCTCCCAGGCACCCGGCAACAACCACCAGGCCCATCCCCGCAACGCCCAACCACGTGCCTCGACCAAGAACCCTCGACCGGTCCTCCGCGAAACGACCAGCGAACCGATCGACAACGCCAGTAGCGAAACCAAACCCAGGACGCCAAAAAGCGGCAGGTACCCCACCTCACGCCGCACGACTCCCGATTCGCCATCCACCACGCCACCCAGACTGCCGGCCACGTCGCTCCACGTGACCGTGCTGAACCACTGCGAGGCCAGCGTGCGGTCGACCAGCACCGACTGCAGGAACATCGCCTGCACGGACACGCCGATGATCAGCACCAGCCAAGCCAACGGCCACGACCTCAACACGCTACGCCTGAAGAACGTTGTTGGCATGAAGGGGGAAGGAGAAAGGAGAAAGTTGAGAGGAGAGAGGAGAGAGGAGAGAGGAGAGAGGAGAGAGGAGAGAGGAGAAGGG
>Ga0066376_10001234_pt1 | contig 24871 bp, 16 predicted proteins | sample Knorr_S15_td_Bot_FD_77009 | JGI IMG/M metagenome (GOLD analysis project Ga0066376, IMG submission 77009) | Marine microbial communities from Southern Atlantic Ocean transect - Knorr_S15_td_Bottom_ad_5009_LV_A | ecosystem: Environmental > Aquatic > Marine > Oceanic | place: Southern Atlantic...
CCGCAAGTTCACCTTCGCCGTTGAGCACGAGCAGGTCGACCTGGAACAGGCTGGCTCCCACCAGCACCACGAAGACACCGACGGCCAGGAAGATTGATCTGAGCATACTCGCGGACCCTCGACGACCACCGGCGCCTCTTTTCTCCCATCGACCATCTGGGACCTCGGGCTTGATCTCGACTCGCCAACGGCTGCCCCAGGGCAGGCAATACCGCCCCGGACGCAGGTTTGTAACCTCACCACCGATCCGCCATGCTGTATCCTGCCTCGGGGCATCGGGCCCCAGGACCACCGATTCACCGCCTGTGAGACCGACTGGGAGCGACACCGATGGGAGCCGAACAAAACGCACTCGATTTGGGCCTGACCTTCCCCGACCAGGAACCCGGGTATCTGAACCTCTGTGCCCGCACCGGAAACCTGCTGTTCAGTTCCGGCCACACCAGCGACATGAAGGGCAAGCTCGGAGCCGATCTCTCGGTCGAACAGGGCGTCGAAGCCGCACGCGACTGCGCGGTGAAAGTGCTGCAGAGCGTCCATCGGGAAGTCGGAACACTCGACGGCCTGCGAGTGATCAAGCTGCTGGGCTGCGTCAATTCGACCCAGGACTTCATCGAACATCACCTGGTGATCAACGGAGCCTCGGACCTCCTGCACCAGATCTTCGGCAAGGAAGGTGACGGCTACCACGCCCGCAGCGCGCTGGGGTTCGCCTCGCTGCCGACCGGTCCGGCTGTCGAGGTCGAAGCGGTGTTCGAGATCTCCGGCGAATGATCCGACGCGGTACACCGAGATGACCGGGGCGAGGGACGATTCCGGTGGTGAGCGTGCAACAGACCGCTGGGGGTCGACCCGCTCGGCGGCCGCGTTCCTGGTCGCTACGCTCCTGGCTCTGATCCTCTCAGCCGCCGCACCCGCCATCGAACTCGACTCGAAGCTGGCACTGGCCGCCTGGGCCGTCTCGCTCAGCGGTGGGTACCTGGGCATCCCGGTCGTGCTCGTGCTGGGAATCGCCTGGCTCTGCACCACCGGCAACTACTTCGGCAGCCGTACAGCGATGGCAGTGCTGCTGACGGGAGTGCTGTTGGGTGTGCTGGGCGGCGCAAACTGGAGCAATGAACACGTGCTCAAGCCGGCCGTCGCCTCGGCGCGGCCGCATATCCGGGAGCTGGCCAGGCTGTGCGTGATTCCGACGCCCGAGGAGTTCTACGCGATGGGCGACGAGGAGCGTCGGACCCGGGAACTGCGTCACCTGTTCAATACTCAGCAAGCCGCAGGATTGCTGCCCAAACTCCACCCGCTGATCCGTGAACACTGGCTCGTCGAAACCGACTACTCGTTCCCCTCCGGACACACTCTCGCCTCGGTCACCATCGCCACGGCCTTCACGCTGCTCGGATTCCGGCTGAGGCCAAGGCCCGGTTGGCTGATCTGGTTGCCGCTGCCCTGGGCCGTGCTGGTCGGTTGGTCACGCTACCTGCTGCAAGTCCACTCAACTGCCGATATCACCGGTGGAGGACTTCTCGGCATCCTGCTGGGATTACTCGTCTACCGCAGCGTCCTCTGGTGGCTGAATCACCAGCGGGATGAAAACCAGACATTGAACGACCACACGACGCGGACTACGATTTGAAAAGCACCAGGCGAATTCCCGAACCCATCACCCGCTCAAGCTGCCATTTCATGCCCGCTCCCCGCGTATCCCGGTCACTGCTGCTGGCCACGGCCCTGGTCGCCGTCGCCTGGCTCACCACAGCCCCGACCACGCAGGGACAACAACGCCGTTCCGCCAAGACCGCTGCCAAGGCCCAGCCCGACCGCTTCGACCTGCTCTTCTTCGCTCCCGCTCACCCCGTCGTCGTTCGCTTCCAGGTCCGCATCGGTGACAGCGGCATCACCGCATACCGTCGCCGCTACACCGATCAGCTGTTCCGAACCCTCGACGCGAAACGCGATGGACTGCTGAGCCGGGCCGAGGTGACTCGAGTCGAACGGCTCGGAGAAATCGCCTCGCGATTCCGCTCGCTGACCAAGACCTGGAAAGACTTCGATACTCAGCCTGCCGACGATCGACTCTCGCCCGATGAATTCTCGCAAGTCGTCCAGGGCGCGCTCGGAGCACCCTTTGACGTCAGAGTCCAGTCCCGCTCCGCCACTCGATCCGCTGAACTGTTCACCCGACTCGACCAGAACGCCGACGGACTGCTCGTGGCCAGCGAAATCGTCGGCGGTGCAAAACAGCTCAGACGACTCGACCTCGACGACGACGAAACATTCAGCATCGATGAACTCGACCCCCTGCAGTACGAATCGACTCGAGCCGAACTGAGACCCTTCGTCGCTCTGGCCAACGCCGACCACCAACTGCTCGCCGATCGCATCATCGCCCGCTACGGACAACCAAACACCGCAGCAAATACCGCAGCCGACACCGCAGCAAACACCGCAACCGCTGTCACCAGCATCGCGACGATGCGACTCGGGCTCCCGGCCGAAACAGCCAAGACGCTCGATCGTGACGGCGACGGCCGGTTGAATCGAGCCGAGTTGCTGGCCTATCTCCTGCACCCGACGCCTCACGAGACGATCAACGCATCGATGCCAGACCCCCGCACACGGCGGACCCGGCTCGAGGTCGTCGGAGGCCCGGCCAGTCGGGGCCTGGCCCGGTTGTCTCGACCGTGGGGCGGCTCGACGGTTCAGCTGCGAGCCCGCAGCGCTCGCTCGGACCGCCTGTTGACCACCAAGTTCTATCGACTCAGGTTCTTTGTCGCCGACGCCAACAAGAACCGCTACATCGAGCCGAGTGAGTTTCCTCAGTTGACGCTCACCGGAGCCTCGTTCGAAATGGTCGACGCCGACAATGACGGCAAGGTGATGCGGGACGAGTTGACCGAGTTCATCAAGGACCAGACGGCTGTTCAGCAGAGTCGGCTGCTGCTGAACGTGTCTCACACAAGCCGCTCGCTGTTCGAACTGCTCGACGCCAACTCCGACCGCAGGCTTTCGGAGCGGGAGTTCCGCGAGGGGTACTCGAGACTGCGGAGCATCGACAGCAACCGCGACGGACGCATCTCGCGAACCGATCTCTCGGGCGACTACGAGTTGACCCTCGAGGTGGCTCGAGCGGCATTGTTCACCGACGAGGCGATGGCGATGCCCGCTCCGCAGGTCGCCAGGACTGTGCCCACGCTCGACAAACGGGCCGGGCCGTCGTGGTTTCAGCGAATGGACCGCAACGGCGACGGCGACGTCTCGGGCCGCGAATTCCTCGGCGGACTCGCACTCTTCGCACGTCTCGACCGCAACCGCGACGGGTTGATCTCGCTCGAGGAAGTAAAGGTCCTTGAGCCCAACAAGTGAGGCAGGCTAAACTGCCTTCAGAGGGCACCGTGCCTCTTCTGCCCCGACCCGGGACACGCGACATGGCAACCTCAAACGGCCCCGACACAGTTCTCGCCACCGTCACCAGTCGGCTCAGATGGGCCGGCTTCGGACGCCGGCTCTCGGCACTGGTCCTCTGGACCTCAGTCGCCACCGCCGTCGCCGTGTTGGTCATCCGGCTGACCGGTCTGATCGAGCTCCCGCTGGACCCGATTCTCAGCTCGATCGCCGCCACACTGGGTCTGCAGACGACCGGCATCGTAGACTGGACCGGACTGGGCCTGCTGGCCGCGACGCTCGTCGTCGCCGTCCTGGCCACTTCGCTGATCCTCGCGACCTTCTGGCACGAACGACCCACCTCCCGGGACGCCGCCCGCATCGTCGATCGGCACCAGGGCACCAAGGACCTGTTCCTGACACTGACGATGCTGGAGGGATCGGCGGGAGACTACCAGCCGCTGGTCGCCCGCAACGCCGTCAGCCAGGCCGCACGGGTCAAGCCCTCGCGAGTCGTCCCCCTGCCCCTCTCACACGGCTCACTCAGACCCGCCGTCAGCCTCGCCGTCGTCGCCGCACTCGTGCTCGGACTTCCCCAACTCGACCCCTTCGGCAAGGTCGCCCAGGCCGACGACGTCAAGCAGCAGAAAAAGGCACTCGAGAAGGAAGCCCGCAAGACCAAGGCGCGAGCCGAACAGCTGGCCACCGACGACGCGGAACACTCCCCAGAGGTCAAGCAGGCGATCGACGAGTTGAAGGCGGCGCTGAAGAAGATGAAGGCCTCACAGCCCAACGCCAACCGCAAGATGATCGACCAGCAACGCAAGAAGCTCGGCGAACTTCACAAGATGATCGACGCTCACAAGCTCAGGCAAACCCTCAACCGAAACGACAGCGGTCAGAAGTTCGGGCAGCTCGAATCGCCCAAGATCGACAAGTGGACCAGGGAACTCCAGGAAGGCTCGACCGACGACCTCAAGAAAGAACTCCAGGCCCTCAAGAAGGATCTCCAGGACCTCGCGAAACTCGCCGGCGACAAGAGCCCCGAGGCCCACAAGAAGCGGGCCGAGCTGGCTCGGAAACTGCAGAAGAAACTCCGAGACATCCAGTCGTTCGCCTCCAAGAAACTCGACTCGAAACACCCGCTCGCCGCCGCACTGAAACGTGCCAAGCAGCAGATGAAAGCCATGCAGTCCGGTGACAAGGAACTCGCCGAAAGCGCCCAGAAGCACCTCACCGAAACCATGGAGCTCGTCAAGCAGGAACTGCAGGAACTGGCCCAGACCGCTCGCGATCTCGACGAACTCGAAAAAGCACTCGAAACCGCTCGCATGGCCCAGAAGGCCAACGACAACGGTGAGGCCGAAGGCGAACGACTCGAAAACGCCGAAACACTCGATGACTACCGCGAGTTCTACAAGCAGCTGATGGAGCAGATGGGTGAGGAGTTTGCCGAGGGCGAGGGGACCGGCAACCGGGGGTTCGGCAAGGGGGGCGAAGTGCCCGAGGACGACTCGGCCAAGACCGGGTTCAAGACCGAAATCTCCAAGTCGGCACTCGTCGCCGGCAAGGTGCTGCTGTCGCTGAAGACCAAGGGGCAAAGCGACACCGGAGACGCGCGGCAGAACTACATCAAGAGCGTCCAGGCGATCAGGCAGGGGGCCAGCGAGGCGATCGACAAGGAGGAGATTCCCAAGGGGTACATCCAGGGAATCAAGAAGTACTTCCAGTCGCTCGACGAGGCCGCTCAGACCAGACCCTCGAACGACACCCCACCAGCCGCCGTGGATGATGCTCCCAAGAAGTAGCCCGACGGCCCGCTTCGAACCGCGCCGACGACGACGCTTCGTCGGCAGGTTCGTGTCAATGATATCGCTGATGCCGCTGCTGGTCCTCGCGGCCGGCTGCAACAATTCAGACGGAACTCCTGGATCACCCGCATCTCCCGGATCGCCCGTCGCCGGATCGGCTGTCACGGGGTCCTCCGGACCGCTGGTCGTCTACTGTGCTCACGATCAGGCCTTCTCGGATCCGATCCTCGAACGCTTCACCCGCCAGACCGGCATCGAGGTCCACGTCCGCCACGACACCGAGGCGACCAAGTCGCTGGGGCTGGTCAACCGCCTGATCCGTGAGAAGTCCGCTCCGGTGTGCGACGTGTTCTGGAACAACCAGGTCCTGACGACCACCGACCTGTTGCCGCACGACCTGCTGGCGGGCTACCGCGGCAGCGGCTGGCAGCGGATCCCTGATGCCTACAAGGACCCCGAGGGCCGCTGGTGCGGGTTCGCTGCGAGGTTGCGGGTCTGGATCGTCAACACCCGGGTGATGCCGGCCACCGTCGAAGCCGTACAGGCCGCCAGTTCGGGCAAGGATCTCTCGCGGATGGCCATCGCCCGGCCGCTGTTCGGCACCACGCTGACCCACTACTGCCTGCTCTGGCACGCCGATGCCGGCCGCACGCTGAAGGCCTGGCACGCCGAGACCCGTCGGCGGGGCCTGATCGAAGTCCCCGGCAACTCGACGGTCAAGAACCTGGTGGCCCGAGGGACCTGCGACCTGGGCTGGACCGACACCGATGACTTCTTCGTCGCTCTGGACGACGGACACCCCGTGGCGATGCTGCCGGTCCGGTTGCCCGGCGGCCAGACCGTCTGCATGCCCAACAGCGTGGCGATCATCCGCGGAACACCTCGCCTGGCAGACGCCCGCCTTCTGGTCGACTTTCTGCTCAGTGAACAGACCGAGCTCGACCTGGCCCGCTGTGCGTCCCGGCAGGTCCCGCTGGGGGCCATCGACGAGGCGAGCCTGCCGGCGGATGTGAGACGGCTGCGGCCGCTCATCGAGCAGGGCATCGACCTGGCAGAACTGGGAGCTTCGCGGACCGCCTGCCTGGCGTGGCTGCGGAGCGAGTACAAGCGATGAGTCTCGAGGTCGAATGTGGCTGGACTCTGCTGCGGGCACTCGCCGTCGCGCTGCTGGCCACGCCGCTGGCCATGCTGCTGGTGGTCGTGATAAAGAGTGCGACGCCGCGGACGCGAGGCTGGCTGATCCTGGCACTCGCGGTCCCCTTTCTCACACCCGGATTCGTCGTCGGCTACAGCTACTCCAATCTCACGCTCGACCTGGTCAGAACCCCCATTCTCAACGAGCTGTTCTATGACCTGCTGCTGCTGATCGAGGTGGTCCCGGTCGGAGTGCTGGTGCTGGGGATGGCTCCGCCGCCCCCGCTGGGTCCGACCGCCCGCTGGTGCACTCGATTGACCGGACCCCAACGGCTGCGGCAAGTCGCATCCTGCGGACGACTCCGCCAACTCGGCTACGGGCCGGCCCGCAACCTGGTCCCGGCGGCGGGGTTGATGGCGCTGCTGGTGTTTCACGAATTCGAGATCGCGTCGCTGTTTCGGGTCATCGCCGGTGGACGACTGACTCCGGCCAGCTGGTCCAACGCGCTGTTCGAACTGATCGCGCTGCAACAACTCGGGCAAACCGCGCCGTGGGAGCTGTGGAGATTCGGTTGGCTGCCGCTGGGCTGCTCACTGATCCTGTTGACCCCGGTTCTGCTGCTGGCCTGGACCGCCATCGGCCGCGACGGCAAGATGCCGCCGGTCCGGGGTTCGCAGAGCTCACCTGCCGCCAGTCGCGCGGCCAGCCTCTGGCTGATTGCCGCACTGCTGTTGGGGACCATCATCCCGTTGGGCAGCCTGGTTCAGGATGGAGTTCCCGGCCTGTCGTCTCTGTGGGGCGAGAACCGGCACCAGCTGGGCAGAACCCTGGCTCATGCCGGCCGCAGCCTGCTGCCAGCCATCCTGGTCGCATCGATCGCCGCGGGCGTGGCCCTCGGGCTGCTGAAACACAAACGCCTCGGCCTGCTGCTACTGCTGCTGACAATTCCCGGACTGCTGGGCGGCCTCGCACTGGGCCTGGTGCTGACCTTCTGTGTCCTGGCCCTCGCCGAACCACTGGGACTGGGCCACTCGGTCGCCGGACTGGTTCTCGGCCAGGCACTCTGGCTGTTGCCTCGTGCCGTGCTGCTGCTGGTGCTCCTGGCCGTTGTGCCCCGTCGCGAATCGATGCACCTGGCCCGGTTGATGCAGCAGGCTCCGGGTGGTCCCCAGAGAACCGCCGGGTGGCGATTGGTGTGGCAGCTGGCTGGCCGTCGGGTGGCCTGGATGATCGGCCTGCTCTGCTGGTGGGCCTACCTCGAATTGACACTCAACGAATTGCTGGCACCTCCCCAGTGGCTCTCGGTGGCCCATCGCATGTACCAGCAGATGCACTTCGGCCGCAACGCCGCACTCTCGACTACCACGCTGGTCGTGGTGCTGGTGCCCGTGGCCGTCACCGCGTTGCTGGTCACAGTCAGCAGGATGATCCCCGGCCCGGCCAGCCGGGCACGGCCCCCGGCCTCGCAGACGGAGAACGCCTGATGGCCGACTCGCACTCCGTGCTCTTTACCCTCGACCACATCCGGCTCGACGGAGACCTTCGTCCGCGGCTGGAAGTGGACCGGTTGGAAATCCCTACCGGTCGCACCGCAGTGCTGGGAGCATCGGGAGCAGGCAAGACGTCGCTGCTGAACCTGCTGATCGGCTTCGAACGACCTGGCCAGGGTCAGCTCGACAGCTCGCTCCCCACCGAACCCCCGCGACTGCCGCTGTTCTGGATCCCTCCCGACGGAGGACTCTGGCCACAGGCCACCGCGCTGGATCACCTGCGGGCGGTCCTGCCCCAGGGAAGTGACGCCCAGCGGGCCACGTCCCTGCTGACCCGCTTCGGACTCCAGCAGCGCCAGCACGCCACCCCCGGGGAACTCTCGGCCGGCGAACAGTCCCGCCTGGCTGTCGCACGTGGACTCGCCGCCGATGCCGCTGTGCTCCTCGCCGATGAGCCTCTGGTCCACGTCGATCCCGGGCGGAGCGATCAGGATTGGGAGACGCTGGTCGAGGAGACTCGGAATCGAAATACGTCCCTGGTCTTCTCAACTCACGCACCCGAACAGGTCCTCCGCCATGCCGACGGGGTGGTGATCCTGGCCCGGGGACGGGTGATCGCAGCCGGCGATGTCCTATCGCTCTACACTCGACCTCCATCTCGTGAAGTCGCCGAGAGCCTCGGGCCGGTCAACTGGTTCGAACCGGCCGAGGCCGACGCCTGGGGGATCCCGGCCACAGGCGACCAGCAGGGGGTCGGCCTGAGACCCGAGCAGGTGCTGTTGGAACTCGACCCGTCGGGCCCCTTGAGAGTGCTCGATTCCCGAGCGATCGGGCCGCTGTGCGAGACCACTCTCGAGTGCATCGCCGATGGCAGCCAGCAGAGGATCCGGCACCTGGCAGACGCTCCAGTACCCCCGACCGGACAACGGCTGAGAATCGGCATTCGCGGCCCAGCCGGCCCCGGCAACTGACTCGGCCAATCTCACCCGAAGCGCTCTTCGCAGTCCTTCGCAATCGACCTGGGCAACGTACAATTGCGGTAACGGTGACGGTGAAGGCGACGGCGTTGCCGCCGCATGAACCCCAACGGACCTGCCCATGCTCAGCTCGCCCCAAAGCCCGTTGACCCGGTTGAGTCTGCTGCTGACACTGCTGCTGTTGAGCGGTTGCGGAGGTGGCGACGAGCTGCTGATCGTGCCCCGCCGGGTCACTCGCAAGTCGATCCCCTCGGCGGGAGCCACGATCCCCGCTCCACGGGCCGTCACCACCGCACCCGATGACACGCTCTACCTGCTCGACAACGCCGGCCGCGTGCTGGTCTTCGACCGCGACGGCAACTCGATCAGGCAGTGGGACATGCCCGAGAGTGACGTGGGGAATCCCGAGGGCATCTGCGTGCTCGCGGATGGACACATCGCCGTGGCCGACACGCACTATCACCGGGTCGTGATCTTCGACACCTCGGGACACGTGCTGCGGATGATCGGCCAGGAGGGCCAGGGCGACGGAGACTTCTACTGGCCGGTTGCGGTGGTCGAGGACGATTCGGGCAACCGGTTTGTTTCCGAATACGGTGGTGCCAACCGGGTGCAGAAGTTCGACAGCGACTGGGAGCACCTGTTGACGTTTGGGGGCATCGGAGAGCGTCCCGGCGAGTTTCAACGACCCAGCGGGATGGTCTGGCACGACGGGCGGCTCTACATCGTCGACGCCTTCAACGACCGGATCCAGGTCTTTGATGGCCAGGGCCGGTTCCTCGAAATTCTCGGGACGCAAGACGAGGCGGGCCGGTTACACTACCCTTACGATATCGCCTTGGGACCGAATCGGGACCTGTGGGTGATCGAGTACGGTGCCGGACGGATTTCTCGCTTCAACCTCGAAGGAGACCTGCTGGGCCGGTTCGGTTCCACCGGATCCGGTCCCAACCAGTTCGGCACTCCCTGGGGCCTGGCCGTCGATTCGGGCTGCCGCATCTGGGTCGCCGACACTCGAAACCACCGCCTGGTCGCGGTCGATCCCTGAGTCCCACCCGCCCATGTCGACATTCCTTGAACGCCTGTTCCCGCGTCCCCGCCGGCCCTTCCACTGGTCGCAGACGATTTCTCTGGTCGCCTTCGTACTGCTGTACACGGCACTGGTGTTGGGGCTCGAGTTGTCCAACACGATGCTGTTCGTCTGGCCCGAGGCGTTCGCATTGATGCTCTTGACCCCCTGGGTCTGGTGGCTGCACGCCGCCGGCGGCAGCGGCCTGGGCCGTGTCCGGGGCGTCGTGGCACTCTGGACCCGCCTGGCTCTGATCGGCCTGTTCGTGATGCTGCTGGCCGAACCTCGAGCGGTCCGCACCAGCGACGTGGTCGCGGTGATGTACGCCGTCGACATCTCCGATTCGGTCGGCCGCGAGACCGATGACGAAAACGCCCAGGACCTGGCGCTGAGCTTCGTCGCCAGCACGATGTCTCAGAAGCCCGAGGGTGACCAGGCCGGGCTGGTCGTCTTCGGCCGCAACTCGGCCGTCGAGTTGCCTCCCGCTGAATCCACACCGCTCGAAGAAGGCATCCTGCTCAACTCGCTCATCGACCGCGACGCCACGAATCTCGAACAGAGCCTCTCGCTGGCCGCAGCGATGCTGCCGGCTGAAAACCGCGGACGGATCGTGCTGATCAGCGACGGGACCGAAACCGCGGGCGATCTGCGGAGCATACTCGATGAGCTCAAGAGCCGTGGAATCGCCGTCGATGTGATGCCGATCACCTACAGCTACAAGTCGGAGGTCTGGGTCGAACAGCTCGAACTGCCCCGGAATATCAAGCTCGGGGAATCCTACGAGGCCGACGTGGTGCTCTCGAGCCTCAAGGCCGGCAACGGACAGTTGGTGCTCAAGGAAAACGGACGCACGATCGCCGAACAGGACATCGACTTCCCGGCCGGCAAGAGCCGCTTCACGTTTCCGATTCGCCTCCGCTCGGCCGGCTACTACGAGTACTCGGCCACCGTCATCGTCGAACCGGGCCAAGACAGCTGGAAAGAGAACAACACGGTTCTCAACTACCTGTTCATCGAGGGTGAGGGGAGGGTGCTGGTGGTGACCGATCCTCGAGGCAACCCGGCCGACCACGAATCGCTGGTGCGGGCGATCCGCGAGGGCGAGCGGGTGGTCGAGATCCGCAACGCCTACGAGTTTCCTCGTGATGCACTCTCGCTGATGGCCTACGACGTGGTGATCTTCGTCAATGTCGGGGTCGAGTCCTTCGACGTGGTGCAGCTGGGAGCCGTCAAGGACGCGGTCGAAAACCTCGGGGTCGGGTTCCTGATGGTCGGAGGCCCCAACAGCTTCGGGCCCGGCGGGTACCGTAAGACCGTGATCGAGGAGATCCTGCCGGTCGAAATGGACATCACCAAGAAGAAGGTGCTGCCCAAGGGGGCCCTGGCGATCATCCTGCACACCTGCGAGTTCCCCGAAGGGAACACCTGGGGCAAACGGATCACCAAGCAGGCGATCAAGGTCTTGCATCCCCAGGACGAGATCGGGGTGCTGGTCTACGGGTCGACCGGTGAGATGTGGCTGTTCGAACCGACTCCGGCCCGCGAGTACGCGTCGCTGGCCAAGAAGATCAACGGGGCGGTCATCGGCGACATGCCCAGCTTCGAATCGACGATGAAGCTGGGGCTCGAAGGCCTCAAGAAAAGCGATGCCTCGGCCAAGCACATGATCATCATCTCCGACGGAGACCCCCAGCCGCCCACGCCCAAGCTGCTCGCCGAATTCGCCGCCAACAAGATCACCATCTCGACCATCTCGATCTTCCCGCACGGAGGCCGCGAGGTGCAGATCATGCAGCATATCGCCTCGTCCACCGGCGGCCGCTACTACTTCCCCGATGACCCCAGCCTGCTGCCGTCGATCTTCATCAAGGAATCCAACACGCTGAAACGGACGATGATTCAGAACGAGACACTCCAGCCGGAGGTCGGGTTCCCCTCGTCCATCCTCAAGGGACTCGACGGACTGCCCCCGCTGCACGGCTACGTGCTGACCACCGCCAAGCCCAGAGCCGAGACGATCCTGCAGACGCCGCCCAAGGAAAACGAACTGGGCGAGGGAGAAATCGACCCGCTGCTGGCCATCTACAAGAAGGGACTGGGTACCTCCGCCGCATTCACCTCCGACCTCTCAACCAACTGGGGCCGCGACTGGGTCTCCTGGACCCAGTACCGGGCTTTCGTCCAGCAGCTGGTGACCCGCATCTCGCGAGTCCACCGCAAGGGGCACCTGCGAATGTGGAGTTACACCGAGGGGAGCCGGGGGACGGTGGTGGTCGAGGACTTTCATCCGGACCCCTCGCCGCTGAACCTCATCGCCGCCGTCGCCGGACCGCACGATCGCGCCGAATCGCTGACTCTCAAACAGGTCGGCCCCACCCGCTACCAGGCCAGCTTCCCGCTGTGGGGCAAGGGACGCTACCAGGTCCGGGCCACCGCGGAAGGTGACGGCCGCAAAGAGTCCACTCACGGGGGACTCATCGTTTCCTACTCACCCGAATACCTCAAGTTCAACTCCGATCCGCTGGTCCTGCAGGAAATCGTCGACAAGACCGGCGGCCAGATGCTCAACCCCTCGACCAAGCCCGAAGAGATCTACAACCGCCGCACACCCAAGTCCAGCTCGCGACAGGTCTTCGACTGGTTCCTGGTCGGCCTGGCCTGCCTGCTGCCACTCGACGTGGCGGTTCGTCGAGTCCAGATCGACCCCAGGGTGATCGTTTCCTGGTTCCGGCCCGCACAGGCCGCCTCGACCCAGACCATGGGGGCCCTGCTGCAACGCAAGCAGGCGGTCGACTCGAGACTCGATGCCCACCGCGGCGAAGCCCCGGCAATTCCCTCGACTCGGACCAGCGAAGTCCCACAACACCTCGCTACCAGTACGCCGGCACGCTCAACCAGCACATCGCACCCACGAGCGACCCAGCCCAAGAGGCCGACGATCGAGACCACGGCCGAGGACGCGATGTCGACCACCGAACGGCTGCTGGCACTCAAACGCCGGCGTGGCGACGACGACGAACCGGGCGACTCGAACTGAATCAGATCCGCTCGGCCTCGACACCCCGACCGACAGCAGGACCCGCTTGAGATGACCAACGAGAGCAGTACTCCCGAGACGGCGGACGAGGTCACTGCCGACGAGTCGCCCGTGGCAGCGGTGGCGACATCCTCGACTGACCTGCAGGACGCCGAGACGCAGGGGTTTCGAGATGACTACGAACGGATCCGCGACGCGGTCGGATCGGTGATCGTCGGGCAGCACCGGGTGATCGATTCGGTGCTGACGGCGATGTTCTGCGGCGGCAACGTGTTGCTCGAGGGTGTGCCGGGGTTGGGCAAGACCGAGCTGGTCAAGTCGCTCGCCCGCGTACTCGACCTCGACTTCCGCCGCATCCAGTTCACTCCCGACCTGATGCCCGCCGACATCATCGGCACCAACATCATGAACACCGACGAATCGGGTCGCTACCAGTTCGAATTCCGCCGCGGCCCGATCTTCACCCAGCTGCTGCTCGCCGACGAGATCAACCGAGCCTCGCCCAAGACCCAGTCGGCGCTGCTGGAGACGATGCAGGAGGGCACCGTGACCGTCGGCGGCGAGGTCTTTGTGCTCAAACAGCCCTTCTTCGTGCTCGCCACGCAGAACCCGATCGAGCAGGAAGGTACCTACCCGCTGCCCGAAGCCCAGCTCGATCGCTTCATGTTCAAGGTCGTCGTCTTGGGGCTCGATCGAGAAGAACTCAACGAGGTCGTCCGCCGCACGATTCTCAAGCGGCCCATCGAACTCCCCGTCGTGCTCGACGGGAACGCGATCCTGCGGATCCGGGACACTCTCGACAAGGTCGTCGTCGCCGATCCGGTGAGGGACTACGCCGTGCGGCTGGTCCTGGCCACTCATCCCGACAACGAAGAGGCTCCCGAGGGGATCAGGCAGTTCGTCCGCTGGGGAGCCAGCCCGCGAGCGGCTCAGGCCCTGATCAAGGCGGGGCGAGTCCGAGCGTTGGCCGAGGGTCGGGCTCACGTGGCGTTTGAGGACATCGACCACTTCGCCACCGAGGTGCTGCAACATCGCGTGCTCTTGAACTACGACGGGCAGGCCGAAGATGTCGACGTCGCCGCACTGGTCGCCGACTGCGTCGCCTCGCTGGTCGGCACCGCCTGACACACCGCAGCCCCCACCGCAGCCCCCACCCGCCCCGTCGCTTCCTCGACACGGCCTGGCCCGATGAACGTCGCCGCCTCCGACAAACAGCTGACCTCGCTGCTGGGCAACGAGACGCTCGCCCGCCTCGAACGGCTCAGGCTGCAGCCCAACCGCCGCAAGACCAACCGCACACAGGGTGAGCACGCCGCGGGCAAGGGGGGCAGCAGCACCGAGTTCGCCGACTACCGCAACTATGTCCCCGGTGACGACGTCCGCTTCGTCGACTGGAACATCTTCGCCCGGCTCAACCGGCCCTTCATGAAGCTGTACCAGTACGAGGAGGTGATGCACGTCGCGATCCTGGTCGACGGATCGAACTCGATGAACTTCGAAGGCAAGTTCGAGCGTGCCTGCCAGCTGGCCGCCGCGCTGGGACTGACCGCGTTGATGGGAGTCGAACGGATCAGTGCCTACGTCGTGGGAGCCTCCGGGGAGCCTCCCACAGTGATGCCCCCCTGCAGCGGCAGGGTCAGCATGAGACGGCTGTTTGATTTCTTCGAGCGAGCCGAGTGCGGTGGCGACGCAACGATCGACTCGGCCGTCGAATCGATGCTCCGCAGGCATCGAGGCAAGGGACTGGCCATCATCGTCTCCGACTTCCTCACACCCGCCTCCCTCGCTCGACCCTTCAACCTGCTCTACAGCGCCGGAATGGAAATCTTCGCACTGCAGGTTCTGGGTCCGACCGAGATCGATCCCGACCTGACCGGAGACCTGAGACTCGTCGACAGCGAACACGGCCGCACCGTCGATGTCTCCTCGATCGGAGAACTCCACGGCATCTACCGCGAACATCGTGAGCGACTCGAAGAACACGTCAGGCGGCAGTGCCGCATCCGCAACGGCCGTTTCCTCTCGATCAGCTCCGACGCCCCACTCGACTGGGTCCTCTTCGACCTGCTCCAAAGGCAGGGGTGGCTGAAATGAATCCGACCGGATTCCTCGCCCCGTCCTTTGCCTGGCTGTTCCTGCTGGTCATCCCCCTGGTCATCGTCTACTTCCTCAAGCTCAAACGACCACGCCTGACAATTCCCTCGCTGGTGCTCTGGCACAGCGTGATCAACGACCAGCGAGTCAACTCGCCGTTCCAGAGATTCAAGAAGCACCTGCTGCTGTGGCTGCAGCTGGTGATCCTGTTGAGCCTGATCTTCGCGGCGATGCAGCCGTTCCTCAGGGGTGGTCCCGGCTCGGCGGACAACCTGCCGATCCTGATCGACTGCTCGGCCAGCATGGCCGCGACCGACACCGCGGGGGGTCCCACCCGCCTGGAACGGGCCAAGGAACGGGTCGAGGCGCTGATCGATGGCGCGCTGCCGGACCGGATCTGCCTGATCGCCATCTCCGACAGCGCCCGGCAATTGACCGAGTTCACCAACAACAAGCGGATTCTCAGCAAAGCACTCGAAAAACTCACCGTCCGAGATGTCTCGGGGAACCTGGAAAACGGCCTGAGAATGGCCCAGGCGTTGGCACGGCGAGAGACCATCACCAGCGTCGTCCTGGTCTCGGACGGAAACTTCGGCGGGCTCGAGACCAGCGCCAACGGGCAGGTGATCGCCCCGGTCGATGTCGAGCTGCCCTTTGAGCTGAAATACGAGAGGCTCGAGACATCGGCCCGGAACATGGGCATCACCGCCTTCAACGCCCGCCGACAGGCCGCCGTGGGAACCGACGAGAGCCTGACCTCCTGGAACGTGTTCGTCCGCGTCGACGGGTCGCCCGCTGAAGAGACGTCCGGCGAAGTCGTGCTCGAACAGGACGGGCAGGAAATCGGCCGGCAGCCGATCGCGCTCGAGCCCGGCCAGTCCAAGCGGCTGGTCTACTCGCTCGAATCCACAGGCGTCAGCAGCCTGGTGGCCCGGATCCTCGCCGATGGCTTCGATGGCCTCGACACCGACAACAAAGCCTTCCTCAGACTGCCCGTCTCGCGGTCGCTGTTCGTCTGGTGCGACACCGAGCTCGAGAGTTACCGGCACGCGCTGGAGGTCTTCCCCGGAGTGGTGGTCTATCCCGGCCCCACAGCAGCCGGGCAACCCGACCTGTTCGACCTGGCGATCACCGAGACCACCGAGAAGGCCAACCCCAATCTCGAGGCCTCGGTCCGGCTGGTGGTGGGGCAGATCCCCGAGGATCTTGCCGAGCTGATCACCACCCGCACGGGCAGTTCGCCGGTGGTCGACTGGAACCGCAGCAGCCTGCTGCTGCAACACGTCAACCTCGACAATATTGAGATCACCGATCTGCCGGTCCGTGGCGAAGACGTGCTCGACCAGCACTTCCGCGAAGCCGGCTACCAGATCCTGGCCACCGGGCGAACCGGTCCGCTGGTGCTGGCACGACACGCCCCGGGGCGCGAGTCCTACTACCTGCTGTTTCACACCGACCGCTCGAACCTGCCCTACCGCGTCGGATTCCCCGTGCTGGTCAAGAATGCCATCGACATCTCTCAGCACGCCGCGGGGCTCGCCGAGGTGCACGGCCAGTCGACTCGGGTGCTCGATGCCCGGACACTCGAGCCCAACCAGGCCTACACCGTCACCGGTCCGGGCACCTCCAACCAGTCGTTTCGCACCGGACCCGATGGAGTGCTCTCGGGAATCCCCGCACCCCGAGTCGGCATCTACCGCATCAGCGGCCCGGACGGCCCGGTGGCCACCGTCGGAGCCAGCGTGCTCGATGCCGGCGAGACGTCTCTGGCCAGCGCCGATGAAATCGTGCCGCGGGACGAGGAACTGAGGGTCGGAGCCTCGAGCACCACGATCGACACCGACCGGCCGCTGTGGCCCACGCTGGCCTGGATCGCCTTTGTCGTGCTGCTGGTCGAATGGTGGTATTTTCAGAGTATGACCGCACGAGTGGCCGGCTAGCCCATCGCATCATGCATCGACTCCTGCTCATCTCACTGGCACTCGTACTCGCACCGGCCCCGCCCGCGTGGCCGACCGCGAGCCTGCTCGAGGTCGCCTCGGCCCAGGATGTCCAGAGACCTCGAGGTGTCACGCCCACCATCGATTCCGAAGACGAGCCGGAGGATCAGCGGCTGAGCATCGAGTTCAACCGGCGGTTCCAGGACCTCCGCAGCGGCTCGCCGCTCTCGATCGACTGGACGCTCAAGTGGCATGGCAGCCGACTGCCTCGAGGTCACCTCGATGTCCACATCATCCAGGGCCGACGGATCCGCGGTCGCTTGCTCAGCCGCCGCGAGATCGTGCTGACCAACACGGGGACGCGGTTCCGCACCCTGCTGCCCCCCTTCAACACCGACAGAGATCCCTTCAGCACGCTGGACATTCGGGCCTACTTCATCAGTGACGACGGCACGTTTCCGCTCGGTGAACGCTCGCTGAGAGTCGCCGGACCGCTCCGCAGGTCCTTCGTCGTCGCCATCTGCGAACCCTGGCAGAAAGCCAGCTCGCCCGAAGAACTCAAGTTCACCAACAGCATCAACGTCGAAGACATGGTGCAACGAGCCTTCGGGCAACCCGCTTCGGCAGTCGGTCAGCGGCTGGTGGCGACCTACCCGGCCCGGATCTACCCCGCCGACGTTCCCAACGACCCTCTGTGGCTGTGCGAGTTCAACATGCTGGTCCTGCTGCCCGACGGGCTCAGAGACCTCCGCCGCAACCAGTGCCAGGCCATCGCACAGTGGGTCGACGCCGGTGGCAATCTCTGCGTCTTCCTCGACGGAACCCTGACCAGCGTGCACACCGAGTTCATCAACCGGCTCGCCCGCTCACAACCCCATCAACCCCGGCTCCAACTCGACCCCAACGGGAAGCCGCGGCTGGCCGAGAATCCCGCCCGGCTCCACAAGGGACTCGGACGCGTCGTGATCCACCAGGACCTGCCGCTGGACCTGGAATTCGTGGCATCGCCACAGTGGCAGAGCAGCATCGAGTTTCTCTGGAATCGACTCCACGAAATCCGAAGCCTCACCCCTGAACCGCCCGCCAACCCGATCCCCCAGGGCTTGCTGCCCGGAATCGATCCCGCCCAATTCCAGCCCCCCCAGCCCCAACAGCCCCTCCCACCCCAAGGCTCCGCCCCGAGTGAACCGGGTCCGACGCCCGCCACTCTCTTTGCGGCGGCCAGCCAGGTGGCACTGCAAAGCGAAGTCAAGTGGAAGCTGAACTCGGTCAACAGCCTCGTGCTCAGGCTGACACCCGGCGACTTCGAAGTCGTGCCGATGTGGCTGCTGGGACTACTGCTGGTCGCCTACGTCGTCGTCATCGGACCGGTCGACTACGTGGTGCTGGGGTGGCTGAATCTGCGGAAGTGGACCTGGATCGTCTTTCCCACAACGACACTCGCCTTCACCGTGCTGATCATCTGGGTCTCGCACGAATACATGGGCACCAGCGGCAGCGCCCGCCGGGTGCTGTTCCGTGACATCGGAGACAACGGAGAACTGGTCCGCGAGAACCGGTTCGAGTTGCACCTGGCCGGGTCTCACAAGAGCCTGGTCACCCGCGTACAGCGCGGACTGTTCACCCCGATCGACCACCGTCGCTACCTGTCCAACTCCCAGTTCTACCCCAACCGCTTGCGGAACTCGGGTCTCGAGCTGGCCGAGCCGACCGAGTACATCGGCACGATTCCGACCGACTACATCGCGGTCCAGGACCTGCCGCAGTGGTCGCCCCAAGTCAACCGCATCTTTCGGATCGCTCCGGATGACCCGGTACCGACATTCGACTGGGACACGGTCGAGCCCGAAACCCTGTCCAGGGGGGGGGAGATCCGGGACCGCTTCCAGGCGGCGGTCCGCCAGGCCTTCGGACCCGGCAGCGGAGCCGTGCTGTTCCACGGACACCTCTCGGAACAGTATCTCTGGAACTCGCAGGTCCCGCTGTTCCCCCACGGCGCTGAGCAGTGGCAGATGCAGAGGCGTTCGGTCGCCTGGGCCACGCAGATTACCGTATCCGGGCAGGACGCCGGCTTCTTCAAAGACTCATGCGTCAGACCCACCAGGGGGGTCTTTCGTGCCATCTCGCGTGTCTCGCCTCACGGAGGTGACAACTTCGAAGACCTCGCGCTGCTCGACCCGACCGACCCGGGACAATGGCTGCTGGTGATCACGGTGGCCGACGGCGACAACCTGGTGCTGTACCGACACCTCTACCACGATCGACCCGAGAATCCACCGAATCCGCGCGCCGGGGAAACTGACACCCCCGAGGACTCCCCCCAGGACACCCGGCTCACACCTGCCACCACGACGACGACCTCACGGTGATACATGTCCGCTGATGATCCACTCAACCCGGCACAAACAGAAGCGGATCCGCCTGACCCGCTTCCTGCAGACCCGGTTCCCGCCCCGAGCCCACCGGTGGTCTCGATCGAGAATCTCCACGTCCACTACGGGGCGGTCCACGCGGTGCGGGGGATTTCGATCGAGATTCCTCGTGGGGAGGTCTACGGGTTCATCGGTCCCAACGGAGCGGGCAAGAGCACGACGATCAAGGTCCTGGCGACGCTGATCGGGAATTTCACCGGCACGGTAAAGGTCAACGGCGTCAACGTGGCCCGTCGTCCCCAGGCGGTCCGCGAGCAGATCGGGTACATGCCCGATTTCTTCGGAGTCTACGAAGACCTCAACGTCCGCGAGTACCTGCATTTCTTCGCCGCCGCCTACCGCATTGCCCGCAAGCAGCGGAAGACCGTCGTCGACGACGTGCTCGAATTGACCGATCTGACCCACAAGATCGGCGACCAGGTCGATGCACTCTCACGCGGCATGAAACAGCGGCTAGCCCTGGCGCGGGTCCTGCTGCACGACCCCGACCTGCTGCTGCTGGATGAACCGGCCAGTGGTCTGGACCCGCGGGCCCGCATCGAGGTCCGCGAACTGCTCAAGGCTCTGACCGAGATGGGTAAGACCATCCTGATCTCCAGCCACATCCTCCACGAACTCGCTCACCTCTGCACTCGGATCGGGATCATCGAGACCGGCGAGATGGTCGCGCAGGGTTCGCTCGAGGAGATCTACCACAAGCTGAAGCTGATGCGGGTCGTGCACGTCCAATTGATCGATGCCGACGAGTCGGTGATCGAGCAGATCCGCGGAATCTCGGGCGTATCCCACGTCGAAGCCCAGGTCGACCGGATCGCGATTCAGCTCCGCGAGGACGAGTCGGCGGTCGAGGATCTGCACCAGGCCCTGGTCGGGCTGGATCTGAGGATCCACATGTTCCAGCCCGAAGCGATGGACATGGAGACGGCGTTCATGAAGCTGACCGAGGGCAGGACCGCATGATCCGTCGCTGGCCTCAACTGGGTCTGCCCCTGCTGACCAAGGAGCTGATCGAGCAGGCGTCACGGCGACGGACCTACTTCGTCCGACTGCTGTATGCATCGCTGCTGTTCCTGCTGGCCTACTGGCAGTTCTCCGCAATCCTGACCAGCAGCGGCTCGAACACCCTGGCGATGCTCGGCACCGGCGCCGACATGTACAACCGCGTCGTCGAACTCCAGTTCCTGGGCATCCTGCTGTTCCTGCCCGCCCTGGCCTGTGGAGCCATCACCTCGGAAAAGGAACGCGACTCGCTGACCATGCTGCTGGTCACCCGGCTGGGCCCCTTCACGATCCTGCTCGAAAAACTGCTCGGCCGACTCGTGCCGATGTTCTCCTTCCTGCTGCTCTCGCTCCCGCTGCTGGCCTTCGCCTATTCGCTCGGAGGAGTCTCGACTCTCGAACTGGTCAGCGGCGTCGTGATGCTGGTGCTGGTCTGCATTCACGTGGCGGCCCTGGCGGTGATGTGTTCGAGCTGGTGCTCCTCGACCGCCTCGGCCTTTGTCGGCACCTACACGCTGGGGCTGTTGAGCTACCCGTTTCTCGTGATCGGGGCCCGGGCACTCTTGGACAGTTTCGGCGAAGCGGGCGGGGGCGGCGGCGGGGGCGGGATCAACCCGGCACTCGCCTTCGCCAACGCCGCGACTCCGATGCAGCTGACCACCGAGAGTCCTGCGCGGATCTGGATCCAGGTCGTCGTGCTCGGAGTGCCCGCGCTGATCTACATGGGTCTGGGGCGAGTGTTCCTGGTCAGCCGCGCCCAGGTCGCCCGCCAGAACCTCGTGCTGAGGTTCTTCCGTCAGCTCGACCGCTTCTTCTACTGGCTCAATGATATCACCACCGGCGGAGTGATCCTGATCCGCGACGACGTCGAGCTGCCCGATGACTCCCCGATCACCTGGCGAGAGACCCAGAAAAAAACGCTCGGCACCACCCGCTACCTGGTCCGCGTGCTGGTCTCGATCGAGACCCCGCTGTTCATGATCCTGGCGATCGTGGCCGGGATGGCGTACCAGACCCGCCTGGGTGTCGCCGCCGAAGCGCTCTACATCGTCTGGGCACTGGCAGTACTGCTGATCACCGTTCACGCCACCAGCCTCGTCTCCAGCGAACGCTCGCACCAGACGCTCGACCTGCTGCTCGCCTCCTCGATGACCAGCCGTGAGATCATCCGTCAGAAGCACCGGGGAGTGCGACGGTTGATGCGCGTGCTGGCGGTGCCCTTGCTGACGATCTTCCTGTTCGAGAGCTGGTTCGCGATGGGAACGCCGGGACTCGAAGACGGCCTGTGGGCGGTGATCACCGTCCCGGTGGCAGCGATCAGGGCCGCCATCCAACAGTACGACTACTTCCTCTGCGCAGTCCTCTCCGTCGTCGTCTACCTCCCGCTGTGCAGCTGGATCGCGTTGTGGATCGGGATCAAGTCGAGATCTCACGTCCGAGCCATGTTGCTGACCCTGCTGTTGCTCTTCGGCTGGGCCTTCCTGCCGGCACTGATCGCGTTCCCACAAACCGAGCAGCTGGTGGTGCAGCTGCTGAGATCCCCGCTGGCGACGGTCATCGCCTGCCTCTGCTCACCATCGGTGATCGTGCTGATCAACGAATACGCCGCGGCGGCCAACTTGGCCGAGAGCAACCAGCTGCTGTGGTACACCGGAGTCAACTTCGCCGCCTATGGCCTGGCGTGGTGGGGACTGAGACATTGGTGCCTGGTCAAAGCCGACCGGCTGCTCGGACGACTCGCGCCCGAGACCCAGAGCGAGACCCAGAGCGAGACCCGGCACGAGACCTCGGCCGGGTTGCCGCTGGAGACCGTCTCGTGAGCAGCCGGGTCCTCGGCCGATTCTCACTCGGACTGCCACTGGTGGCCCGCGAGCTGATCCAGATGGCCTCGCGGCGAAGGACCTACCTGCTGCGAGTCTTCTATGCGCTCACGCTGTTCGCGACGGCGGGGTTCATCTACTTCGACCAGATCCGCTTCAGCCTGGGTAACAGCACCTGGGGGCTCCTGGGCAGCGGAGGTCAGCTGCTCGAGGCCGTGGCGACGGTGCAGATCCTCGGCACCTGGCTCTTTCTGCCCGCAATGGTCGCGCCGGCACTGGCCCTCGAAAAGGAACGCCAGACACTGCCGCTGCTGTTCGTGACACGACTGGGGCCGATCACGCTGCTCCTGGAAAAACTGGTGGGGCGACTGGTGCCGATGTTCAGCCTGCTGCCGCTGTTGATGGTCGCCTACGCACTGGGCGGAATTTCCACGACCCAGCTGATCAACACCGTCTGGCTGCTGCTGGTGACCCTGCTGCAAATCGGCTGCCTGGCACTGTGCTGCTCGACTTGCTGCCGCACCACCGCCTCGGCCTTCATCACCAGCTACCTGTTCACCGCCGCCTACCTGATCGGGATTCCCCTTCTGTTCATCCTCATCGACGAATTGCACCTGTCTCTCGGGTACCACGCTGCCGGACGGTTGGTGGCGAGCACCGGCCTGGTGGCCAACTCCCGCGACGGGGTCTTCGGACTCACCATGACACTCTATCTGCAGATGGAACTCTCACGAAGCATCCCCTTCTCGCAGATGGTCGTCTACAGCCTGCCGATTCTGACCGCGACCGTGTGTGCATTCGTGCTGGCCCGCCTGCAGCTGGTCCGTCGAGCCTTCCTGCCGCCCCGAAATCACCTCCGCGAACTCTTCGGCTGGATCGACGCGGTACTGACTCGGCTCAACGATCGCCTCACCGGGTCGATCGTGCTGGTCCGCGACAGCAACCCATTGCCCGAGGACGATCCGGTCGCGTGGCACGAGACGAACAAGAAGTCGCTGGGGACGTTTCGCTACCTGCTGAGGGTGCTGATTCTGCTCGAGGTCCCCGTGCTGGTCGCCTCGGTCCTGGCACTGGCCAAGGCCGGCAACCCCTTCCCCGAACCGGTATCCGTTGTCCAGATCCTCACCTGGTTCCTGGTCATCCTGATCATCTCGGCTCGAGCTTCCACGCTGTTCTCGGGGGAACGATCACGGCAGACGCTCGAGATTCTCCTGTCCACCCCGCTGTCCACCCGCGACCTGGTCCGGCAGAAGCACCTGGGAGTCCACCGGATGATCCTGGTGCTCTCGGTCCCCCTGCTCACGGCCGTCGCGATTGCGACCTACTGGCGATTCGAATTCCGCGAGCTGTTCTGGCAGCGCTCGGGTTACATATCTCATAACGGGTCCAACGACCATCACCCGCTGTGCTACATGACTTGCGGAGTGCTGGCTGTGCTGATCTACCCACGTATGATGGCCTGGCTGGCTCTGTGGATCGGCCTGGTCTGCAAGTCGCCGGCCCGGGCAACCATCGTCTCGACCGTGGCCATCGTCGCCTGGTGCGGTATCCCGGCCCTGCTGGTGGCTTGGATGGAAACGGAATACTCTATGTTTCGCAACGAGTGGATTGGCTGGATGTTTCTCACAAGTCCCGCGGCGATCATCACGCTCAACGAGTTCAGCGAATTCCGATTGTTCTCTCGAGGCATGAATCCGTGGCTGGCCACGGCGGTCAACTTTACCCTCTACGGATTGGTGACACTGTTCTTCCGCAACCTCTGTCTGAACGCATCCTCGTACTGGCTCAAGCGCCCCGAATGACCCGTTTGCCCCTCAACCCTGCCCTCCCCACCCTGCGGCGTGTCTGGCGACCGAACCAGCTGGGGATCGCCGCGATGCTGGCGGCGTGGATCATTGTGAGTTCGGTGTCGGCCGAGGCGATCGAGGTCGTGGACCTCAAGTGGGGCTTCGACGGCACAGCCCGATCCGAGACGTTCGTCCCGTTGCACATCCTGGTCAAAAACGATGCCCCCGAGGGCTTTGTCGGCCAGTTCGTGCTGGAAAAGAGCGACGCCCTGGGCAGTCGCGTCGGGGCCCCGCTGGTCGTGGCCACCGTGCTCGCCCCGGCACAGCAGAACTGGATCCGCTTTCACGTCTACCTCGAAGACGGCGACGTGGTCGAAGGGTCCGGCCGATCGACCTGGAACTGGCGTCTGCGGTGGTCGGGCAGCCAGCAGGGCAACCATCAGATCCCACCCGAAACCGCACCCCGCCGCGGCCCACCTGCCCGCGTGATGCTGCTGCCGCGTGGCGATGTCGCCGCCGGAGGCTCGTTGAGTCTCCCGGTACTGACCGACGAGCTGTTTCCTGCGAGTGTCACGGCGACCGACGCACTCGGCACGGTGTTCCTCGACCACGTACCCCGCTGGCAGGACGCTCAACGACGAGCCTTCACCGAATGGCTCCGCCGAGGCGGACACGTTCACATCCTGCACGACTCGACCGGACGCCACCCCCGCTTCCCCTCCTCGCTCGGACTGCTCAACCAACCCTCCGATGACACCCCGCCACTCTCGGAGAGTCCCGATATCGGCAACGGCACGATTCGTTTCCACTCCCGGGGTCGCTTCGACATCGATGCCGCGTTTATCTCGAGAGCCACAGCCTCGGACACTCCGCCGCTGCCGGTGGTGGTGCCGGGAGAA
>Ga0066376_10001235_pt1 | contig 24867 bp, 14 predicted proteins | sample Knorr_S15_td_Bot_FD_77009 | JGI IMG/M metagenome (GOLD analysis project Ga0066376, IMG submission 77009) | Marine microbial communities from Southern Atlantic Ocean transect - Knorr_S15_td_Bottom_ad_5009_LV_A | ecosystem: Environmental > Aquatic > Marine > Oceanic | place: Southern Atlantic...
ATCAAGAACGACCCGACCTGGACACGTCGCCTCCCCGGTTTCCTGAGCACCACACCCGGTGGCGCATCGCTGTACGATTCGGTGCAGAACAAGCCACCCGCCGGAGTCAAACCGGCTAGAGGCGCATCGGGCAGCAGCAGCAGCGGCGGCGGTGGGACCAGTACCTCGCCGAGCAGCTGGAGTGGTGGAGGCGGCGGCAGAAGTTCGAGTTCGTTGATGTCGGGGGTGTCCGATGACGCCGGCGGCGAGGGTCGGGACGGGGACGGCGGGTTTGCCGACTCCGAACCGTTTGAGAGCGTCGAGTCGATCTTCGATCGGCTGCTGGCATGAGCGGCACGCGTGAGGTTCGGCGATGGGGCCGAGCGTGTCGGGTGTCATGGTTCGCGGGCCGGGACAAGGAGTGGAGACCGATGATGAGATTACAGCGAGTGGTGTCGACTCGATGGCTGACGACGGCCCTCGTGTTGTCTTCGTGCTGGATGTTGGGTGAGTGTGCCAGCGAGACGCAGACTGAGGCGGCGGGGGCCAGGAAGTTACCTCGGGAAGTGTTGGCCGTTCAGCAGGCGGTACGGAAGCAACTGATGCAGAAGACCGACAACCCCTTGCTGCAGCGGATGCAGCGGGAGCACAAGGGGACCGACGTGCTGGCGTTTCAGTTGCCGACTCGGTCTCGACCGAACGAAGTGCATCGATCGGGAGGCCCGATGTGGCGTCTGTCGGCCCTGACTGCCGAGCGGGTTGGCCAGGTCCCGGTGGTGCTTCTGCTGGGCAGGGCGACCGTGAAGCGTAAGCCGACACTTGGGGGACAGCTGTTCGTGGTGGCGTTGTGTGATCCGAAGCGTCCCGAGCGGACGCGGATCTGCATGATGTTCACCACGTTGGTTCCCGGTGAGAAGTCCGAGGCGAAGCGGGGCTCTTAGTTGAGTCTCGATTCGCCGCACCGGTTCGGGTGTGGCTGTCGGGACGGGGCAGGAGGATGGAGGAATCCCCCGGAGGCCGGTGGCCGGTTTCAGGACCGTCCCGGGTCACACGGCCAGTCCATCGATGGCCCCGACAGCCCACCCGACCCCTTTTTTCCAACCACGGGGTCTGGCCGAAGGGGTCAGGCCCCGCTTGTGGTCCGCCTGCGGCGAACCACAGGCGGCGTCAGACCCCGTTCTTCCAACCACACATCAAGAAAGGACACTCACCATGCCCAGGCGAATCCGACTCAACCAGGGAGGCCTCGTCTACCACGTGCTGAATCGTGCTGCGGCACGTCGACGCCTCTTTGACTCGCCGTGGGATTACCTGGCCTTCGAACGGTGCCTCGAGCAGGCTCGTCTGCGGATCAACATGAGAATTCTCACATACTGTGTCATGCCCAATCATTGGCACCTGGTGCTCTGGCCCTGGCAGGACGGGGATCTCTCGCGATTCATGAAGTGGCTCGGGACGACCCACGCCCGTCGATGGCAGGTCGCTCATCAGTCCACCGGCGGTGGGCCGGTTTACCAGGGTCGGTTCAAGTCGTTCCCGATCGAATTGAGTGATCACCTGCTGAGGGTCTGTAGGTACGTCGAACGCAATCCGCTTCGAGCGGGCCTGGTTCCTGCGGCCCAGGAGTGGCGTTGGTCGGGTTTGTGTCAGCGACTCAACGAGATCGAAACGGTTCAACTTGCTCGGTGGCCGGTATCGCCGGGGGCCAATTGGGTGGAGTACGTCAATCGTCCACAGACCGAGGCTGAGCTGGCTGCTGTACGGAAGTCGGTTCGATTGGATCAGAGTTATGGGCGAATTGGGGATTAATCGCCGCCGCCGGGGTCAGACGCCCGCCACAAGTAGTACGTGCTCCATCTCCAACGGTCCGCAGGCGGGGGCCTGACCCCTTTTTTCCAACCACGGTCTCCGGCCGAAGGGGTCAGGCCCCGCTTGTGGTCCGCCTGCGGCGAACCACAGGCGGCGTCAGACCCCAGCCACCGCCGGGGTCTGATCCGCCTTCGGCGGACCACAAAGTAGTACGTGCTCCATCTCCAGCGGTCCGCATGCGGGGGCCTGACCCCTTTGCAGACCCCAGTGGTCGGTCAATTCAACTCGATCGCCTCTTCCCAGTGTGCGGTCAGCATCTCGAGTTCGTCCTGCACGATCTCGTAGTCGGTGACGATCTGCTGCATCCGGTCGGTGTCCTTGTGGACCTCCGGATCGCCCATCAACTCCTCGAGATCCTCCTTCCGCACTTCCGCCTCGGCGATGTCCGATTCGATCTCAGAGACCTTGCGATAGGCAAACTGCCTCTTGCTCGCGACCGCCTCCTCACCCCCGGCCGCCGAACTGCGAGTGGGTTTCGATTGAGCGGTCGACTCCGCCGTCGGCTCGGTCTCGCCGAATTCCGCCGCGATGTTCTCATGGAACCCGCAGTACTGCGAGTAGTTCCCGTCGTAGACGTGGCAGCCGTCCGCTTCGATCACCAGCACCTGAGTGGCGACCTGGTCGATGAAGTAACGGTCGTGGGTAACGAACAGCACGGTGCCATCAAAATCGCACAACGCCGCCTCGAGTCCGTCTCGCGCCCAGAGATCGAGGTGGTTGGTCGGTTCGTCGAGCACCATCAGGTTCGGATTGAGAGCGGCCAGCCGGGCCAGGGCCGTCTTGCTCTGCTCACCACCACTGCAGTTCCCAAAATGCTGCAGCACGATGTCTCCGGTAAGACCAAACCGGGCCAGCAGGCTGCGAAGCTGACCGGGTGTGACGTCGGGCTTGCCCGGCGGGCGGACGGCTTCGACAAGGTCGACGTCGTGGGGGATGGAACTGAGCCCCTGGTCGAAGTAACCCAACTCGACGTTGTGCCCCAACCTGACGCTGCCCTGATCGGGTTCGAGTTCACCGAGCAGCGTCTTGAGCAGCGTGGTCTTGCCGCTGCCATTGGGACCCAGGATCCCCAGCCGTTGCCCGCGTTCGACCCGCAACGTCAGATCCTGGAACAACGGCGTCCCGTACCCCTTGGCGAGCTCCAACGCCTCGATCACCGTCTCGCCGCTGCGGGCCGGGTCCCCGAACGACATCGGCGGAGCCTGGAAGTTGTCGAGTTGCTCGATGTCTTCGAGCCGCTCGAGTTTGCGGACCCGGTCGGCCGCCTGCTTGTGCTTTTGTCCGTACTGGTTCCGCCGGATGAAGTCCTCGGTCCGGGAGACCAGTTCCTGCTGCCGCCGTGCCTGCCTGCCGAGACGTTCCTGTCTCTGGGTCCGTTGCTTGCGGTAGGCGGTGAAGTTGCCGGTGTAGGAGTCGAGTCGATCGGGTCGGAGTTCGAGGATGCGGGTGACGACCCTGTCGAGGAAGAAGCGGTCGTGGCTGACCAGGACCATCGCCGGCCGCGCCCGGACCAGGAACCCTTCGAGCCACTCGGTGGCGGCGATGTCGAGGTGGTTGGTCGGTTCATCGAGCAGCATCACGTCGGGGTCGGCCAGCAGCAGCTTCGCCAGCGACGCCGTCGCCTGCTGGCCTCCGCTGAAAGTCGTCATCGGTCTCGTAAACTCCTCGGCCTCGAACCCGAGTCCCTGCAGCACTTCGGCGACGCGGTGGTCGATCTGGAATCCGGCGTGCTGTTCGAGCTTGGCGTGCACCGTGTCGTAGCGTTTCAGTGTTGATGCCGAGGCTCCCGCGGCAATCTCCTCGGCCAGCCGCTGGGCCTCACGCTGCAACTCGTACAGCCACTCCAGTCCCCCTGCGGCTTCGTCCCACAGCGAGCGGTCCTCTTCGAGATCGGCTTGTTGTTCCAGCAGCCCGATGCGGACCGACCTGGGTGTTTCCAGCACACCGGTATCGGCGTCGTCGAGTCCGGCGAGGATCTTCAGCAGCGTGGTCTTGCCGCAGCCGTTGGGTCCGACCAGACCGATCCGATCGCCGGAACGGATCTCGAGGCCCAGGCCGGAAAAGACCGGTTCGGCGTCGAACTGGCGAGTCAGGTCTCGGGCGCTGAGCAGGATCATGGGGGTAGGGGTGTTATGAGGGAGGGGTGTTATGCGGAAGAGGTGTTGGGGGAAGGGTTCAGGCGGCGTCTGACCCCGAAGCTGGCCAATGTTACTGCATTGGCCTACCATGGCAAACGGCGTGTCAGAACCGCAGATGACCGTGCAATCAGCAGACCAGGTGCAGGAAGCGGCGAGACGATGAGCGACGCGACGATCGAAATCCAGGTCGGGCACAGCCCCGATCCCGACGACGCCTTCATGTTCCACGCCCTGGCCAACGACTGCATCGATACCGGACGCTACCGGTTCAGCCACGAACTGGTCGACATCGAAACACTCAACCACCGTGCCTTCAAGGGCGAATTGGAGCTGACCGCGGTCAGCCTGCACGGGTACGCGTACCTGACCGAGATCTATGCCATCTGCAGTTGCGGGGCGAGCATGGGTGACAACTACGGTCCGATGGTGGTGGCGCGGGAGCCGTGGTCGATCGACGACCTGCGGGGCAAGACGATCGCGGTGCCCGGGACCCTGACCACGGCCTTCCTGACGCTGAAACTGCTGCTCGGGGACGACTTCGAGCACGAGGTGCACCCGTTTGACAAGTTGCTCGACATTGTCGAATCGGGAACCGCCGACGCGGCGCTGATCATTCACGAGGGCCAGTTGACCTATGCCGAGCAGGGCCTGCACCTGGTCGTCGACATGGGCAAGTGGTGGATGGAGGAGACCGGGTTGCCGCTGCCCCTGGGGGCCAACGCGATCCGCAAGGACCTGGGTGCACAGACGATGCGTGAGGTGACCGGTTACCTGAAGCAGAGTATCGAGTACGGTCTCGAGCATCGCGACGAGGCGCTGGCGTACGCGTTGCAGTACGGCCGCGACCTGGACCACCAGCAGGCCGACACCTTCGTGGGCATGTACGTCAACGACTGGACACTCGATTTCGGACCTCGAGGCCGTGAGGCGGTGCGGACGCTGTTGGCTCGCGGATACGAGGCGGGGGTGATCCCCGAGCGGATCGAGCCGGAATTCATCGACGGCTAGCAGGCCCGCGCGAGCACCTCGGCCTCACTCACGGAAACCTCCTCGGGAGCAGTCACACCGATGTCGACCTCTTCGGCGGACTACCTGCACGACCTGTTCGGCCTGGACGGCCTGACCGCGGTGGTGATCGGTGGGACCGGCGTTTTGGGTGGTGCCTTCTGCGATGCGCTGGGTGCCGCTGGTGCTCACGTGGTGGTCGCCGGTCGCAGTGCCGAGCGAGGCGGTGCTCGGGCCGAATCGATCACCGCGGCTGGAGGATCGGCCGAGTTCCAGGCCGCCGACACTACCTCCCGCGAGGATCTCGAGGCGATCGTCACGAGACTGGCCGAATCGGGCCGACGCCCCGACATCGTGATCAACGGCGCCGGCATCAACTCGGCCACGCCGTTCCTGGAGATTCCCGACCAGGAGTGGGAACAGATCCTCTCGGTCAACCTCGGCGGAGTCCGCCTGGGCTGCCAGGTCTTTGGAGCTGCGATGCTCTCCGACGGCGGTGGCGGCTCGATCATCAACATCGCCTCGCTCTCGGGCATCACGGCCCTCTCGCGGGTCTTCACCTACTCGGCGACCAAGGCGGCGGTGATCAACCTGACTCAGAACCTGGCCCGTGAATGGGCCGCCCAGGGCATCCGCGTCAACGCCCTCTCGCCGGGTTTCTTCCCCGCCGAGCAGAACCGCAAGGTGCTGACACCCGAGCGAGTGGCGAGCATCATGGGGCACACTCCGATCGATCGCTTCGGTGAGCCTGGTGAGTTGGCCGGAGCGATCCTGTTGCTCTCGAGTCCGAGGGCGGGGAGTTTTCTGACCGGCGAGAACCTGGTGGTCGATGGCGGCTTCATGGCGACGACGATCTAGCCGGCCGGCGGCCGCTGCACCCAGCCAAGGACCTTTCGCGTGAGTCCTCTCGAGTTCACCCCACGCCGTCGCCACCTGGTCCGCTTTTCTCCCAAGCGGGTCGCTCATGTCTTCACCGACGTGTTGATCATCGGCGGAGGCATTGCGGGTCTGCGTGCGGTGCTGGCCCTGGAAGCGGGGGTCTCGGCGGTCGTCGTCACCAAGGACCTGCTGAAGGTTTCCAACAGCGCCCAGGCCCAGGGTGGAATCGCCGGAGTGCTGGACCCGCTGGACGATTTTGCCAATCACACCGCCGACACGATCGCCGCGGGCAAGGGACTGTGCGATCCGGGGGTGGTCGAGACGGTGGTGCGTGAGGCTCCTGGTCGGATCCGCGAGTTGATCGGGATCGGCACGCGGTTCGACGAGATCGACGGGCGGATCGACCTGACCCGCGAAGGAGGACACTCGCACCGCCGGATCGTCCACGCCAACGGGGACGCGACCGGAGGCGAGGTGATGCGGGCGCTGCAGGAAGCGGCCCTCAATCGCGAGGGCGTCCAGGTTTGGCAGAACACGTTTACGATCGACCTGTTGACCGTCGCGGGCCGCTGCCGGGGTGCGATCGTGCATGATCCCAAGCGGCCCACGACCTGTGTTTGGGCCAAGCAGACCATCCTGGCCAACGGCGGGGCGGGGCGTCTGTTCCGCGAGACGACCAACCCGGAAATCGCCACGGCCGACGGGCACGCGATCGCGTTCCGGGCCGGAGCCCGGTTGAGGGATATGGAATTCATGCAGTTCCACCCGACGGTGCTCTACATTGCCGGCAGCTCGCGGCACCTGATCACCGAGGCGGTCCGGGGCGAGGGGGCCTGGTTGCGGGACGGCGACGGGCACCGCTTCATGCCCGACTACGACCCCGCGGCCGAGCTGGCTCCGCGTGATGTGGTCTCCCAGGCGATCACCGAACAGATGGCCGTGACCAAACACCCCTGCGTCTACCTGGATCTCTCACACCTCGATTCCGACTTTGTCCGCTCCCGGTTTCCTCACATCGGCCGCGTCTGTGCCGAGTTCGGGCTCGACATCACCTGCGACCAGATCCCGGTCCGACCGGGGGCTCACTACATGATCGGTGGTGTGATTGCCGGAGTGGGTGGCGAGACGAGTCTGCCGGGTCTGTGGGCTGCCGGTGAGGTGACCTCGACCGGGTTGCACGGGGCCAATCGCCTGGCGTCCAACAGCCTGATCGAGGGTCTGGTCTACGGGGCCCGGGCAGGCGAGGTGGCTTCGCGGGCTGCCCAGGAAACTCCCGATGACTTCGCCGTGCCCGCGATCGGCTCGGACTGGGAACCGTTCGAGGGCGACGACGAGGAGCTGAACCTCACCGACCTCCGCAACGCACTCTCGAGCCTGATGTGGCGGCAGGTGGGGATCGAACGGACCGAGGAGGCGATGCAGGATGCGGCCGAGCAGGTCGAGTTCTGGGACCGGTTCGTGTCGAATCGGGAATTCGCCGAAGTGGCCGGCTGGGAACTGCAGAACCTGCTGCTGGTGGCCCAGCTGATGATCGTCTCGGCGAGGGCTCGGACCGAGAGCCGTGGAGTTCACTTGAGGAGGGATTTTCCCGAGACCGATCCGCAGCAGGCGACCCCGATCACAATCGGCCGCCCTGTGATCTCGAGCGAAGCGAGAGATCTCGACGATGCGGAATCAACCAACACTTGAGAAGTCGTACGAGTCGCCTGGCGCTCAGCAAACTGCGGCCAACGATTCGCTCTCGACTCGGTTGGGCAGTTGCAGCTTGAGGTAGCGGGTGCCTCGAGTATCGTAGAAGTAGACTTGGTTGTGGTCGCTCTCCCAGATCGCTCCGAGTCGGACGCTGCGGGGTCCCTGGAGGGCAAACTGCAGGCCGCATTGGCGGCCGCGTCGTGACAGTTCGCGTTGGGTCATCGAGGTGATTTCAGCCAGCAGGTTTTCCTTGTCGCAGAGTGTGTTGTGTACAAAGTCTCGCAGGTTGTCCAAGGTGCGGATCTCAGCAAGAGTTTCACTCATCAGTACAGTCTTCCTAGTGCGTCAAGTTGCCGGGAACGGGACAGTTTGGCCTACCTGCCCAGGTTACCTATCGGCGCAGGTCGTGGCTGAGGTGTCGCATCGCCTGCTGCGGCGGTGGCATCGTTACGGTGTGTGCGACCGGACCGATCGGCCTGTTCGGTCTCGGCGATCGGGGGAATCTGCGGATTGGGCTGGAGTTGACGATTACGCCGGGTGGCCAACGCGGCGTCTTGCACCGGTTGCGGGGCGTCGTATTAATGGCCGGTCGGGTTGTACAGGGAGCGACAGATGAGCGGGGGACTTCCCGAGGGCCTTTCGAATCTTGATGACCTGTGGGACGATTCGCCCACGGGACCGGCCCAGGGATCTGATCCGGAACAGATCTCCGCGGACAACTCGTCGGCGGACGAAACCGGCGCTGATGGCGATGCGAAAGGTGATGCGCGGCTGTATCTGCCTGGTTGGAAGGAGGGTTGGCAGGTGCGGTTGAAGACGACCTGGGAGCGTGAGTACTGTTTTGCCATGAACCCTGACGAGGAGTTCCATCATCTGCTGATGGCTGGCGAGTTGTACGTCGAGTTTGACGAGGAGAAGTTCTGCCTCGAGTGTGCTCGTCGTCGCGGAGTGATCAGCGACGACCGGCTGTACTGGAAGCGCTTCGGCGGCTAGCTGTCGCTTCGGCGGGCGCGTCTCCGCTTGGACTTCGATCCGCGGACCTGCCCGATCAACCGTTCGTAGTCCTCGAGCGTCGTTTCGATCTGCTCCCGCAGTTCCCGCATCTCGCCCTGCTGAGCCTGGCTGCTCTTGAGCAGCGGCTCCATCCAGCCTTCCATCAGCCGGAACTGCTGCCTGAGCACCTTGAGCAGGCTGGGAGGGATCTTGTTCACGACGGTGATCGTGTTGGCGGCTCCGATCCGATCGAGTTCTTCTTCGCCGTCTTCGTCATCGGGATCATCGGGTTCGACAATCTTGACCCCTACGGCGTCTGCCGCGGGTTGCTCGTCCTGGGGTTTCGCAGCCGCTGCGGCGACGGCCAGCGGCCGGGCGACGACCTCCTCGAGCGCATCGCGGATCGCATCGAGGCTCTCGCGGAGCCCTGCGACGTGGCCGGCGATGGCGGGGTCGGGTTGGGCGGGGGCGGGGGTGGGGTCGGATGCGTCGGTGGAGACGAGCCGCTCGAGGCCTTCGGACATCGCCTGGCGGATCTGGTCGAGTCCGGAGGTGACTCCATCGAGCTGCGTGGCGAGTTGTTCGACGGCATCGGGCTCCGTCTCGGGAGCCTCGCTGTCGGGCTCGTCCACAGTCCTGGTGTCGTTCCCGGCGGCGAGTTGTTCGAGTCCCTCGGCCATGGCGTCGCGGATCGACTCGAGCCCCTCGCTGAAGCTGCTCAGTTGCAGCACGACCTGTCCGACCCTGTCGTCGGAACCGACCCCTCGCAACTTGACGTTCTGCTGGAAGGTCTTCTTGATCGCGTCCCAGCGTTGTTGTTCTTCGTCGCTGAGGTTGCCGATCAGCTCCTTGAACTTCAGCAGGTTGGCTTCGGTATCGGAGGTCAGTGTCTGGGCGTCGTTTTCGTAGTTCGAGACGATCAGCGACTGCAGTTCGTCGTCGTTCATGATCGGGACCACCTTCTCGGCGATCCGGTTCATATTGCGGTAGGACCCCTGCAGCTTGAAGGCGGGTTCGGTGCGGTAGTCATCGGAGGTGGCTGCCGAGCGGATGTACTCGCGGTTGACCGCCAGGATCACGTCTCGGACCCTCATCAGTTTCTTCATGACCGCGACGGACTCGGCGAGTTCTTCGGCCGAGTAGTTTCCTTCGAGCTCGATGCCGTCGGCAGTCTCGCCCTGGGCCATGCGGATCACGGCGTAGACGTCATCCTGGCTGCGGGTGGCGAGTTGGTTGAGTGCCGAGTTGGACGTGAGGCAGTTCTCGAGGTAGCTCATCTCGAACGCCTCGGCACTCTCACCGATCATTTCACCGAGGTTGTAGATGTCGGCCCGGTTGGTGAGCATGTCGGGGATCTGGAACTTTGCGCCACTCTCGGTGTAGGGGTTGCCGGCCATCACGACGCAGACCTTGCGTCCTCTGAGGTCATAGGTCCGGGTGCGTCCCTTGTAGACTCCTTCGATTTTGCGTTGTGCGTCGCACAGCGAGATGAATTTCTGGAGGAACTCGGGGTTGGTGTGCTGGATGTCATCGACGTAGATCATCACGTTGTCGCCCATTTCCAGGGCGAGGTTCAGCTTCTCGACTTCCTCGCGGGCCGCGGCGTTGGGTGCTTCGGCGGGGTCCAGCGACGTGACATGGTGACCGATGGCCGGGCCATTGATCTTCATGAAGATGATGCCCAGCCGATTGGCGATGTACTCCATCAGCGTGGTCTTGCCGTAGCCCGGCGGCGAGACCAACAGCAACAGCCCCATCAGGTCGGTCCGTTTCGCTTCGCCGACGACGCCCATCTGCTTGGCGAGGTTGTCGCCGACGACGGGCAGGTAGACCTGGTCGATCAGCTTGTTGCGGACGAAGGAGGTGAGCACCCTGGGGCGGAACTCCTCGAGCCGCATCGAATCCCGAGCCGTCTCGACCAGGTCCTTCTTCTGTGCCTGGTAGGCCAGGAACTTGGGGACTCGATCCTGCTCGAAGCGGTCGAGTTTCTGCATGAAGCGGTTGTAGTGCAGGTGGTAGTTGTTGCCATCGATGACGGCGTGATCGCCCGCGAGGCCGTCGATTTCGGCGACGGCACTGGCGTCGACGACGGCCTTGGCGTTGAACGACCCGGCCAGCAGCAGGTTGGCCACCTCGTCAATGTAGTCGTCCGCCTCGACATCGTCGCGGCTTTCCAGAAATGCTTCGACCCAGTCACGGGCCACGTGCAGACCACCGGCGGCGTCCTTCTTGACCGCCGCGAGACTCTGGGTGAAGCGGTTGGCGTGCCCCGAGCTCTTCAGGTGGTTGCTGAAGGCTTCGTGATACTCGGCCGCAGTGCGGCTGATCACGAACTCGCTGCCCGGGTCGGCCAGTTCCGCGAAGAGGTACTCGGCGGCTTCGCCGATGAGGTCGGAATCGAAGAGGCCCTCGGAGCTGACGAATTCATCGAGCATGCCTCTGAGGGTCGCCACGTAGGCGGCCTGGGCGCTGGTGCCGGGGAAGGCCTGGTTGACGTTGCCGAAACCGGTCAACTGTGCGGCGATGCGGTCCTTGGCCTGAGGGTCTCCGAAGCGATTCCAGAAGACCGCCGCCATCGCCCGAGCTCCGGCGTGGTAACGCAGCAGCCCGATTCTCGAGTTCATCTGCAGCAGTGCGAAGAGGATCTGTTCTGCATCGCGGTCGTGGACGCCCTTGACGTAACTCTCGGCATACCGCGGACCCATGAACTCCTGCACCACCGCGAGTCGGGGTTTCGGTTCCATCGCCAGCAGCTGGGCCCTCGAAGGTCCCTCGGGCCAATCCTCGCTGCCGAGCGATTCGAAGAGCCTGTATGCGAGATACTCGCCGCGGTAGACTTCGGAGGTCTCGCTGACGATATCCTGGTTCCACATCTCGCGGGTGGCCAGAAAACTGTCGTCGCCGATCGGTTCGAAGAAGTCGGTTCCGGTCAGGTGCAGTGCCATCTCCCCGTCTCGGAAGACGGTGGTCAGGTCGAGTTGCTGGACGTTGACCGAGAAGTGATGGTTGCCCAACTTGATGACGTTTTCGCCCTCGACGAAGAGGTCCTGTCGGTCCTTGAGCTGTCGGACGGCGTCCTCGCGGATCGTCTTCAGCCGGCTCTGGATGTCGTCGACCTTGACGTTGTCCTCGAGTTCTCCGAGCTGGTCGACGATGTCGCGGACCTTGTCGATCATCAGGTCTGCGGCGAAATAGCCGTTGATGTCGTTGACGCTTTTCAGGGATCCGACTCGACTCTGGATCCCGGCCAGGATCCGTTCGGCGGCGGCCATCAGTGCGGTGGCTCGCTTGTTGCGGGCCTCGACCAGCTGCAACTTGCGCGTCTCGAACGCGTTGTAGACCTCGTCGCGTTTCTCGGAGAGTTGCACGACGAATTCGTCGAACTCGGCGAACCGTCCCTCGAGCTCCTCGATGCTGATCATGACCTTGGTGAGGTACTCGTCGCATTTTTCGGGCGAGTCGCAGACATCGAGGTAGTTGACGATCGACTGGTCGAGGAGTTTCAGTTGCGAGTTGAACTCGGCGACGCCTTCGACGGACATCAGGTCGCGGGACTTCTTCTTGAGTGCGGCTCGGGCCTGGTTGACCGTCGAGAAGATGTCGGAGATGTTGTCGATGATCTCGGTGCGTTGGGTGGCGTCGTCGATTTCGAGGTTACTGACGATATCGATGAGCATTTCGAGGTCGGCGGCACTCTGATCGATCGCCTCCTGCAGCGTCCTGGCGTGACTGACCTTGGTCAGCTCCTCGATTCCGGCCAGTTCCTCGACGACCTTCTGTTCGTAAGGTGCCAACGCCTCGGGTCTCAGCAGGAACTCGACGCAGCGATGCGAGAGCTTATCGTTTTGCTCGACGACTTCCCCTTCGAGCTGTTCGACCAGGTCGGTGTCGATGTAGCGCAGATCCCGCAGCGTGATGATGTCGCCGCGGATGCGTCGGAGTGCGGCGAGCGAGTCGACGAAGTCCTGGATCGACTCGAACCTCCGCCGTCCCACGTCGGCGATGATCGTCCGCGTCTCGCCTTCGACCCGGGCGGTTTCTCCGGCGGTGTTCCGCTTGACCCTGACGACTTTTTCGAATTCGTCGATCGCCGAGGCGGCGGCGTTGCGGATTTCGCCCAGTGGTGTCGCCAGATCGCCGGTTTCCTCGTTGGTGATCCAGAAGAAGCTGTCGAGGATATCGGTCGACTGCTTGACGATGTCGACGTAGAGGTTGGCGTAGGTGTCTTCCTTGCTGATCAGCCCCAGCACCTCGTGGCACTCGGCCATCCCGCGGACGATGTCCTTGTTGCCGACCTTGTGCAGGAAGGTCTCTTCCTGCCCGGTCGGCTCGAAGCCCGCGCCGGTGTAGGGAGTCTGCCAGACCTGGATCGCGTGGTGCTTGGAGGCGGTGTCCTGCGAGCGGAAGCAGACCAGTTCGCCACCTTCGAACAGCGAGAACCCGTGGCAGATCAGCGGGGTCTCGACCTTCTGCTCGATCAGGTTGTAGTTGAGCAGGATGTAGATGCCGGTATCGCGGTTGTGGAAGACATAGAGGAAGTCCTCGCCGTTGGGCGAATCGACCCGGACGGCGAACTGCATGTCCTGCAGGTCACTTTCGAACGTCTTGTTCTCGCCGGTCTGCAGGTAGTAACCGTTCGAGAAGATCAGGCCGTGGTCATCGGGCAGCAGCACGCAGGAGTGCTCGATCGCATCGAGCCTGACGACCTGTTCGACCTTCTCGTTGTAGACCAGGTAGCGGTCGATCCGTTCCTGGTAGGGCCTCACCTTCATCAGGATGATGTTGCCCAGCACGCTGTATTCGATGCGTGCGTCGTCGAGCGTCTGGTCGGCGTGGTCGACCGGTTCGGAGTAGATCCCCGCTCCGCTGGCGGTATTGTTTTCGATCTTGACGGTCAGGTCGCCGCCGACGGTTTCGACGAACACGCGGTCATCGATCGAGATGTGCGGGTGAATGCCCGCCTGGTGCATGTCGCGGGTGGCCAGGTTCCACTCGAACCCGTGCTGCGGCGGGAAGACCACTTCGTGGTCCGAGCGGTTGTCGACGTAGACCAGCCCGTCGTCAGTGATCGCCCACTTGAACGACTTGATGTCGTTGACCGAGACCCCGACGCGGAAGACCATGAACAGGTACACGCCGGTCTGGAAGAACCGTGCGAAGGTGGCGTGCTTGTAGTACTTGTAGACGTCCTCGAAGTCCTTGCGGAAACGGCTGTCGGAGAGCAGGTCGAGCGGGGCGGGGGCCAGCTTGCCCTCGGCGAAGCTGTAGGCGGAAAAGACGTCCTCGACCCCGATCTCGGACTTCAACCCGAAGGTGACGTTGTAGCCAAACAGCAGTTGCGAGCCGACGGAGACCATGTCGCGGGGCACGCAGTTGTGCTCGGTCGTGATCCGCTCGGTCCCCAGCAACGCCGTCTCGATCGACCCGAAGGCGTCCTTGCGGGCGTCGTTGAGGGTGCCAAGTCTTTTGCGGAGTTCCTGGCCGTGCGAGACCAGCCGACCGCGGATGATCTCGTACGTCCCGCTCTCCAACCGCATCCCACCGCCCTCACCCGCTGATTCCGGCGAGGCGGAGGCTGCGGGGGCTGCGGTGTCGGCCGAGGCCTCAGCCGCGGCGCCCTGGGGACGTTCTTCGTCGGCCATCGCGGGGATTCCTGGCGAGTGGTAGCCGGGGTAGGGCCGGTTACTTGGCCTTCTTCGCGGCGTCGGCGCTGTTGGTCAGCCCCAGTGCCGCGACCTTCTGGCCGGCCACTCCGGTGCCCCGGAAGACTCTCAACAGGTCCTCCAGCCGCGACTTGTCGTCGTCGCTGTCGGCCATGCCGATCATCCGCCCGATCAGAGCGGCGACCGAGAGGTCCTTGACGTCTTCGAAGCTGACTCCGAACTGCCCGGCAAACTGTTTCAGTTGGGCCCCGAAGTACTCACCGTCTCCGTTGAAGAACGTATTCTTGATGTCGGTGACCACGTCGCTGTTGTTGACAAAGCGATCGACGATCTTTCCTCCCTTGATCGAGTTGACGATCTGGTCGAAGAAGGTCGACTCGCCACCGACGATATCGATGGTGGAGTTCTTGAGTGCTTCGCCGACGATCGTGGCCTGGGCCTCGGCGATTTCCGTCTGGGCACCGATCGCGGCGATCTCGATGTCCTTGTCCTTGTTGAGCTGCAACTTGAATTCTTCGTGCTCTTTCCCGGCGTCGTGGAAGAGCTTCATCGATTCGGCCTTCTCCTTGATCCCGTTGGCCTCGGCACCGAACTTCAGTTCCATCACGGTGGCTTCTGCGGTCCCGAGCTTCTCGGTCGCCACCGCCTTGGCCTCGTCGCCCTTGGCCACGGCCACGGCCTTTCTCTGGACGATGGTCGCTTCGGCGGTCCCGGTCTGGTCGATCACGACCGCCTGGGCCTCGCCCTTCTTCTGGATCACGGTCGCTTCGGCGGTGCCTTCCTTCTGCAAGGCATCGGCCTTGGCGAGGGTGACCTGGGCCTCGGCGAGTCCTTCAGCGGCCTGGTCGGCGGTCTTGGCCTCGGCCAGCATCTTGGTGGCCTGCATTTCGCGTTCGGCCGCATCGCGGTGGGCTTCGGCTTCGATGACGACCTGCTGAGCTTCGAACTCGGCCGACTGCTTCTCGGCCTCGGCCGCGGTGACCTGCATGACCAACGCTTCCTGGGCGTCCTTCTCGGCCAACGTCACCGCGACGGTCTTGGAGCGGTCGGCGGTCATGATCTCGTGCGTGTTCTTGATGTTTTCCTGTTCTTCGACGACGCCGCGTTCGACCATCACCCGCTCGCGGATCACTTCCTGGATGTTCCGCTTCTCGATCTCGATCGCCTTGTCCTTCTCGATATCGGCGAGTCCGACCAGGCGTTCCCGCTCGGTCACTTCGAGCATCCGGTCCTTCTCGACCCGCTCGATCTCGACAAAGTCGGTCCGCTCCTTGTTGCGGAGCGCGACGATGATCTGGCGATCCTTGTTCTGCTCGGCCACCTGGATCTGTTCCTCGGCGATGATCCGGGCATTCTCGGCCCGCTGACGTTCCTCTTCCTGGACCTGGGCTGCGGCGGCCTGGTTCCTGGCGGTGATCTCGGCGATCTCACGCTTCTGCTTCTCCTCGGCATCGACCCGTTGACGCTCGAGCTCGTACAGCGCTTCGTCACGCTCGACGTTCTGCCGCTTGATGATCTTGGCCTGCTCGACCTCGAAGTGGTTCCGCTTGATGTTCTGTTGCGTCGTCAACTCGGTGATCTTCTTGATCCCCTCGGCGTCGAGGATGTTGGACGGGTTGAGGCTCTCCAGGGGGGTCTGCTCGAGGTAGTCGATGTGGCAGTTGTCGAGCCGGTAGCCGTTGAGTTCTGTGCCGATTGCCCCGAGGATCTGATCACGGAAATTGTCGCGATCGGTGTAGAGGCTCACGAAGTCGAACTGCTTGCCGACGGTCTTGAGTGCTTCGGAGAACTTGGCTTCGAAGAGTGTTCGCAGCTGTTCAATATCGGAGGCCCGCTCGGGATTGAGGATCTCGGCAACCTGCTTGATATCGACCGCTTCGTTGTTGACCCGGACAAAAAACGCGACGCGGATGTCGGCGCGGATGTTGTCCTGGCAGATCAAACCGTCTTCGCCTTCCCGAGCGATCTCGATCCGCTTGACCGAGAGGTCCATCTTGCTGGCGCGATGGGCCACGGGAATGATGATCATGCCCTTGCCGGTCTGGACCCTCAGTCCGCCAATACCGGTGCAAATAATCGCTTCCTCAGGACCTGGCTTACGGTAGAAGGCGCTGAGGGTGAAGAAGAATACTGCGGCGATGGCGACAAGGACGATGGTAGCGTAGAGCGCGATTTCCCAGATTTCCATTACTCGTCTCCCTCGTTGTCATCGCTCACGATGTATGTGTTGTCAGGCTGGCTGTAGTCGACGATGGTAGCTGTCTGCCCCTTGGACAGTGCGGCACCGGTGGTGCGAATCGAGAGGATCAACGGGGCCGCCCCGGTGGCGAAACTTGCCTCGCCTCGCTGATCGGTTGCCGTCAGCGAGGAGATCACGCAGGGTCGACCGATCAGTGTCTCGGGGAGATTCGGCTCGGAAACCTCGAAAATCGGACGCAGCGGATTGGTGGCCAGCTTGGTGAACACCACCGCCAGGCCAAACGCCTCGGCAATCACCGCCCCGTCGGATTGATCCGGAGCCCAGATGTAGTGGATCAGCAGCGAAAGCAGCCATGCTGCGAATGAGAAGACGGTTGCCCACAGCATGATCGGTATCTTGCCGAGGTTGAGAAAGCGGAAGGGGACCAGGCCGAAGTCCAATGCGCCCCCGTCGCCGCCCAGACTGAGATCGAAGTCCCAGTTGAGGAACTCGATGTCCACCGCACCAAACATCACCAGCGACCAGTAGACAGCCAGAACGGCGATCAGCAGGCCAGAGGGCTGCAGTGCTGGTTCGGCAAAACATCGGAGGTAGATTCCGGTGAGGTCGAAACTCATCAGTTTCTCCAGGCAGACCGCCTCACGCTCGAGATGCGGTCTCGTTAACTACTATGTGTTAAGAGAGGCAAGCCTGCGAAGCTAAAACGACTAAAAAAGGTCTCCGGACCAGTGAACCAGGGTAGATTGTCCAGTTTTTTCCGGTTTTCTCGGTTCTATCAGCCGAGCGGCGATGCTGCTGCCAGCACGAAGCCCGCCGGCATCACCTGTGTGTTGTTCGCCGCGGCTGCCGAAATCTTGGTCGCCCGGGTGATGAGGAGTTGGGTCGTCGCAGCCTGTCATCCTGAGCAAAGCGAAGGATCTCAACCGTCTGAATCAGATACGCCCTGAGATTCCGCACTTGGTTCGGGCTGACACCCGCGCGAACCGGCCCGGGGCAAGCACTTGGGGCTCGATCGTCGGCGTTTCAGGCGATCACGCCGTTGACGACATCACCGTAGACGTCGGTGAGTCGGAAATCGCGGCCTGCGTATCGGTGCGTGAGCTGCAGGTGGTCGAGCCCGAGCAGGTGCAGGATGGTGGCGTGCAGGTCGTGGATGTGGACCTTGTCCTGAGCGGCGTAGTAGCCGAACTCATCGGTCGCCCCATATCGGATTCCCGGCTTGGCTCCTCCGCCGGCCAGCCACATGGTGAATCCATCGGGGTTGTGGTCACGGCCGTTTGAGCCCTGCACGCAGGGGGTCCGTCCGAATTCGCCGCCCCACCACACGAGGGTATCTTCGAGCAGTCCGCGGGCCTTGAGATCGGTGAGCAATCCGCCGATCGGCCGGTCGACTTCCCTGGCGTTCTTGGTGTGGCCTTTGAGCAGGTCGGAGTGCTGGTCCCACTGGACCTTGGTGTCACTGTGGGTGACCTGTACGAAGCGGACGCCGCGTTCGAGGAATCTGCGGGCCAGCAGGCACTGCCGTCCGAAGTCCTCGGTGATCTTTTCATCGAGCCCGTAGAGCCGGTGTGTTTCGGCGGACTCTTGTGTGAGGTCCTGGATATCGGGGATCTCGGTCTGCATGCGGAAGGCGAGTTCGAAGGAGTTGATCCGCGCCTCGAGCCCCGAGTCGTCGCCGAAGCTCTCGAGGTGGCGGCGGTTGAATTGTCCGAGCAGGTCGAGCTTGAGTCGTTGGAGTTTTCGGGAGTCCCTGGAGTTCTCGAGGTAGGGGACCCGGGCGTCGGCCGAGGAGAGGCTGGCGTTGCCGATGGGTGTGCCCTGGAAGGGAGCCGGCAAGAACGCGCTGCCCCAGTTCTTGACCCCGCCGTGTGCCAGTGTCGGGCAGATGGTGACGAACGCCGGCAGGTTGCCGTTCTCGGTCCCCAGCCCGTAGCTGACCCAGCTGCCGATGCTGGGCCGGACAAAGTTGTCGCTGCCGGTGTGCAGCTTGAGCAACGCACCGCCGTGTGCGGCGTTGGTGCCATGGACGGAGTTGATCACGCAGAGGTCATCGGCGTGCCGGGCGGTGTGCGGGAACAGCTCGCTGACGTGCAGTCCGCATTCGCCATACTGGCTGAAGCTCCAGGGCGAACCCAGCAGCTTGCCGGTCGCCGCGAATTGCACCCGCGGCTTGTCAAACGGCAGCGGTTGGCCGTGGTCCTTCTGCAGCCGGGGCTTGTAGTCGAAGGTGTCGACCTGCGAGGGGCCTCCCTTCATGAACAGGAACAGGATCCGCTTGGCCCGCGGCGGGTGGTGGGCCACTTGAGGTGTCAGCGGGTTGCGGACCGCGGCGGCGGACTCCGAATCGAGCAGCCCGCGCAGCGCGAGCATCGGGAAACCGACGGCGGTGGACTGCAGCAGGTGACGGCGGGTGAGCATGGAGTTTTTGGGAATGAGGCGTGTTGGGGGCTTACTTCAGGTAGATGAACTCGTTGCTGGCCAGCAGGACGTGGCAGAGTGCCGAGAAGGCGTCGACGGGTCCGGACCCCGGTGGCAGGATTCCGCGGACCCGTTTCAGGAAGCTGGCACATCGATTGAGGTCATCGGTGGAGGCGGGTCGGCCGAGGATGCGTTCGTAGATCCGGTCGATCCTCTCGGCATCGTCGGCGGCGTCGGCGGCCAGTGTGGAGCTGGCCAGGCTGCGGCTGACCCGTTCGACGAGATCGCTGTTGAGCAGAAACAGGGCCTGGGGGGCGACGGTGGTCGTGGCCCGGTCGCCGGTCATCACGCTGGCGTCGGTGTAGTCGAACAGGGTGAAGACGTCGTAGAGGTGATTGCGGACGACCGGCAGGTAGACGCTGCGCCGCGGCACGTTGTAGCGGGTCTCGTCCTTGGAGGTGTGGTCGAAGAAGTAGCCCCGGTTCGCGACGTGCAACAGCGAGCCGTTCATTTGCGGATCGAGTTCCCCGGCGACGGCGAGCATCGCATCCCGCAGCGCCTCGGCCTCGAGTCGCCTCAGCGGGCTCCGCCACCAGAGCCGATTCTCGGGGTCGACGGCCATCGCGTCGGCCCGAGGGGTACTCTGCATGCGGTAGGTGGCCGAGCAGAGGATCAGGCGGTGCATGCGTTTGATCGACCAGCGGCCGCGGATCAGTTCGGTGGCAAGAAAGTCGAGCAGGCGAGGGTGGGTGGGTCGGCTGCCGAGTTGGCCGAAGTTGTCGGTCGAGGCGACCAGTCCGCGGCCGAAGTGCCATCTCCAGATGCGGTTGACGAAGACTCGAGCGGTCAGCGGGTTGTCGGGTCGAGTCATCCAGTTGGCCAGCTCGAGTCGTCCGCTGTGCTGTGACCCGAACGGTTTCGAGTCGGGACCGGCGATCACCTCGGGCACCCGCCGCGGCACCGTCTTGCCCAGTTCCAGGTGGCTGCCCCGGATGTGCACGGCCATGTCGGCGACGGTGCCGTCGACGACACCCATCGCGGTGGGCAGTTGGGGAGTCGCGTTGCGGAGCGTTTCGAGTTCGCTGCGGAGTCGCAGAAGTGCCTCGCGGGTCTCGGCGGGGAACTGCTTCTCGATCTCATCCGGTTTCTTGGTGTTCGAGTCCGAGCCGGGTGCCTTGAGGCTGAGCACCTTGCGAGCCGCCTCGACAAGTTCTTCGATCTCGGACTTCTTGCCGGCCACCTGCTTCTTGTGGGTCTCGACCCGCTGCTTGTCGGCGTCGGTGGCGATGGAGTTCTCGTGCCAGCGGGCGACCTTCGTGAAGTTCTCCATCGTGCGGGTGCTCTGGAAGACACCGGCCAGGGCGTAGTAGTCACGAGTCGAGACCGGGTCGAACTTGTGGTCGTGGCACCGAGCACAACCCAGGGTGAGTCCCAGGAAGGCGCGGCCGACGGTGTCGACCTGTTCGTCGACGATGTCCATTTCCATCTTCTTGGCATCGACTTCGGCGAGCACCTTGGGGCCCAGCGAGAGGAAGCCGGTGGCGATCAGCCGAGCGTGTCGCCGCTGGGGTGATTCGCCCCGGGTGGCCTGCTGCAGGTCTCCGGCGACCTGGTCTCTCAGAAACGCGTCGAAGGGGCGATCGGCGTTCAGCGAGTCGATGACCCAGTCGCGGTACCTCCAGGCGTTGCCGTAGGCGACGTTTTCGTCGAGTCCATTCGAGTCGGCGTAGCGGGCGACATCGAGCCAGTGTCGGCCCCAGCGTTGGCCGTAGTGCGGGCTGGAAAGCAGTCTCTGGACCAGCCGTTCCCAGGCACCGGGCCGTTTGTCGGCCAGGAACCCGGCGAGCTGTTGGGGTGTTGGTGGCAGTCCGGTGAGGTCAAACGCGAGCCGTCGGATCAGCACTCGGCGATCGGCGGCCCTGGAGGGTGTCAGTCCCGCGTCGGTGAGCCGGGCCAGCACGAATCGATCAACCGGCGTGCGGCTCCAGTGCGAGCCCTCCTCGGCGGGAATCGGTCCCGGCGTGATCGGCAGGAAGGCCCAGTGGTCTTTCGTGCCACGTCGCCGCCCGGCCGTGGGGTCGTTGGTTCGAGGGTCTGCGGCTCCGGAGGCGACCCAGCGTTCCAGGATGCGGATCTCAGGGTCGCTGAGTTTCTTCTTGGGCGGCATCTGCAGCGCGTCGTCGCGGTAGCGGACGGCCTGGATCAGCAGGCTGTCGTCGGGCCGTCCCGGCCGGATCGCCGTGCCGCTTTCGCCACCGCTCTGCCAACCGCGACGGGTATCCAGCCGCAGTCCGCCCTTGGGGGGCTTGGCCTGGAGTGAGTGGCACGAGTAGCAGCGGCGGATCAGCAGCGGCCGCACGTGCTTTTCGAAGTAGGCGATTCTTGAGGGTGTGTCGGCTGCGGTGTCGGCTGCGGTGTCGGCTGCTTTTTTTGCTGGGGTGTCGGCTGGGGGTGCGGAATGGGCTGTGGTGGTAAGCAGGAGAATCGGGACGGTGAGAATGAGTCGGTTCATGCGGCGATTTTACGATTCTACGATTCTACGATTCTACGATTCTACGATTCTACGATTCTACGATTTTACGGGTACGGTGTCGGGGTGAGTAGCCGTGTCGGGTGTCTCAGGCGAGAGTTCCGGGTGAGGGGATCGGGTTGTGCGGCCCGCGGATCTGGAGTGCGAGTTGATCGAGGGCCTTGCGATCGAGGGTTCCGGTGTAGAGGGCGACGGCGAAGTGTCGGTACCAGCGGGCCGCGTCGTGGGTCCCGATCCGGTTGGCGAACTGGTGCAGGGTTTCGTCGGGGGCTCGTACCAGTGCGTGTCTGGCCAGTCTGTGGTCCATCCGTGCCAGCAGCCGTGCCCGACGTCGCGCGAGGGGATCGAGTCGGAGTCGTCTGCGTCGCGGCCTTTGCCTGAGTCGTCTCCAGCAGAACCGTCCGGCCAGCACGCTGCCGCCGACGATCACGAGCATACCGGGAATGGTGGCGAGCCATTCGAGGCTCATGGTCAGCACGGCGAGCCAGCCCCCCGATTCGAATTCCACCCTCCGTCTCTGCACGTCGCCTCTGAGCGATTCCCACCACGGGTTGGTCTCGGAGGAACTCGCCGGCCGTGGCAGGCCGTCGCCGGGGGTTGCTTCGACCGTTGTCCAGCCTCGCTGTGCGTCGTAGGCTTCGACCCAGGCGTGAGCGTCCTTGCCGCGGGCGACCCAGTGGTCTCCGAACTCGTTGTACTCGGTGACCACGAACCCGGTGACGTAGCGACATGGCACACCGCCCAATCTCAACAGCACCGCCGCCGCGGTGGCAAAGTATTCGCAGTGGGCCTCGGGCTGTTCCTCGAGGAACCATTCCAGCGGGTCGCGGCCCGTCGGCACCGAGACTCCGAAGCGGTACCCGTAGGATTCAGAGAAGTGCCGCCTGACGGCGGAGATCTTCTCGGCATCGCTGCGGCATTCCTGGAACAGCCTCGTGGCCAGTCTCTGGGCCACGCCGGGGAGTTGTTCGGGCAGCTGCAGCAATCGGGATCCCGAGGGGGCCGCGGCGGTCTGGCTTTGACGCTCGGAGGCGACGAGCAGTCGACAGGGGTGACCCGGCGGCAATTCGTCGGCGACCAGCACCCCGTCGGCGCTCGCAGACACCTCGCTCGCCAGGACCTGCACTCCCAGCACACCCTCGGGGACGGGGATGCGTGAGGCGAGTTGGCTGGAGGGCCAGAGTGTGATGACCCGGGCGGAGTCGACTTCGCGTTGTCGATCCCGGGTCAGCGGCACGGCCCTGGTGCGGAAGACGGGCCAGGGGGAGGTGTTCTCAACGAGAGGTTTGGGGGGTGAGTCGAAGCGACCGAGCCGAACGGCGGACGTCGAGGCGTTCCAGGTCGAGCGGTCGAAGCGGTCGAAGGCGTGGATCTTGAGATACCCCGGCGACGCGGCGGCGTAGACGCGGAGCGAGATCGAGAGGTCACCGGGTTGTCGGCCGAAGGGGACGCTGCCCAGTCGGCGTTGAGTGGTCTGGGTATGCCAGCGCATTCTCGGCGGCGGTGTGTCTTCGAGTCGCAGCAGTCCTTCGAAGTTGCGGGTCACGTGAAACAGGGCTCGGCCGCCGGCGATCGCCAGTCCTCCGGCGATCAGCAGCACCAGCGTACAGGCCATCAGTCGTGAGGCTCGCCCCTGCGGCAGCGAGTGGGCTCGGGCGTGGCCACTGCCCACGCACACCGCCGCGGTCATCGCCCAGGCCGCGGTCATCCATTCGAAAGTGTCCCGTTGCCCTGCGGTGATCTGCACGTCGGCGACGCAGATCATCACCACGCCTCCCATCGCCACGAACCAGCTGGGCAACCTCACCTGAACCGGCCGCCGCCACAACTCCAGCAGCTGCCAGGTGAGCAGGAACTGGGCGAGAGCGTGGGCCAGCGACGAGAACAGGAACAGTGCGAAGAAGCGGTACTGGTGGGGAGCCAGCAGGTACTTGGTGCCCCAGGCCACTGCCAGCAGAGCGAGTGTGCGTCGGACGGTGGTCTGGGAGGGGTTCCAGGCGGGCCATCTGAGTGCGGCGGCGACGGCCAGGCCCGAGACGGCAATCGGCACCACCAGCGTGTCCCACCAGGCCCCGGCTGCTGTCTCGGGCATGTTCGACAGCAACGCCATCGCGGCGGCTTCGAGCACGATCAACACGGCGGCCCAGACCCTGTGGCTCATCTAGATCATCTCCACCACGCCCTGGCGGATGTCCTCGGGCGTCCAGCAGGTCACGTCGGGCAACCCGTCCTCGTCGAACGGTTCGCTGGTCGGGGTGTCGCGGACGATGAGCACCTTGAGACTGCAGCCGGCCTCGATCACGGCTCGAGCCAGCCGGCGTCTCGAGTCGTCCCAGTCGAGCAGCACGAGAACGGCCGAGGAGAGGCTGGCGAGTTCATCGAGAATGGCGGGGGCCAGCTGCTCGAAGGGGTCGCGTCGGCAGGGATCGAGGCAGGCGAGGATTTCGAGCACGTTGTCGAAGTGGGCGGTGTGTCGGCCCGAGCGGAAGACGTAGAGTTCCGGGCCGGCGGCGAAGAGGTCGATCACGTGTTCGCCTCCACACAACGCGTCGGCGGCTGCGGCGGTCAGGCTGATGGCCGCCTCGAGTTGCGGGTGACCCTCCGCGGCGGTCGTCTCGAGGAATCTCCGCCCGTCCTCGCGGCGGCCCCACGACAGGCTCTGGCCCGGCCGCCGCCGAGCCAGCTCGAAAATGCGAGGCACGCGGACGTGGGTGTCGAGCACCAGGGCCACTCGCCCGAAGTACTCCTCCTGGAACTCGCGGACCACCGGCCGGCCGAGCCGTGCCCACGAGCGGAAGTCGAGCCGGCGGGCCGGTTCCCCCGGCAGGTACTCGCGGTTGCCGATGTACTCGGGTGATTCGCCCACCCGCGATGTCATCGCGATGCCGCCGGGCTGATAGCGTTGGGCCACCGGCAGGTGGATCGAGGTCAGGGGGTGGAACGAGGGAACCACCAGCAGGCGACCCAGTTCGACGCTGGTGATCGTGGTGCGGACCAGGTTGAACGGGAAGGTGGTCTCGACCTGCAGCGGCGGCACGGCGTAGAGGCCCCGGCGCTGGGTATACAGCGAAAACGGCAGCCTGATCGATTCACCCGGCGGAAGCGTTGCCAGCGACGTTCCGTCCTGGCCCGGCTGGTCTGAGGCGGGAGTCGCCTTGAGTCCGCTGGGGAGATGCAGCAGGCGGGCGGTGATGTCCCAGGCGGTGCGGCGGGACCGGTTGCTGAGAGTCACTTCGCCGGTGACTTCCTGCCCGAGACTGGTGCGGTCGGGGAAGCTGGCCGAGGCGACCAGTCGAGGGCGACAGAGGACGCCGACGATCTCGACGACCGCCAGCACCGCCGCCAGGGCACAGAAGATCTGGTAGAAGGGGATCAGCACGCTGACGGTGGTCCCCGCGCCGGCCAGGGCCGCGGCGGCGACCAGCCAGCGGCCGCCAGGAGTGATCCGGTGCCGCCAGCCGGAGATCGGGGCCGTGATCAAACGGGACAAGCGGGACAGGC
>Ga0066376_10001236_pt1 | contig 24851 bp, 17 predicted proteins | sample Knorr_S15_td_Bot_FD_77009 | JGI IMG/M metagenome (GOLD analysis project Ga0066376, IMG submission 77009) | Marine microbial communities from Southern Atlantic Ocean transect - Knorr_S15_td_Bottom_ad_5009_LV_A | ecosystem: Environmental > Aquatic > Marine > Oceanic | place: Southern Atlantic...
CCAAGTTATGTGGAAGGACAGATTCAGGGAGGAGTGGCACAAGGAATCGGTTGGGCTCTCAATGAAGAGTACGTCTACAACGATGCCGGACAGATGGCCAACCCAACTTTCTTGGACTACCGTATGCCTACCAGCCTGGACATGCCCATGATTGACACCGTGATTGTTGAGGTGGCCAATCCTGGCCATCCTTTCGGTGTCCGGGGCGTGGGCGAAGTATGTATAGTGCCCCCCATCGCCGCAGTTGCCAACGCCATCCACAACGCCGTGGGCGTGCGGATGGCTGCGCTGCCAATGTCGCCCGGCAACGTGCTTGAAGCCATGTGGGCCCAGGATGGGAAGTAGGATTAAGGGAAGTAAGGGCATGGCGCGCTCGATTCGCCAGCATCATGGGTACAAAAGCGACCGTTATGTTAAAATCTCCACGTTCCCCCGCATTTAGCCACTAAAAGAGGTATATAACCTATGACGTCTAATATTGTTCTTTCAAATCAAGAGTTTAACGTGGTAGGCGGTCGGCCCATTCGCCATGATGGGGCTGATAAAGTCACCGGCAGAGCCCGTTACAGTGCCGATATCACCCTGCCGGGACTGCTACACGCCAAGATAGTCAGGAGTCCCCACCCACATGCTCGCATCAAGTCCATTGACGCCACCAGAGCCCTTGCTTTGCCTGGAGTTAAGGCCGTTGTAACGGGCGCCGATCTTCCTCAACCCACTGGAAAGCTGATGGACCAGGGTGAGGGGGCGATGATTAACCCCAAGTTCCTGAGCAACAACATCCTGGCAACGGACAAGGCCCTTTATAAAGGCCATGCCGTGGCGGCGGTGGCGGCTACCAGCCTCCATATCGCCGAAGAAGCTGCGTCCCTGATAGACGTGGACTATGAAGTGTTGCCCTTCGTGGTGGACGTGCTAGATTCCATGAAACCCGACGCTCCCGTGCTCCACGAGAGGCTCTTCAACGCCACAGACGCCAACGTGCGACCCGGCGGACTGAGGTCCGAGGATGACGCCACCAAGTCCAGCAATATCGCCAACCACTTTGTCTTCGAGTCCGGAGACATCGAAAAAGGTTTCAAAGAAGCAGACGTTATTGTCGAGCGGGAATACCGCTCCCAATCAGTGCATCAAGGGTACATAGAACCCCATTCCGCCACCGCCCTGTGGGGCGAGGATGGCAACCTCACGTTGTGGTGCTCCAGCCAGGGCCACTTTAACGTTAGGGACCAGACAGCCACAATTCTGGGCATACCCATCGCCACTATTAAAGTGGTCCCGATGGAAATCGGTGGTGGGTTCGGCGGCAAAACCTTGATTTACCTGGAACCCGTGGCCGCTCTTTTGGCCAAAAAGAGCGGCAAACCCGTGAAGGTGGCCATGAGCCGGGCCGATGTTTTCGAGGCTTCCGGTCCCACCTCGGGTGGGTCTTATCGGGTCAGGAATGGCGCCACCAGAGACGGGAAGATTACCGCCGCCGATGCAACCTTAATATACGAGGCCGGGGCATTTCCGGGATCGCCCGTGAACCCTGGCTGCCAGTGCATATTCGCCCCATATATCATCGAAAACGGTCGCATCGAAGGCTACGACATTGTCTTAAACAAACCCAAAACTGCAGCCTACCGCGCTCCCGGAGCCCCTGCCGCGGCTTTTGCCGCCGAGACGGTGATTGACGAAATCGCCGAGAAGCTGGGCATGGATTCCTTGGAATTACGTCTTATCAACGGCGCCAAAGAAGGCAGTCGCAGAATCACCGGCCCGGTAAACCCCAAGATAGGGTTCTTGGAGACTTTGGAAGCGGCTAAAGATCATGACCACTACTCCGCTCCCCTAGCGGGCCCCAACCAAGGACGAGGCGTGGCCAGCGGCTTCTGGTTCAATGCCACCGGTCCTGCCAGCGCCACCGCCAGCGTCAACCCCGACGGCAGCGTCAGCTTGATTGAAGGTTCTCCGGACATTGGCGGCAGCCGAGTGGTGATGGCCCAACACTTGGCCGAGGTCTTGGGCATCGGAGTTGAAGAAGTAAGACCCACCGTGGGTGACACCGACTCCGTTGGTTACACATCCCTCACCGGCGGCAGCAGCGTGGCTTTCAAGACCGGTTGGGCCACTTACGAAGCGGCGCTGGACATCAAACAACAGCTGATTGCCCGGGCGGCCAAGATTTGGGACGTTTCCGAAGACGACATTGAGTACGAAGGCGGCGTCATGTCCCACCGTTCCGACCCGGAACTTCGCATGACCTTCAAAGAGTTGGCTCCCAGGCTAAATGGCACCGGCGGGCCGGTGGTCGGCCGAGGGAACGTCAACCCGTCCGCTCCCGGAGGCGCTTTTGCCGTCCATATCGTGGACGTAGAGGTAGACCCGGAGACCGGGAAGGTGGATATCCTTCGATACACTGCCATACAAGACGCTGGCAAGGCCATACATCCCAGCTACGTGGAAGGACAGATGCAAGGCGGAGCCGTGCAAGGAATCGGTTGGGCTTTGAACGAAGAGTATTACTACAATCCCGACCAAGGTGAGATGGCTAACTCCAGCTTCTTGGACTACCGCATGCCCACCAGCCTGGATTTGCCCATGATTGACACCGTAATCGTCGAGGTGGCCAATCCCACCCATCCCTTTGGGGTGCGGGGCGTTGGAGAGGTTCCCTTGGTGCCTCCCATGGCCGCCATCGCCAACGCGATTTACAATGCGGTTGGCGTCAGGATGAACCAATTGCCCATGTCCCCGGGGAACGTCCTGGACGCAATCTGGAACAAATAATAACGGCTAACAAATCTGTCTGGAGCCGCTAACCCGGCCCCCAATTCTTTGCGATGTTGACGTGGTTCCGTTCGTACTGGGCTTGTCGAATGACCTAACTGGGGGATTGCAATAATTGTGGTTCGACAGGCTCACCACGAACGGGCGGCTAGCCCACTGCAAACGGGTGGTGGGCTGACCACGAACGAGTAGCAAGCTGGCTGGGAACGAGAAGCAGGCTGGTTGGGAACGGGTGGCAGGCTAACTGAGAACGAGTGATAAGTGGGCCACGAATGGCCTAAGTTTCACCTCTCCCGTTCGTCCTGAGCGTGTCGAAGGATTCGATAAGCTAATATTTCGTTCGACTATCTCAGCGTGAGCGGGCGCAGCCCCAGAGCGTAAACTTGTCCACCAACAAGAACACAGGCAAATCCCTGCAAAGAGAATCAACAGAATCTTGCCGTTTGCTGCCTGCGGCGGCGATTCATAGGTGAAAATGATGCCTGAATCTTCACTGGAATACACCTACCGAGGCATGGCTCAGGACATCGTGTGCGGCCCTGAGGCAATCTCCGGCATCGACGGGATTCTGGAGGGACTGGGCACAAAGCGGGCAATGGTAATCTGCGGCCCTACCATTCTTGAGGGTGCCGACGTGGTGCAAAGGGTGCAATCGGCCTTGGGAACGCGCTACGCAGGTCTGTTTTCGGGGGTGGCTCCTCATTCCCCTGTGGAAGTGCTCCGTCAGGCGGTGGAAGCTGCTCGTGCCGTAGGACCGGACGTCTTAATCAGCGTTGGCGGTGGCAGTACCCACGACACCACCAAAGGCATCGCCTTGCTGCTGGCCGAGGGTGGTGAGATCCACGATTTCGAGGTCCAGTTTACCCCGCCGAATACAGTAGTCATCCCCGATGCTCCCCACGATAAAGTGCCCATAGTAAGTGTACCTACCACCATGGGCGGCGCAGAACTTAGCAGGGGCGGAGGCGGCTTCACCGACAAATCCTTGGGCCGCAAGATTCTGTCGTCGGGGCAAGGCACCGGTCACCGAGTCGTAATCATAGACGGCAAAGCATTGGCGACCACGCCCATGCCGATACTCCTGTCCACCGCCATTGGTCAGTTCCGCATTGCGGTGGAGAGTGTCTACTCCACTGGCCACAATCCCATAGGCGACGCTGCTGCGCTACATGCCATCAAGATGTTGGTCGAATATCTTCCTCAATGCAAGAATGGGGATATGGACGTACTGCTCAATACGAAGACCGCAGCCACGTTGCCCATGTTGGCTATGGCTGCGGTAGGCGGTCTGGGCATGAACACTGCTATCGCCCACCACGTGGGAGGCCTGTACGACGTGCCCCACGGAGAGGCCAACGCAATCCTATTGCCCCACACCATGCGCTTTAATCTGGATGCCAGCGAGGATCGCCAGGAGTTAATCGCCGAGGCCATGGGAGTCAAGACCAGCCGGATGACTGCCGAAGAAGCAGGTCTGGCCGCAGCCGATGCTGTCGCCCAGTTGTGCCGAGACCTGGACATGCCCGAGACGCTGCGGGACGTCGGTGTTCCTGAAGATGGGCTGGAATTTATAGCCGCAGCCACCCTTCATGACCGGGGCCTGGCCACCAATCCCAAACCCGTCTCCGACGCCGGTCCCATCATGACCGTCCTGCGCAGCGCCTTCTAGATTCAGCTATTTAGAAATTCGTTAACGAGCTGCACAAAATCAGAGGTCTTTTCGATCTCGGGCCTGTGACCACAGTCTTCCAGAACCGTCAACTTTGAACCTGGGATGGACTGGTGGTACAGTTCGCCAGCGCTGATTGGCACGATGGCGTCCTGGCGGCCCCACACTATAAGTGTCGGTAAAGCCTTCAATCGTGGCAGCAATTGGGGCAAACCAGCGTAGTACATATACGGCTTCCAACCTAAGCGGCAGGCCTCCTCTCTGGCGACCTCCCAAGCCTCCACCAACTCCGCCGGCGCATCGTCGGGGCAAATCTTCTGGAATTCTTCCACCTTACTTGAGTCCACGAAGCCGGCCGTAATGAAGTTCTGTGCTATCTCCAAGAACATGTCATATATTTCACCCACCGGCGGTTTAACACCCGTAGCCCCCACCAGCACGATCTTCTTGAACATGCTCGTGTCCATGGTCGCCATTTCCGCAGCCAGCCATCCGCCCATTGAAAAACCTACGACGTTAATCGGGCCTAACTTGAGTTCGTCCAATGCTTGAAGGTACCAGCCAGCCATGTCTCGCATGTTCATGATCCATTCAAGGGGCTGGGTCTTGCCGAATCCAGGGTGGGAAGGTATGTGCAAGGTGTGGTATTGAGATAGTGCTTGCTGGTAGTTGAGCCATTCGTGGTGTCCGATCTCGTCGTGAAGAATCAATAGCGGCTCGCCGGAGCCCCCTTTAATAATCTGGAGATCGACTCCGGCAATACTTAAAATCTCTTCTTTCCAGGCCGTTGAACTGGTAGTCATGGAATAGGTTTCTCCTTATCTGTCTTGGTGGTGCCAGTTTTGGCGACTTCAATTTTCGCCCAGACCAAAATTCGCCCAAGCCTAAAACCAATAATAACTGGCCGTCGGTGATTGTCGGACGGCACATGAACCTTGTCAAGTTTTCGCCCTCCCCGCTACAGTGTTAAAATCGGGTCAAAACCGGCGGTGTATACTGCCTAAGGCGACTGCCGCGGGGCTCCCAGGCTACTATGACTCGCATCAGCCATCTTGCATCAGCTATGCAACAAAGGATTCTATTTTGAACCTTCTCAATTCCGATTTACCGGAAATGTCTAACTAATAATGGTCCAAGCTGCTGAAAGCGCCGACGGTGGGGTAGTCGTCACCACCGGCGAAAAAGCTACAGCGGCTGGCGTAATCGCCGCTCACACGATAGAGCACATCTATACCAGAGGCTTTATCGTCCTTCTGCCCCACATTGCGGCGTCCTTGGGACTTTCCCCAATCATGACCGGGGCCATAGACGGTTCCCGGCAAGTATCTGCGGGGCTCATCAGCGTGACTGCGGGGATACTCTCCGATATGTACCAACACCGCAGGGGCCAAATGCTGGCCATTGCCATGCTAATCATCGGCTTCGGTTATTTTGCGGTCAGTTTGGTAGACAACCTGTATGTGCTGGTCATCGTCGCAGTGATGGTCGGAAATGCGGGCAGCGGCCTCTGGCATCCTCCCGCTTTGGGCCTTTTGGCCGAACGCTTTCCCAAACGCAAAGGCTTTGTAATTTCATTGCACCGTTCCACGGGAAGCCTGGGAGATTTTATAGGACCCATAATCATTGGGGCGCTTTTGGCGGTTCTTGTTTGGCAAGACGTGCTTCGGTACGGCATGGTCTTGATTCTTCCCTTGTTTCTGGCCATCGCAGTGTTTATGCGCCGGACCGGAACCGCCACCCGCGGCCAAGGCAACTTTTGGGCCAGGCTTGGCGGTCAGTTCAAAGTCACCGGACGTTCCTTCAGCGGGGCCGGCATGGTATCCGTAATGCTGGTCTCCGCCATCAGGGGCATGGGTGACCGGGCGTTGGTACTATATCTGCCCTTTTACATGAGAGAGAACTTGGAGATGGGCGACCTGTCGGTTGGCTTCCACGTTGGTCTGCTGGCGGCCATGGGAATCTTCCTGGGGCCGATGATAGGTTCAATCTCAGACCGGGCGGGCCGCAAGGAGTTGATTGTGGGCATCATGGCGGTGTCCATGGTCTTGCCGGTCTCCATGGTAATCACCGGCACCGCTGTGGCATTTACGGCCTCGGTCGCTGTTTTCGGGCTTTTCTTCTTTTCGGTCAACTCGTTGACGCAAGCGGTGGCCATAGACCTAACCCAGGGTCAGAGGCTGCAAGGCACCGCCATCGGCCTGATGTGGGGAACCAATGCCGGATTTGGGGCCATATCCACCATCTTGGCAGGGGTTTTGTCCCAGATTTGGGGTTTCCCCGCAGCATTCTATTATGCGTCGGCGATGTTTGCATTGGGCTTCTTGGTTTCGTTGACCATGCCGTCCCTAAAGCCTGCGACGGGAGAAAATCCGTAGGCAAAGGATGGCTCATATCCATTCAGTTCTGAAGTATAGATAACAATTTAGGTGAACGAGGAGTCTGATGTCTGTACCCGATTTGCATTTTGGCGCCGCTCTAGCTACGGGCGCGGAGGACGTTGCCCGCCAAGCAAGGTGGATGGAAGAATTGGGCTATGAGTATTTCGCAGCCGGTGAGCACTACATGCGCGGCGACCCACCGGGGCCGACCCACGCCAGCTTGCCTGTCTTGGGTGTTGCCGCAGGGGCAACGGAAAAAATTCGTTTACTGTCGTCAATCTTGCTTGTTCCTTTTTACCAGCCCTTGGTACTGGCCAGACTCACGGCCAGCTTGGATGTGGCTTCCGGGGGCAGATTCATTCTAGGGGTTGGTGTCGGCGGCGAGTACCCCCAAGAGTTCGAAGCTGCGGGCCTGAAGGTGAATCAAAGGGGCCGACGGACCAACGAGTGCCTGGATGCGGTCCGTCAACTCTGGACCGGGGACCCCGTAACCTTTGAGGGCCGTCATTTCAGCCTGAATGGGGCGTCAATCAACCCGCCGCCTACTCAGAGACCCGGCCCGCCCATTTGGGTATCCGGCCGGCGAGATGCAGCCATGGAGCGTGCTGTCGCATACGGGGAAGGGTGGATGCCCTACTTCTACAACCCTCAGCGTTACCGTGACAGCGTGGCCAAGATTAGAGCATCCGCTGAGAAACAAGGGAAGGATTTGACCGATTTCCAATGGGCCTGTTTCCCTTATATATCTATCTATCCAACCGAGGAAGAGGCCGCAGTTGTTGCCGCAAGGCAGTTGGGAGGCCAATATGTTTACAGCGGCGATTTCATAAACATTGTTCGGGATTATTGTTTGCTGGGTCCTGTGGAGAGCTGTATCTCACGGCTGCAAGAATTCATCGACGCCGGAGCGAGACATATTATCTTCAGCGTAGTTTGCCCTAGGGAAGATGTAGATAGGCACATAGAGACCATCGCGAAAGAGATAATCCCCCATTTTCAGCACACATCCGCATAGCGCCGGAATCACTAAAAATCGAACCGTGGTTACTGGAAACCCGCCTAATGATGTCTTAGAATATTGCCGCCTTGGGGCAATCTGGCAGATGGGCCGGTAGGTTGACATGGAGCCTGGGGGATTCAGGCAGCTACTCGCGAGGAAAAACAACCAAGCAACCTGGTGGAAAACCGTGTTTATGGGTTATTGCATGGGTGTATAATATTTGTTGACTTGACAGAACTTGTGAACCAGGTCGGTTGTTATGTGCATCAATGGGGCTTGGTTCGGTGCCTGATTAAGTCCAATGCGAGAAAGGCCCAAGGGTTAATCTGCGCAGATACCGTGTGGGAGTAATCATGATAAAGACTAAACGGGTGGTGCTGCTTCAACCAGCGTCAACCGGCGGAAACTTTGAGTACATTGCGATTCCCCGGCAGGGGATGTTGTTTTTGTCCGGCGCTTTAGCCCAGTGGGAAGGCCCGTATCATTACGAGCGGGAGATTTGGTTCGAGGATAGGTCAGGACTTATCGACCCGAATAAAGACCTGGAAGGCGTCGATATCCTGATGGTTACCGCCCTGATAAATGAAGCCCCCAGGGGCTATCAGGTTGCCCGCATGGCCAAACAGTTCCACCCCGATCTCATCACCATCGGTGGTGGGCCTCAGATGGGACCCCTTGCTGAAGAAGCTTTCGACAATGGCCAATTCGACGTAATTGTTCAACGGGAAGCTGAGGACATCATCGGGCAGCTTACCGACCTGTTGCTGACCTATAAGGGTTCCCAGCTACAAGAATACCTGAACAAGGTTCCCGGAATCAGCTACCGCAAAGATGGGCAAATCGTCGAGACTCGCCGGGCCGGGCTGGTTGCTCCGGACTTCGTTGAACTACCGGATTTTTACTCCATAAAAGACCTGAGTTCCGCCAACCCCCTGGCTGGCGGCGTTTTGGAAACAGTACGTGGTTGCACCGAGAAATGCACCTATTGTCAGGTAATCCAACAATTTTTGGGTTATCGCCTGATATCCCGGGAGACTGAGATTAACCGAATCACTCAGTTGAAGCAGATGGCTGCCGATGGGTTGATTCACTCGGGCAAGAATGGCGCATTCCAGGTATTTATCTCCGACGACCTTCATACTCCACCGCTACGTGCGGTCAAGTATCGGGATGAGCGCTTGGCCAGGCTGAGAGGATGGAAGGACCATACCGAAGGTATGCACTCCATCTGCCAGTGCCGCACGGAGGTGGGCCAAGACCCTGAAATCGTAGATGCGATGCAAAACGCCAACATCAAGATGCTCTACGTCGGGGTGGAGTCGGACAACGCAGAAAACCTTAAGCTTGTGAACAAGCGCCAGGAACCTGGCCAAGCGCACAAGGACTTGGTGGCCTTGAAAAAGGATGGCTTTTCGGTAGTCGCCATGACCATCATCGGGCTGCCCTACGACACCGAAGATAGCATCATGGCTATGGCTGACTGGATAACCGAGATTAGCAGGTACCAAACTGCGAATCTGCTTACCCCGCTGCCTGCCACCGCCAACTGGAAAGACCTGAAACCGCTCAATGCGGAAGGTGAGCTTCTGCAGGAAGGCGAGATGCGCCCTTACCACCTTTACACCGGTCGGCAGTTTGTCCATTACGACGAGCGCTGGACGCTGCAGGAGAGCCAAGAACTTTACGACAAGTACACCGCCAGACTCAAGCCGGTCGACGATCTCTACGGTCGTATTTTCCGGATTCTCAAGAGTTACAGGCTTCGGTTGGCTTCTACCAGTAAAGACCTGAGCGATTCCTTTGCCAGCAGAATTACTGAGGCCACCGAATCCCTTAAAGGCTGGTCGGACCCTGTTTCTACGCCTGGAAAGGACTTGGGAGAGAATATCGCCCAGCGAGTTGGGGAATTGGTGGAGAACCTGCGCTCGGTTTCCCAACCTTTGGCCAATGCCAGGAAGGAAGTTGCGGACTCGGTCGGCATTCGAATCAATGAGTTGTCCGACTCGCTAAAATCCCTGTCCGACCCGCTTTTACCCGGAAGAGTCGAGTTAGCCGCCAACATATCCGGACGGATCACCGAGTTGAATGACATGCTTAATGTGGTGGCCGTGGCCCCGGAGCGCAGAAAACAGAAAAGCAAATAGTTCACAGGCCTGACCTAAGCGAGAGCCGGATACGCAGGCACATCGCTTTTCCCGCTGCAAATCGAGCTAGATGCCAAGTCGCGAATTGGCGGCTTTAGGGCGCTAGGTTGAGCATTATCATCAACAAATTTAAGTGCCACTATCTTGTGGTACCGGGTAGCTGAGAGTGAGTGTGAGCAACAACCGGCGCGTGTACGTCACCGGAATTGGTGTAATAAGCCCCTTGGGACTGGATACCGAGTCCACTTGGGCCAGTGTCTCGGAAGGTAAATCCGGGATAGATCTCATCACCGCCTTCGATACCGAGAGTTTCGACACTAAGTTTGCCGCAGAGGTAAAGGGCTTCGATCCTGAATCCTACCTTGACCGTAAAGAAGCCCGGCGAATGGACCGATTTGCCCAGTTCGCCGCCGCCGCCGCTAAAGAAGCCTGCCGCCAAGCCCAACTTAACCCGCGGGAGATCGACCCGTATAAGGTGGGGGTCATAATCGGCAGCGGAATCGGCGGCATTATTACTCTTTCCCAGCAATTTGAGGTCCTCAACGAGCGTGGACCAAAGCGAGTCAGCCCTTTTCTCATCCCCATGATGCTTGCGGATATGGCATCGGCCCAAGTTTCCATGGTCACCGGGGCGATGGGCGCCAACTATTGCACGGTGTCGTCCTGCTCCAGCGGGGCCGACGCATTGGGCCAAGGTTGGGAAATGATTGTCCGTGGTCAAGAAGACATCGTGTTGGCCGGCGGCAGCGAGGCTCCGATATATCCGGTGGCTGTGGCGGGATTCAACGCACTGCGGGCTCTTTCCCGATTCAACGAAGACCCCCAGAGAGCCAGCCGTCCCTTCGATTTGCAACGAGACGGTTTCGTGATGGGCGAAGGATCTGCGGTGTTGGTCTTGGAAAGTGGCGAAAGCCTGGAGCGAAGAGGAGTGTCTCCCCTGGCCGAGTTAAAAGGCTATGGGGCTACATCCGATGCCCACCACATCACTGAACCCGGACCAACCGGAGAGAGCGCAGCAAGGGCGATGAAAACAGCTTTGAGCGTCGCAGGTGTAGACCCGTCCGAAGTGGATTACCTAAACGCCCACGGCACGTCCACCCCCTTGAACGATCGCCAAGAGACCAAGGCAATCAAGCTTGCCTTGGGGGAAGACGCATTACGCATACCCATAAGTTCCACCAAGTCCATGACCGGTCACCTGTTGGGCGCCGGTGGAGCCCTGGAAGCGGCAATCTGCATAATGGCCATGAAGCACGGCGTGGTGCCGCCCACGATTAACCTGTCCGAGCCTGACCCGGACTGCGATTTGGATTACACGCCGAATCAGTCCCGCAAAGCGACGATAAACATAGCGATGAGCAACTCGTTTGGATTCGGCGGCCACAACTCGGTGCTGGTGTTGGCCAAACCGTACCTGAACGGCTAATTGAGAATATCTCGCTGGTATCGCAAGCCTTAAGTACGTCTTGGTGACTTTAAAGCGAACTGGCAAAATAACTGGCTGAATAGGTAAAAGATTGACAGAAATCGAAATGGACGGGGGCGCCAAGCGGTGGCGATTGCCTCCACCCATCTCGGACCACTCCCTCCCCTCTGACCTATCCCCAGCAGCAATAAAAGTGTTATTGCGCCGGGGCATCGACGACGCTGAAAAATTGCTTCATTTTCTCGACCCTCCTCACCGGCTGCCCTATGATCCGATGCGGTTGGGAGGAATGGAAAACGCCCTGAAACGGCTATATCAAGCCATCGAAAAGCATGAAGTGGTGGGAGTCTTCGGGGATTTTGATGTCGATGGCGTTACCGGAACGGCCATCATTGCTGAAGGTTTGGAAGCCTTTGGCATAAAGACTCTGCCATACCTTCCTCGCCGTTCTGACGAAGGCCATGGCCTGTCCACCGATGCCATAGACACCCTTGTAGCTGGCGGCGCCAGCCTAATAGTCACAGTGGATTGCGGGGTTACTTCCTTCGATGAAGTGATTTACGCCAAAGAGAGCGGGGCCGACGTAATAATCACCGACCATCACCTGCCCCACGGTAATCTTCCCGACGCTGTCGCAATCATTGATCCCAAACTACCCGGCGACGATTATCCCTTCCAGTCCCTGTGCGGCGCAGGGTTGGCGTTTAAGCTGATTCAAGGCCTGTATCAATATTGCGGCCAACCTTGGGACCGGAGCCTGCTGGAATTGGCCGCACTGGGCACCATCGCGGACTTGGTGCCAATGCTCGACGAGAATCGCTTCTTGGTACGGGAAGGGTTAGTAGAACTGGCCAACACCAAGCGACCCGGCCTGCAAGCCCTCTTCCAAAGCGCCGGAGTGTTTAGGTCCGGTAAAGCTCAGGGCCCATTCACCACAGAAACAATCTCATTCCAAGTTGGGCCACGTTTGAACTCACCGGGCAGGTTGGGTCACGCTCTGGACAGCTACCTTTTGCTGACTACCAAGTCCCTCAGTGAGGCCGACTCTTTGGCCAATAAATTGGAGGGCTTGAATCAAGAGCGCAGGGAACTAACGGAAGAAGCCATGACCTTCGCTTTTCAACAAGTCCAAGAGCGTATCGACTCGGCGGATTTGCCCTCATTCTTGATGGTCCAAGGACCGAGCATCAGCAAGGGTGTGGCCGGACTGGTGGCCGGGCGATTGGCGGAGACCTACCACCGCCCAGCCGTAGCCATGACCGTGGAAGATGGATATGCGGTGGGCAGCGGACGCAGCATACCTGAGTTCGATATCTTCGAGGCGTTTTCCCAATGTGAAGACTTGTTTGTGCGCTTTGGGGGCCACTCCCAGGCCGCAGGTTTCACCGTGGCAGTCGCGAATATTCCAGTGCTGGAGAAGCGTTTGGTAGCTGGGGCCACTGGTTTTGCTGCCTCCGGAGATCTCAGGTCTATCCTTGAGATTGACGCTGAGGTGGAGTTGGCAGAATTGGGCGGGGAATTCCCACAATGGGTTTTCACGTTGGAGCCCTTCGGCGCATCTAATCGCCAACCCATGTTCCTCACCCGCCGGGCGCAGGTATTGGAAATGCGGAGAATCGGTAAGACCGGCCAACACCTGAATCTGCGGTTGGGGCAAGGAGACCATCAGTGGACCGCGCTGGCGTTTAACCAGTCGGAACGCTGGATCGATGGCACTTCGACGGTGGATTTCGTTTATACGTTAATCAAGGACCACTGGCAGGGCGTCGAGAGGCTCAACCTAAAGGTTCTGGATTTTCAAGCTTCCAAGCCCTAGTAAATTTACATAACTTGAACCAACACCAACTCAGTCCACAGTCCGTCTAGGCTCTGCGTGCCCTTCTGCGGGAAGACCGAGTCCCGCTTTTGGGAGGTTCGTCCCCCGGTTTTGCCAACCTGGCCTTGAATGCCAGCAGAGGTATCGTGATTCCCATCACGACCAGAGCGATGATTTGGGCTTGGTTCAGTCCACCGTAATCGTTGAATTCCTCCCTCAAGAAGCTAACCAAGAACCTGCCCACAGAGTAGGTAGCCAAGTAGAGGGCGAAGAACATCCCCTGAGGCCTGATTCGTTTTCTCAACGGCCAAAGCACGGCCAACAGCGCCAAGTCCATTAACAGTTCGTAGGCCACGGCAGGATGGCTGGCTGGCAGGCCAAACGCAGGGCTGTTGGGATGACTGTATATGATTCCCCAGGGAAGGCTAGTAGCCGAAGCGAAGTGCTCGCCATTGATGATATCTCCCAAACGACCTATGGCTTGGGACAGCAGAATCGCCGGTGCGGCAATGTCCGCAAGATGGCCGACGCTGGGAAGGGGCGCTACTTTGGGCTCACCAAGAAATCTGAAATAGCGGCCCCAATAAGACAGGTACCATGCTGAGTTGCGGACGGTGATGTACAGCGCTCCACCGACAAAGCCACCCAAGATAGCGCCGTAGATGGTAACGCCGCCTTGCCAGACGTAGATAATCCTCACGGGGTCGTGGCTGTAGGTTTCACCCCAAAAGTCCACGACGTGCAGCACCCGGGCTCCGATTACGCCTCCCACGATGCACCAGACGGCCACCGAGTAAATCGCGTCGACGTTTATACCGTCCCGCGATCCCCAGCGCGCAACTAGAAATACCGATGTCGCCACGGCTACAAAGGTCAGAAACCCGTGCCAGGACAACACCAAGCCACCGAAGTCGATCAGGTTGGGATTCAACCCAATGGTTATAGAATCAAGTCCAATCATGCTCTATCCCGTAATTTTGAGGTAGCAGAGTTCTTCTCCCAGGTTTAGTTCAAACAATAGAAGCTGCAGTCCGCGGAGATACCGTATGAACAAGGTAAACTCCAGCGTTGTGGGGTTGCAAGGCATCAGCCACTACCCGACTGTCGGATTCGCTGGCTGGTAATGCGAAGAGGGCGGGTCCCGCTCCTGATAGATGGAACTTGCCGGGCGCCAATTGCTCTAACTCTTGCCGTACTGATGACAGGTCGGGAAAGGCCAGCGAGGCAACTTCCTCAAATGCGTTCTGAATCAATCCCCCTACCGAATCTCGTACGTAATGTCCCCCTGCCAGGATTTGTATCATCCTGCGGGTGATTCCCCCGTCACTGAAGTTGGCGGCGGTTAATTTTGAATACATTGCTGCGGTTTTGTTGGGCAGATTGATGTACGGGCAAACCAGGATGACCGGGGTGCTGGGCAAAGGAGGGAGGAGGGACACTTGCTCTCCTCGACCTTCGGCCAAGGCGGTGCCTCCAGACAAGAAGAACGAAACGTCCGAGCCGATGCCAGCGGCGATTTCCGACAGGCGCTCCAAGGATAGATTCAGATCCCAAAGCTGATTCAGCGATACCAAAGCGCAGGCAGCGTCGCTACTTCCTCCGCCCAGACCCATGCTGTTGGGGATGTGTTTTTCGATGGTAATGCGGGTCCGGGGCGAAATGCCTGCGGAGTCTGCCAAATCTTGAGCCGCCTTCCAGACCAGATTAGCTTTTCCGGCCAACGACTGGTCGTCACACTCCACCTGCAGTCTGGTCGATGGTGAGAACTCCAAGCGGTCGGCCAAGTTGATGGTCTGCATAACCGTCTTGATCTCGTGGTAGCCGTCGTCCCTGCGACCCAGTATCTCCAGGGTCAAGTTCAACTTGGCGTAGGCCAGGCTTGAGACATTACTCAACTGGTTTACTCATCCGCCGTTTGACTAGAGCCCAACCAGGCCCGGTAGACAATCGCCCATTCTTCCAGACACAGAGTAGCTGGCCTTCTGCTCCCGTCCAGTTCGATGCGGGTCAGCAATTCGCCGACCGTTTCCGTGGAAACCCCAAGACCGTGAGCCAGGGAATTTCTCAGTTGCTTACGAGGTGAGGAAAATCCTGCCCGCACCAAGTCAAAGAACCCATTAGGGTCGTCAACGTTAACTGCCGGGGCGTCTCGAATGTCCAACCGGATTACCGCAGACGTAACCTTGGGCGGTGGCTGGAACGCCTGGGGAGGCACGGAGCACACCAAATGGGCATTGGCGTAATACTGGACTGCCACCGAAAGTAAACCCATCTTGCCTGGAGCGGCGGTGATGGTGTGAGCTACTTCTTCTTGGAGTGTGGCCACAATCAGCTTTGGTTGGGTGTCTAGCTCAAGGAACCGGCGAATAATGGGATTGGCGGCATAATAGGGTAGGTTGCCCACAACTTTGTAGTTCGACTCAGAACCTAAACACGGCCGCAGGTCCAAACTTCGGGCGTCGCCTTCAACTACAGTCAGATTAGGAGGGTTGCCCAGCCTTCCGGGCAAGGATGCAGCGAGATTGGAGTCCAACTCAATGGCTATTACGCGGGCGCCGCTGGCTACCAGGTATCTGGTCAACGCGCCGGTGCCGGGGCCAATTTCCAGCACCAAGTCATGAGAATCCAACTGGGCGGCGGAGACGATTTGCTCAAGGACCCCGCTGTCGATTAGGAAATGCTGTCCTAAAGCTTTACGAGGCCGTGTGTCCGAAGAATTTGAGCTTTGCGCTGTAGAGCTAATTTCCAGGTCCTATCAACTTCTCGGCACTTAGTCAATTGGGCTGAGACATTGTGGGATTATTGAGCGAGAACGAGTGTTTTTGCCGAGTATTTTCTGTGAAGACCGCGCACCTACCTTCGACGCCAATCACTGGGTGTGTCAGAAACCAAGACTCCGGCCAGGTGCTCCCACGGCACCCGTAGTATCTCGTTGACCGTTGCTTCCTTCCGGACCTGGCGGGGTTGACAAGCCTACGCCGCGTGGGACCCAACCTTCAATATCTTAATCTCAAAACATGGGCCCAATGATGGGGCCTCCGGGAGGGATTAAACCTCGCTATAGCGGATTGCGAGTTCAGGGCACCGCTAGCTCCCCGTCTAGCGCGGCCTATTAATCATGGTAGGCTAGAGGAATGTCGATGTCAATTATTGCTGGATACTGTTTGGGCGAGTACCTGTCAGTTCCTTGTTGAAGCGATTTTCCAGTGATAAAATTGCGCCGACTTGGTTGCGTGGTCATATTCGGCACTTCTAAATATACCTCCGAATAACCGGCCAAATAAACCTGGCAATCAAATAAGCCTGGCAAAATAGGAAAGCCGTGGAAATAAGAAAAGCCGTGATTCCCGCAGCGGGATTAGGCACCAGGTTCTTGCCGGTTACCAAGTCGGTTCCAAAAGAACTCCTGCCCATTCTCGATAAACCGATGCTCCAATACGTGGTGGAAGAGGCTGCCGAAGCCGGAATCGAACAAGTCATCATCGTCACCTCCCCCGGCAAGGAATCCATCGCTTCCTACTTCCAGCCGCAACCGGACTTGGATAGCCGTCTATCCGACTCCCCCGAGCTTTTGGACAAGGTGCGTCATGCTTCCAACTTGGCTCGAGTGTCTTTCGTCATTCAGGAGCAACCTCTGGGATTGGGCCATGCGGTGTTGACCGCCCGTGAGGCCGTGGGCGATGAGCCGTTCGTGGTGATTCTGCCCGACGACATCGTTGTTCACACGCCGGGCGTTGTGGCCCAAATGGTGGAGGTGAGCCAGAGGTACAATGCAGGGGTTGTGGCAGTGGAGCCTATGCCGTGGGAAACAGTCCAAAATTACGGCGTGGTGGACGCTGTTTCTGCTGGAGAACGGTTGCACAAAATCCGGGGGCTGGTAGAGAAACCAAAGAGAGAGGACGCTCCCTCTAACCTGTCAATCGTGGGCAGATATATACTCCCTCCAGAGATTTTCCAGTGCTTGGAACGCACCAAGCCGGGGGCAAAAGGGGAGATTCAGTTGACCGATGGTCTGCTGATGTTGCTGGAGCAGGCGGAATTGTTTGCTTACGAGTTCCTCGGCACAAGATATGACGGAGGAACGCCCATGGGATTGCTGCGAGCATCGCTGGAATTTGCCTTGGCTCGGGATGACACACGAGAGGCGACCCGGTCTCTGCTACGCAGCTTGGATAATCAATAAGCGTCGACATACTTGGGGAAGCAAACACAGATATCGGGGCATTCAAACTGATATTATTCGCCTGATTTTGTAAATAACGATGCGAGGGTTTCTTGACCAGCCGAAAAGAAGAGAACCAAGAAAAGGTTTCTGGAATACGCTCCGAATTGTTGGCGTTGATTGATGGAATGGACTATTGCATGGACTGGCGGCCCGACGATTCGGCTTGGTCAGTCCGCCAAGTTCTCTATCACGTACTCGGAACGCCGGCCGGCGGTATCCACCAAGTTGTCCAAGGAATGTTATCTGGGGAGTTGACCGAGTTCGAAATCTGGGCCGATTTGGATAACATAACGAATGAGCGGATGGTCTACGACATAGAACAAATCAGAACGGATATTGACCATTTCTTCCACGAGTTGACCCAGACCATAGACTCCGCTGATGAAGAGGACTTTGATGGAAAATCAGCGTTGGCTCATTTGAGGTCCCGCGGCGCCGATGAAACACGGACCGTTCAGGAATTGCTTGACAGGGCTTTTGAAGGACACTGGAGAGGGCACCTGACACAGATTAGTGAGCTTCGGGACGCCCTGGGAATGTAGATTGACAGGTAAGAGTACAGATAATCTTGCTGCTGGAAGTGACAACCAGGAAATCGGTCGTACTACTCGCCGCCAATCTTGAGCAAAGTTAAGAATGCCTCTTGAGGAATCTCGACCCTGCCCACCATTTTGAGGCGCTTTTTACCTTCTTTCTGCTTCTCCAGTAGTTTGCGTTTCCGCGTGATGTCCCCGCCGTAGCACTTGGCCAAAACGTCTTTTCGCATAGCTCGAACGGTTTCCCGGGCAATGATGCGGCTGCCAATCGCCGCCTGTATGGGGACCTCGAACATCTGCCTGGGAATAGTCTGGCGCAGTTTTTCCACTACCAACCTGCCGTGGCTCGTGGCAACGTCCCGGTGCAAAATCATGGACAGGGCCTCCACCGGGTGCTGATTTATGAGGATATCCACCTTTACCAGAGGAGCGGCATGGTAGCCTTCCAGCGTGTAATCCAGGGAAGCGTAGCCTTGTGTGCGGGACTTGAGTTGATTGTAGAAGTCCGCCAGCATCTCCACCAGGGGCATGGTATATTCCATCACCACCCGGTCTTTGTTACTGTCGGCCTCGCCGCTGTTCTCCCTATTGACTGAACTGGGAGTCCCTTGACCCGCTGACCCGCGTTTTCCTTGAAGTCCTTGGCCCGGCAGACCCTGAATATACTCCATCCTCTTGAACTCAGACCGGCGGGCGTGCATCAACTCCATTATTACGCCCACATGTCGGCTGGGCGCGACGATGGTTAGGTTGAGAATGGGCTCCAAGATTTCCTTGATTGTGCCCGGCGCAGGCAACTTGGCGGGACTATCTATATGCACGGTCACGCCAGCGGTGGTAACTACCTGATAGCCGACGCTAGGAGCGGTGGCGATGATTGCTAAGTCATACTCCCGTTCCAGCCGTTCCTGGATGATATCCAAGTGCATCAATCCCAGGAAACCGCACCGGAAGCCGAAACCGAGGGCCATACTGTTTTCCGGCTCAATGGTCAGAGACGCATCGTTTAGCTGAAGCTTTTCCAGAGCAGCTCGAAGGTTGGTGTACTCTTCTCCATCCGCTGGGTAAATCCCGGCGAATACCATGGATTTTAGAGGGACATATCCGGTCAGGGTCTCAGTGGCTGGCTGGCGATCGTTGGTCAAAGTATCGCCAACCGTACATTCCCGCACATCCTTAAAACCGGTCGCGACGTAGCCGACTTGGCCCGTATAAAGTACGTCCACCGGTGTGTGAAATGGAGCAAACACTCCAACTTCCACCACTTCGGTTATTTTCCCGGTGGACATCACCCGGATGCGGTCGTGTTGGGATATCTTCCCGTCTCTGACTCGTATGTGAGCAATGATGCCCTTGTAAGAGTTATAGACGGAATCGAAAATCAAAGACCTGGTTGGGGCGTCTATATCTCCGGATGGAGCAGGGATTCGCTCCACCACCGCATCCAGAATGTCCTTGGCGCCAGTGCCTACCTTGGCCGACACAAAAAGGATTTCTTTCGGGTCGAAGCCGAATACCTGTTGCATCTCGGCAGCGACCCGGTCCGGTTCCGCCTGAGGCAGATCCACCTTGTTAATCACGGGGATGATATCCAGATCGTGTTCCATCGCCAGCAGGATGTTGGCAATGGTCTGGGCCTCAATGCCTTGACTGGCGTCCACCACGAGGATGGCGCCTTCACAAGCGGCAAGAGCACGGGAAACTTCGTAACTAAAATCCACGTGGCCCGGTGTGTCAATCAGGTTTAGCTGGTAATCCTGGCCGTCGGACGCTCGGTGGGTCATGGTGACCGCTTTGCCCTTGATTGTGATCCCGCGCTCCCGTTCCAGTTCCATCTGGTCCATGAATTGGGCCACCATGTCCTGGGAACGGACCGTCCCGGTGATTTCCAAAAACCGGTCAGCCAGGGTGGATTTACCGTGGTCTATGTGGGCTATGATGCAAAAATTGCGTATGAACGCTAAATCCATAAAACCGCTAAATCGCTCCGTAGCCAGGCGCATGAATGCACGCCGCCCAGTGATTTGGCTGCACCTGTCTCAGTTCTGGGATGACCTGGGAACACTCTGCGGTGGCTATGGGGCAACGAGGATGGAAGACACATCCTGAGGGTGGGTTCAAAGGGCTCGGCACTTCGCCGGTTAGTACCACCCGCTCTCTTTGGGCGTCTATCACAGGGTCTGGAATCGGAACTGCGGAGAGTAGAGCTTTCGTGTATGGATGGACGGGATCAACGTAAATTTCGTTTCTGTCCGCCATCTCCACCATATGGCCCAGGTACATGACGCCTACCCGGTCGCTGATGTGGCGCACCACTGAAAGGTCGTGGGCGATGAACAGGTAGGTTAGGTTGAAGCGTTCCTGTAGGTCTTCAAGTAGGTTGATTATTTGCGCTTGAATCGATACGTCCAAGGCGGAGACAGGCTCATCGGCGACGATGAACTTGGGTTCCACGGATAGGGCTCGGGCAACGCCGATTCGCTGCCGTTGTCCGCCGCTGAATTCATGGGGAAACCGGTCGGCCATATAAGGGTTCAACCCAACGTTTTGTAGCAATTCGGCCACGCGTTCCCGGTACGCTGCTTTGTTATCCACTAGTTTGTGGATAATCAAAGGTTCACCGATGATGTTCCCGGCGGTCATTCGCGGGTTCAACGAGCTATACGGGTCTTGGAAGATTACCTGCATCTCCCGGCGCATTCGCCTCATATCATTGGACGGGAGAGTGGTTAACTCACGGCCTTCAAAAATCACTTCCCCAGCCGTGGGCTTGTAAAGCTGCAGGATACACCTGCCCGTTGTGGTCTTTCCGCAACCGCTTTCGCCCACCAACCCTAGAGTCTCACCCTTCCGCACGAAGAAACTGACGTCGTCCACTGCCTTGATGTGAGCGACCGTCCGCGAAAAAAACATCCCCGACGTGACGGGGAAATGCATCTTTAGGTTTTTAACCTCTAGGAGCACTTCATTTTGGTTGGAGGAATCACCGCTTAGGGGCTCGGTTTCGGGCATTGTCGTCATGTTTAGTTGCCCTCCGTGGACGGATTTTCTCGCGGAGGTTCTTCCTGGGCAACGGTATCCGATTGGGAATCAGTTGCGTTGATGGCGCCTGCTTGGCCACCGGCGTCGATATTAAAGACCAATGCCGAAGGACCGAGAGCGTCAGCGTTCCAGCATGCGGACCAATGGTTCTCGCCCGCTTGCATCAACGGGGGCAGATCGGTGGCGCATTTATCCACCGCCCATTGGCACCGGGCACGAAATGCGCAACCCGCAGGGAGGTTCACTAAGTCTGGCGGCTGGCCGTCGATGGGTTCCAGCTTAGCTCTTCGGGGCTGATCCAGCCTGGGCACCGATTTGAGCAGGCCGACGGTGTAGGGGTGCCGCGGGTTGGCATAGATTTCTTTTGCTGATCCACGCTCAATAATCTTGCCAGCGTACATGATATTTACTCGGTCAGCGTAGCGGGCCACGACGCCCAGATTGTGCGTAATCACCATGAGCGCGACACCGGTCTCGGCTGTCAGAGCCTTCATCAACTCTAGAATCTGGGCCTGAATCGTCACGTCCAAGGCGGTAGTTGGCTCATCGGCGATAATCAAACGGGGATTGCAACTGAGGGCCATGGCAATCATGACCCGCTGCCGCATGCCTCCACTGAATTGGTGGGGATATTGTTTGATGCGGCTCTCGGGGTCCGGTATGCCGACCTTGAACAATAAATCAATACTCTCCCGGTGCGCCTCCGACATGGACATGCCTTTGTGAAGCTGAAGTGTCTCGGTAATCTGCCGATCCACCGTGAGCACGGGGTTGAGCGAGGTCATCGGCTCTTGAAATACCATTGAAATCTTGGCACCCCGTATGTGACGCATGTTTGCCATGCTCACACTCAAGATGTCCTCGCCTTCGAACAGAATTTGGCCGTTGATGATTTTGCCCGGAGGATCCGGAATCAGCCGCATGATGGAAAGGGCACTGACGCTCTTGCCACAGCCGCTCTCTCCCACCAGTCCCAAAGTCTCCCCTGCTTCCAAGTCATAAGAAACACCGTCGACTGCTTTAACCACACCGTCATAGGTGAAAAAGTGCGTCTGCAAGTCTTTTACTTCAAGTAGTGCAGCCAACGAGGCTCCTCGGGCCCAGAAAGACGTCAAGCATCAATCAATCAGGCAAAAATCACGGGCGACAGTCACGGGCAAAAATCACTGGGGAACTAGCCGAAGCGGACACTAATAATATACCGCTTCAGGCTGGTCGGATTCTCCAGCAGGAGTTTCCGCTTTGCCCCATTTTTGGAATTTTTAAGGTGAAACCAAGGATTGAATGCGGGCGCATTTCACGAGTTGATATGAACCATGGTAACAGTCTGGGAATGAATTAGACAACACGCCAACCGCCAGATGGCGGCGCTTTGTCCGTCAGCACGGACTGAGTCAGAATGCGTCGGTATTCACATCAGCGATGCGGGTTGATATCGATTGGGCTAGATGTGCTTGCGACTTTTAACAGAGTGATAACTAGGAAAAACCTTGGGTAACGTCGAATCCAGAATGTTCGCGAGCGTCAAATCCCTAATCGCTGGCAGGCGATGACGCAGGTTGCCCATCGCTTTGGTCAGTGGCGCCGGCCGGTGATTGCTGCGCTTGTTCTACCTGCTTGGGCTTGCGCAGTATGAGCGAAGGAATCAATGCGAGCAATACGATGATGGCGCCAATCAAGAAAACCTCGTGGAATGCGTTCACCGTGGCTCGCTGATGGACCATGCCCACCAGAACCTGTACAGCGGCTTGGCTGGCGATGGCATCGGAGGCTCCGAACTGCCCAGCAACCTGCTCGAGTCGAGAAAGAACCTGGACTGCTTCCAAAGAGTCTGGCGTGATTGTTTGGGCAAGTCTGCTGAAGTGAAACGCCGTTCGGGTTTGCAAAAGGGTAGCAAACAGAGCTATGCCAAAGGCCGGGATAACCTGACGCAGCACGTTTGTCAATGCGGATGCCCTGGCCATCGCCTCAGGAGCGTGAACTCCGAAGACCAGAGTAAAAGCCGGCATGGCCATGAAGCCAATGCTGACTCCTCGCAGAAAGAGGATTTTTACCAGATCGGCATCGCTGGTCGTAACATCCAGTCCATGTAGCAACCACATTGAGTAAAAGAGCCCTAAGAGGCCGGGAATCATCAGCGGAGCGGGTCCTATCTTGTCATAAAGCCGGCCGGCCACCATAACACTAACGGCCATGGCTGCCGCCTCAGGCATTAAGAATAATCCGGTTTCAATGGGACTTAAGCCACGCACGTTTTGCAAAAACACAGGGAGTAAGAACAGCGCCGAAAATAATATCAAGGTAGACACTAGATAAACAATAGCCGCCATAGTGTAGGTGAAGTTCTTGAATATCCTCAGATCTAGAAGGGGCGTCTCTTCTCGTAGCTCGACTATGACCCAACACACCAGGGCAACAGCAGACACCATGAACATACCCAAGACCGTAGTAGAGGTCCACCCGTCTTCAGCAACGCGGGTCAGGGCCAGTAACGCAGTACTGAAACCAATACCTGCAAGTATGAATCCTTTATAGTCGAAAGCCAGGCTGCCCACCCGCGCCGTTTCCCGAAGCATGGTCGATGACATAAACGCGCCAGCAATCCCGATGGGCACATTGATCCAGAAAACCATCCGCCAGCTAGAGGTTTCCACTAAGTAGCCGCTGAGAATAGGACCGACGACTGGGGCCATGAAAATGGGCAGCCCGGCATAGGACAGCATGGTCCCTTGCTCTTCTCGGCCCACAGTTCGAAAAATCAGCGCGATGCCTAATGGCATAGTGATGCCGCCGGCAAACCCTTGTAGACAGCGGAAGAGTATGAGGGAGTTGATGTCCCAAGCCAGCCCGCAAAGAGCCGATGTGAGGGTGAAACCAACGATGCACATCGTGTACAGGCGCTTGGTACCGAACTTGTCGGCGAGGAAACCGGTTAGAGGTATCACGAGGGCTATCGCAAGAAGGTACATCGAGATAACCAGTTGCGCCCGGCCCAACGTGGCATCGAGGTCGTTCATTATCGTAGGCAACGCAACGTTTATCACGGTGGTGTCCAGCATCACCATGAAGGTGCCGACCACCATCACCAACAATACGTGCCATTTATAAGCCACAGCTAATGCCCTTTGGCCCGACCAGCCTATCACCAATTGAATGGTCGATAGAGCTGGACATCGGTCTAATTCGGTTGGTTATCTAGCACCCAGAGTTGGTGTATCAATCTATCGCCGAAGGTTACCAGTCAACGCAACCTTCGCCGGAATCGCCGATTAGATTGCCAAACTGTGGTCAAATACTAGGGCTACGCCCGGCTTCATCTTTGGTGGGGAAGCCGGGACTCGAACCCGGACGCCTTTCAGCACATGATCCTAAATCATGCTCGTCTACCAGTTCCGACACTTCCCCGTGGCGTTTGCGAATAGGTCTATTCTGAAACAAACTCGGGTAATCTTTCTACAGACCCAGGCTTAGACCCGAGCTTGTTTCAACTGTTGTCCCAATGGTGGGAGGATAGTTAGAAGGGTTTGTTTGCGCGGAAGTTTATGCCCAGCGTGCCGAAATAGGCTGCGCTTGAAGCTTGCGGGGCGCCGCTGAATACGTCGGCCCGCCAAGGTATCTCAAATCCCACAAGACCTGCCGCTGCCACGACCGCTGTGAGCTCTGCTGGAAGCAGAGCGCCGGTGATTCAACCAGTCCAGAGATCAATCTCCAGTTTCACCTCTTCAGGCACCTGCACCTGCACCAAGATGTCACCTATCTGCAGGCGGCCACCAGGCTTCAACGCCCGGTACATTGCGGCCAATGCTGCGATCTTGTCCGGGACCAAGTTGAGCACGCCGTTAG
>Ga0066376_10001238_pt1 | contig 24845 bp, 15 predicted proteins | sample Knorr_S15_td_Bot_FD_77009 | JGI IMG/M metagenome (GOLD analysis project Ga0066376, IMG submission 77009) | Marine microbial communities from Southern Atlantic Ocean transect - Knorr_S15_td_Bottom_ad_5009_LV_A | ecosystem: Environmental > Aquatic > Marine > Oceanic | place: Southern Atlantic...
CAAAATAATATTGATCGCCTAAGCGAGGACCATGCCCGAATTAGAAGTCTCGCTGAGGCTATTGGTGCCCTTGATTCATTTTCAATTGACATGGAAACAGTGCAAACAAATATGGTTTACATTAACGTTGATGAAGAGAAGTTTTCTGCTGATGATGTTGTCAGTGAATTGGCAAAAAAAGGTATTGATTTATTTTCAACAGGACCCCAAAATTTACGAGCAGTAGCGCATTTAGACGTAGATGACGAGGACATAAAACAAACAATTTCCGTATTCCAATCTTTATCTCATTGAGGAGGACTAACTCCAAAATGTTGGTCGGAATATTCCCTTGCTTTATCTGCCTGCCAACCCATCTCTAACATCTTTGCTTCATATTCCAATTGTTGGGCTGACCTTTCTGGTACAACTTCATTCTCAGTGATTGTCGAAGACTCCTTCTTCTTCAATAATAGAATCAATACCAAGATAGCAATAACTCCACCAATTCCTCCTGAATATAGCAAAACTTCATTGGAAAGTAAAGAAGATTTCACCTCATCACCCTCTTCTTGTGGAGGCGGTATTAACTCCATAACCAAATGAATAGTCATGTCATCCCCATCATAGGCTTGAGGAACTTCAATTTCGACTTCTCCGCTCTTTTCACTTCCTAATGGAGTTATGCTTGAAACGATATGGGGATAGTTTTCCAGACCATTTGAACCATTTGGAAAGTGAGCGCTTTCTTCTACTGTGAAGGCAAAGAATGCCAGTGAATAGTCTGGAAATTTTGAGAAGCCATCACCATTATCAAGACTCCAATTTATTTTTCCGCCATTCCCAGAAGGGGTCCACTGCCAAGATAATATTCCATCATCGAGGTCTGGCGCCGCTTGAGCAGAAGCGCTGTAATCCTCTTCCAAGGAATTGAATTGTTTTGGCGCAGAGCCAAGGTGCTTCCATTTACCATGGATAACCACGAATGGCGCTTGACGCTCACCGTTTCGACGCTCCCACCATTGATCTCCATCAGTTGTGCCAAAGGGGTCTTGAGCATCATTATAGGGGTGAAAGTGAAGTTGTACTAAGGGTAGATTTTCTTCGACATCATCTATTGCATGTTCTGCTTTGACACAATTTTCACACCATGTTGCAGTGTAGTCTTCGGCTATTACCGGCATCGTTGATTGACCAAATTGAAGGGATGAATTTGATTGATTTTTTGCATCCATGGCCCCCGATACTACCAGCGGACCGACTCCTTCAATTATTGGAGCACTACTCATACCTTCACGCACTATTATTGTTGAACACGACAATAATAATATGAGCGAAAAAGACAGTGCTACTCTCATTAAAGCAAGCCAAAGGCCACCCCTTCTTCAATGGTCGCAGTCTTAGGATAATAGTTCTAAGAGGTCTTTCAAATCTCGGAACCTTTGAGAGACCCCACCTGATGATAGCCCCAATACGGTAGCAATTCGGCGGTTATGGCCACGAACTCCCAAATCATTCATCACCTGTTTTGCGATGACTGCGACTAACATATCAGCTCTCTCGTTAGGTAGGGAACTATCTAATTCAGGTTCTCCAAAATTAGTTAGAACCCGCAAGCATCCACTGAGGATATCTTTTACAACTTGATTGGCTAATCCCGACTCTTCTTGTAATTCTTGTCTGATTAAGGATATGGCATCATTTATTGATGTCTTTCGAGCCATGGAAGGGCGTTGAGGAGGGACGAATGAGACTCGACCTAATCCCCTCATGCGGGTGATACGTTGTTTCATGCGCTTGGCGAATTCGTTATAGTGCTCTTTTTCAATATTCCAACCTTGAGTGAGTGAGGTGATTCTGCAGGGACTAATCATTCCCATCGATGAAGCTGCGATGATAGCGGCGATGGCGGCAGTTTGTTCTCTTTCTATTCGAGTTTTTTCTTGAATAACTCGCAATTCATTTAGAGGAAGGTTCCCCAACTTCTTGCGTTTTTCTGCCTCATCATGTTGAGCGATTAGCGTAGCCTCCACCACGGCACGGACTGCAGATTCGACATCACTCCCTAAGCAAAGGGAGCGAATATGTTCCATCACTCTGTCTGCGAAGCATTCGCGCCCTCGGCGAGCACGACTTTGGTATCTGTTCATTCTTGTCCAGAAGGCTTTGTCAACACCTCTTTCTCTTGGATTGAAACTTGTACCTTCCATCGCTGATTCTGCCATTCGACTTCGGCCACCGATTTGGGAGTGCGAAGCATCTCCAAATACCGATGATTTATCTTGCATGTCTAATGCGGATTCGTTATACACTAGCCCACAATTATTACAGACATATTCTCCATTTATTCCATCCTCAATTAGGATGGAAGAACATTCACTACATTTATTTTCCATTATTTTACCACCAAACTTTTTACATGAATCGTTTAACCAGAATAAATGGAATTTCTAACACAGACGTTCAGTTAAATTAGACAAAACTGAACGCCACCCGTTTCTATTCTACTCCCTCGCAGTCTCTGTTCCACACCGATTTAGACGATGGTTTCCCATGGTGCTTAAACTTTCCCCCTCTAGGTCAGTTATTACACGGCTATCTGACAAAATTTCCTTATCACTTAGTAACTATGTACGCGCTTATGCGTATAATCAGAGGGATATAATATTACACGCCATCAGCAACCTTGGAAAAACAATATGTAAGTAAAAACAAACAATAAATTGCACATGATTAGGGAATTATCAGTAGTGTTCAAGTACCCCCGCCAACAGTAATGTTAACTCCGGTGGAATCAAGATGAGACAGCAAGCCATCGAGCCCAGCATGATGAGGTTGACATTGGAACATGTAGCGACAGGCGGAGGTCTTCCTGGATGGTTGAGAGAATATCTTGCCAAGCCATCTGGAGAAGGCGAAAGCAGGATAATGATTCTTCACGCTAACGAATCTTCTCGTAAACAAACTCTCGTTGACCTTGCGCGCGGCGGCCGATTGGATGGTCACGTCGTTGACCCACTTGACCATCAGACCATCAGCAGTTTAGTCGAGTTATTGATGTCAGATTTACGAATGCCAAGATCATTCCCCGAGGATGGCTTGCTAACTCTTTTGGAACATGAAGCGGTTTCAAGGAGCGCCTCCAAACTGGGCTTTCCACTTATCCATCCAGATGTCGAGAGAACTTGGTATATCAGTCGAACAAAACGCTTGGCTTTATTACATTCTCATTTATTACAATCAGCAGCCTTAGGCTCTTGGGAGGAAGATCCAGGTGCGGTTGAATTCCATAACTTATTATTAAAAATTGAAGAAAAGCACGGGCGCACCCATCCTCGGCTTTCAAAGCACCATTTGAGTAGAATCTTGCAGGATTTGGGGGACCCTCCATTCTCTCTTGCAAACCTATCTGGAATAATCATGCTCAACCATGAGCCAACCCTATCAAAAGAGAATTTACAGTTACTTAGAATCATTTCAACACTCGTCCCCATTCACCAACTGGTGCATTCCGGTTCTTTCAGATTAGGGATGCATGGAGCATTGATTGAAGATATCGAAGCATGCCGAAATCAGGAAGACCTACCTGATTGGATACCTATCCACTCACCTACTACGGAATCTTTTGAACAGAGAAGGGTCCATAGAATATTAATCGATGAAGGAGTAGACGAGATTACAACTGTATTTTCAATTCTTGATGCAAGGTCAAAATCCTCCGATTATAGTCCAACTGAGAAGATAATTATAGTCGATGGGGATGCAAACCGAAACCAAAGTAGATGGGATGAAATTCTATCTGAAGGAGGATGGATGGTTCCTAAACAGGTTGAAAATATTCTTTCTAGCCCGCTTGTTCATTCCTTGAGTCGCTTGGTAAGTATTGGACAGGGAGATGATTCTTGGGCCCCTGAAAACATCCTTGTAGAAGCCACAAATGGATATCCAATTTCTAGTGCTTGGTTTGGTGATTCTTCTCACCCTGTAAACCCAGATTGGCAACCAAGGCCCCATTTAGATTTGCTCGAAGAAGTGGCCCATGGCCTGCATATTAGAGGTGGACCACATGCGATGAGTCAGTGGCTTAGGGCCTTATCTGAAGCAAGATTTGAACACCCATGGATACCGGTTGAAGAAAGGCGTCAAGCTCGCGAAGAGACCCAATGGTGGTTGTTATGCATGGCCAATAGGTTAAGCCCATGGCTTGATGAATATTCTTTATCAGCCTTACAAGGAGATGAGTTACTAGGGTGTGCAAGTAGACAAATCCTACCATTACCAAGTAAAGCGACAAATATTGTTGATTGGTTTTCAAGCCTAATTCATTGGACAGACTGGCAACAGATATTATCGGTTAACCCTGCTGAAGCGGGGGCGCTACGTTCATTATTGGATGCAGTTGCACGCTGCGCAAATATTCTGCCATCGATTGAAGAATTAAGTGGCATTGAGGCTAAGGACACATTGATTTGTATCATGGAAGGTTTGTCACTACCTAATCCACGTATTGAAGATGCCTTACTTCGAGTTTTGACACCCGCTCAAGCGCTCGGCTGTGATGCTGATTTGTTGATTCTTTGTGGTACTTCTGCAACTGCATGGCCCGTTTCCAGTCCAATCGTGCCATGGATGGACCTTGATGATAGATTGAGATTAGGGGTTGCAAGGCCCGATGCTGCGATGCGCTCTTCTCGACACTTAATTCGTAATGCTTTGGCTGCAGCCGCAGAAGTTTTGGTTCTCGACACTTCGATTATCGAATCAAATCCCCCTGGCACACACTGGGCTGAAATTTTAGATGAGGTTGGTAAGGAAAAGCGTCAACAATGGCTCTCTCCCCCAGTTTATTTAATCGATGAAGGCCAACCCATCACTGGTTGGAAAAGGGTTGTATTTTCTGAGTCTATTCAAGGTATTGCTAGTGCTCCAACAACTATTGAACAACATGAAAATGGAAACTTTAACCTATGTATCAATGGCACAAGATTTAGAGATTTAAGACAATCAAATGGTCTTGCAGCATTGCAGGGCCAACAAACTGGTGAGGTTGTTCAAGGTGCAGCCATGATGAGATGGCAAAAGCACTTGATGGAAGAGAGGGACTTGAGAAGGCCAAAAAACCCTGAAGGTAATTATCTCAACAGTGAAGAAATTTCAGCCCTGTTGAGTAAAGAAGATTTGAACTTACTCAATAATTGGACAATACCAGATGATGTTCCAGAACCTCGGAGTAACCCTACATGGCCGGTAATTGGCAAGTCACATGGAGGTGGAAGGCGAACCCCCAGTGTTGATATTCGACCTTTGCACCCGCCCGCTCTTCAAGTCGAGTCCATCGATTCTCGTGCTGGCCATAATTTATCAGAGCAAAGGTCGGTATTACGCTGGTCCGCGTCTAGATTGCATGATTGGCTAGATTGTCCTCGAAAAGGTTGGTTAAAACACCGCCTAAAAGCATCTTCTCCTGACCAACTTGAAGACGATATGGATGGACGGTTGAGAGGAATATTAGTTCATGATGTTTTGACTTTGACAATGACTGAAGTGATGGGATTCGAAGTTGGAGAAATGAATGATTTGATGATTCATCCAACCCTTTCCTCCGCAGGAATGAGTCTTGAAGAAGTGATGTCAATCGCCCTTTCGCATGCATTATCTATCGCTCCTTGGTTATCTCGAGAAGACGCAGTTGCTTCCCACAGAAGAAAAAGTATGCTTGGTTTAGAATTGGAAGAATTACGAAGGTGGGAGGATTGTGAGCCATCCCCAGTCATGCTTGCAGGCAGACTCGGAGCCCTGATTCGCAGGGAAATGGCAATCTCTGAGACAGGGATTCTATCTCTTGAATGGGATGTAAAAACACCCCAAGGAAGCCGTTTAAGTATTGAAGTTCCGGAATTAAAAGGAATTGAGGGAAGTTGGAATTTCAGCATTTCAGGAAGAATCGACCGGATTGAAGTTGTACCCCAAGAAGATGGTTGGACTAGAAAAGGAGGCAAAAAGGAAATAGTTCCATTAGATTTGGATACCGATGATGAAGACCTTTCTTTACGCCATATTATCATCCGTGAATTGAAAACTATCGAAGGCCCAAAAAGCAGTGATAGCGGAAAACGCCACAAACGTGGAATTCTTGAAGAGGTTCAATTGGCGCTTTATGCAAGAGCTTGGGAAATAGCCAATCCAGGAGACCGAGTTATTGCGATTGGGGTAACTGAAGTAGGTGAAGAGACAAATCATTGGCTCGAAGTTGATGAATCAGTTGAAGCAATTTCAGAAATGGCAATGGATGGAGCAACTAAACATGTTGAACCATTACACAGAAGACGTGATGAATCCCCTGATGATTTAGTTAGTATACCATTCAGGGCCTGGCTTAGACACCGCTTGGAAGTATCAGGCAGGACAATTGAAGCAGCTGAATCAGGGGCGGTCCACCCAACACCTTCCTCATCCTCATGTGGATTTTGTCCGGTAACATCTGCATGTGGTTTGGATGAATTATTTTCAGGGGGTTTTCTATGATACCCCTAAATCGCAGTCAATGTCATGGCTTGGACCTTGACAGACATTTGGTTCTAGATGCTGGAGCAGGTACAGGAAAGACCACCGTAATGTCAGTTCGTTATATTGAGCATCTTCTCAGTGAAGATCAACGTGCCAGCCGCCTCTTGCCAATGGGCCCTCGTGAAGCGCGCTCAGGTCAAGGCGCCCTTCGAATTCCTCGGAATCAACAACAAGAATTGGAGGAATGGGGCGGATTATTACCACCAGAATGCGTTGCTATCACTTTCACAGTAAAGGCGGCTGCCGAATTAAAAGAACGAATTCGTTCTATTCTTGCCACTCTTGCCTCCACCCAGGATGGAGATCCTGAAAGCCGATTTGACCCACGCTTACGCAAATCTGGATTTGTTGAACAATTGATGTCATTACTTGATAGTGCTCCGATTGGAACGATTGATAGTTTCCTTTCACGCCTAGTTGCACCTCATTTGTCGCTGGTCTCTGATGTGCATGCCTCTGAAACTATGTCTGAAGAAGATGGACCGATGCTTAATGATTCAGCAATCAGTCTGTTTTGGTCTTTGCAAAGTGAATTTGACGCTTTGGACGCTGGTATGACAGGTGATATTCTCAGCATGTTGCAATCACGAGATAGATTGGCATTAATGATGGGAGGGAGGAAAACCGCTGCAATAGTCATCAATGGTTTGATTGGGCAAACTCTATTCGTCGAAGAAGCAGAAAATGCTTGGTTTTCACATGCAGGAGATGATGGATTACAAACCAGCATGGAGATGTTGAGGTCTTTAACTCCTGAAGCGGATGCCTTAATTCCTGCAATTCGTGCTGCTGCTCACGAATGGATGGATGTAATCAGAGGGCAATCTTCAGCATTGAAACTAGGAGAAGGATTAGCTGAAGATAGCCGAATTCGGGCCATAGATGAATTACTCAATATTCCTGTTGATGCTGGTAATTGGAGCGCTTTACTTTGGCTCCACCACCTATTAATTTCAATGACTTCAATGGCTCAATATTTATCTCCTTCACCTGTTGTTTTGCCTAAGGGCCAACCACCAAAAGGTACTGCGGCAACCGGCTGGGGCGCAGGAATTCAGGCATGGGGAAAGGTTAGCGCATCCTCAAGAGATGCAGTAAAATCTGCCGCGGAAAATGCCGCAGAAACTATTCGTAACATTCTTTCAACTCCACAAGGATTACGCCTTCGAGTAGTAGCGCGCTCGGCGGCATTATTCGATACCTCGGCACTAAGAAACCCAGCCCCTATCGGCTCAAAAATGAATCCAAGAGTGATTTCAGAACTACCTTCTTCTGCCCCTGAAGACAGTCCACGAATGGCTGGGGAAATGCAAGTTGTACAAGTCGAAGATATGTTCAGAGTGCTGGAAGCAATTCGAATGATTAGAAGCCAGATGAAACGCAGAAGTGGAATTCATGACCACTCGGATATGCAACGCCTAGCCGAGGACTTGCTACTTTCAAGATGCCCTGATGTTTGTCGTACATGGTACCCTCGCCAAATGGTAGATGAACTCGATTCTATGACCGATGAGCCATGGTCAGATGTACATATTCGTAGGGCATTATTATGCGAGACTTCAGAGCCAAAAGCAGTTCTTGACCTCGAGATGAGGTTGGCATTAGTCAAGAGAATTAGGCGAAAGTATCGTGCCTTCATTATAGACGAATTCCAAGATACAAATCCCCAACAATGGCGTTTACTCGCTAGATTATGGGGTAGAAGAGAGGCCCAACCAGATGACCCAGAACCGCCTTGTGGAGACTGGGACCCAACAATTTGTTTGGTTGGAGATGTAAAACAGAGTATCTACCGATTCCGTCAGGCCCAGGTTAGTGTCATGCGAAATGCAATTCAACAAGTTCGTAGAATTAACCGCGATGAAGCAACATATGAAACAAGAATAGCAGATTTGAGACCTGCAGAAAGAAGCAGAGACACTCGCCCCCGTGGAGGAGGTTGGAAGGATTCAGCCACATTCGTTACAGCAGATTCCTATGAGTCATCTGATTCTAAACACCAATATTCTTGGTGGAGGTTCGATTTAGAGGATGACGGCAGTATTTCAAACAGTGAGACTACCTTAGCAAGGTCCGAAGGCCACATTGATTTATCGCGAAATCATCGAACGGATGGAGGATTATTGAATACCATTAATTCACTATGTGAAGACATTTTCTCCCCACGACACCATGGTTTGGAAGGAGATTGGTATGCAAGAGCCCAGACTTTAGTGCCTCACCACCACGAAAAATGTGGGAACTTAGAATGGTTACTGCCCATTCCACTTTCTCAGGGAGACCCTGGCCTAGACTTTGAGAATCCTTTGGATGCCTTTACTTCACCAAGAGCCAAGTCATCACACCTTGAAAATGAGATGATTGCTCAAAGATTGCATTGTTTAATCAATGGTCTTGGAACTCAAATCTCTTCTCACCAACCTGAAGCCGAAGCAACCTGGGTACAGTTGCCGATAATTGAGAGAGTTGCTGCTGAGGATATCTTGGTACTATTGCCGACAAGAACTCACCTTGATGATTTGATGGGTCGTCTTGAAGCATGGGGAGTTCCAGCCACTGCGGATAAAATGGGACCATTGCTTAAACGGCCCTCAGTCAGAGCATTGAGAAACCTTGTTGCTGTAATTTCAGATTCAAAAAGGCGTGATTTTGTAGTTGCGTTGGCCCGCTCAACCTTGCTGGGGTGGGATGACCTAAGACTGACATCAGCACTTGAGAATATTGGAGATAAAAACCCACTAGATGCTCTCATTAAAGTTGCAAATCATGATTCAGAAAGGGAATTATTACAACGATGGCAACAACATTCTCGGGCCGGTACAGTACTAGAGGCATTACAAGAAGCGGTTGACCATTCCGACCTCTTACTTGCTCACCCTGAAGCATCAGCAAGAAATGAAATTGAGATGTTTTTGGATTTAGTTAGGGATTTGCGACAAAGGTTGGGTGGAGATGTCAGTAGAATAAATTCACATCTTGAAAAATTACTGGCACTAGGAAAAGATGGTCCCGCTGCCAAAACTCCTGCCTTAGGTGGCTGTGTTCGATTGATGACAATTCACGCTTCAAAGGGATTACAAGCCAAGGTTGTAGTGATTGCAGGAATATTCTCCGCAGGCATTAGGTCGGTGGCTAATACTACTCGAAACCATTTGATTGTAACTCCAGAATTAATTACGGGGAGGGCTAAACCTTGGCGTTCAGGAAGTCTTTCAGAACACGGTCTCTGGTTATTGGCAGAATCACTTTTACAGGCTCAAAGCGAGGCAGAAGTTCGCAGATTACTCTATGTTTCAATGACCAGAGTGAAATCACATCTGATATTGGTAGGGAACCCTGGAACAACTACCTTTTCTGAGGGAGGAATGATTCAGAGCAAGCATAAACCAGGAGCAAGAAGAAGCATGGGTACTATGTTTTTGGATGCGTTAAGAGCCTGCGCCATTAAAAATGAAGTGGAATATTCCCCTTGGCTACTGCCTAATGATAATGAGCAACAAATGCTAGGTCCTGGCTCACCGGAACGAACTTTATTCCTTAATCCAGCATCACTACGCTCTGATTCAGGTATTGGCCTTGAAGGAATGCCGCGCTTCACTCTTTACCATCATCCAGATTGTTTCATGACAAATGAAGTTGGCGAGCAAGGGCTTTTACCGAGAATTAGAATGCATGAATCTGCATTAGTTTCTGCTGTGCCTGAGGAATCACAAGCAGTTGTAATCCGCCGTCGAAGGGTGAGATTTGCCCCATCGGCCGTTGATACAGCTTCAAAATGCATCCGTAGACATTGGTTAGAAGACCAGATGGCTTGGCCCTCTGAGCCATTATTACCTCTCCAAACAACCCAATCCAATACGGGGTTGCCAGATGCAGCAACGCTTGGAACATTATTCCATAGATTGATTGAAATTGGTTTAGCAAATCCAGCAATTGAAATTCAGTCGACAACAGCAATTCCATCTGATTGGAGAAGTGCCTCGGAAAACAGATTGCTCGATAATGATGTGATAAAACAAGTAATTGGAGAGTATTCAAATGGTGATTGGGATGAAAAAATCACCACTCAACGCATGAGGGAACTTGCAACATTATTACTTGCTGGCGAATTAGGAAACGCCTGTAAAACAGGCCATTATGGTGGGTGGAAAGTTGAAGGCCTGAGAACAGAAATGCCATTTGACCTTGGGCTTGTTAGCAATAGCGATTTACTTCTTCATACATGGACTCCCCATGGACCTATTCCAAAAGCCATGTTGGATGTAGTGATTACAAGCCTAACCGGTAGAATTGATTTGGTTTTGGCACTTGGAAAGGAAGATGGTACAGGCGCATACTTGGTCGTTGATTTGAAGACTCGAGGTTGCGGTAATCGCTTCGATCCACTCAACCCCGAGAAGGGAAGCCCCTTGCAAAGAATCCCTAATATGGAGCAAGAAATGACTACTCCTGAAGAAAATCTATTGTTAGAACATAGAATGCAATTGGCCCTTTACTCATTGGCTTTAGAGAGTATTGAATATAGTAAACCTGAATCGGAACGGCGGCAAATATTACCTCCAGCATTACAGGTTTCTGCCAATGGCCGACTAATTGCTGGAGATGAAGAATCAATGAAAGAAGACCGCCATGAATTAATGAGATTATTAACCAAAATGGCAGAAATGAAAGTGCTCGAAGTTGGCGAAGAAGCAGCACCGCGCTTATCGGGAAATGAAGCAGAGGAATGCAACAACTGTCCACATTACCAAAGCCAGATCAGAACTTGCGGACCAGCAGGAGAAGAACTCGGATTCATTGAATCAGACCTTGCGGCCGATTATGACTAGTGTCCCTGCCCAACTTTCTTTGGCTGCAGCCCGCCAATGATTATTGATTTCCAAGCCCGCACTGGTGAACAAATCCTTCCATTCAGACTCACTATGCAAGGTCATTGGAGTTTTGACTTGTTGAGGCCAATCAATACTTTCTGCATTTTCTCTATAATGGTCAACCCCCATAACGAACAAGCCACCCACATTCAACCAAGATGCAATTCGCTTGATGGCTTGCCCTGGGTCCTTAAGATAGTACATTGTTTCCATACTATGGATGAGGTCAAATTCTCCTTCCGGTTGCCATTGCATCAAATCGCAGTGATGATATTCTCCACCACCATCAATCTGCTTTGCTTTGTCGATCATTGCTTCAGCAGCATCGATTCCAATCGCTTGGATGCAGTGAGGATGAGCAGCCAATTTCCTAGTTACCCAACCATTCCCACAACCGATATCCAAAGCCCTGAATCTTTTGCCTAATTCTGCAACTTGCATCAATGAACTTACTAACATTTCTTCGACTGCTGGGCCATGCCCTTTCTCCATTCCTGCATCTTTACCATCAATTGCCCATTGGTGAAATACTTCGGCAGCACTCCTCCAAGTCGTTGTTTCCTCTTCTTGCATGACAGGTGCGAGTTGCGAATGGCCTTTCAACTTCCGCCATTTGGGTCCCCTTATGCAATCCACTAATATCGACACATCAAGGCTGCGAACACTATGTGAAAATCAATGGGAAGAGAATATTATTCCAAGTCTAGAAGAATACATCCGCATCCCTGCATTATCTCCTTCTTTTGATTCAAATTGGGCTGAAAATGGTTTCATTGATGAAGCGATTAACCATATTGCTGATTGGTGTAGGGAACAACCTATTGAGGGATTGGAATTACAAATACTTAGGCTTGAAGGCAGAACTCCATTGATTCATATGTTTGTTCCAGGCCAAACTGATGAAGTTGTATTACTATACCAGCACGCTGACAAACAACCTGAATTCGTTGGTTGGCATGAGGGACTCGGCCCTTGGGAGCCAGTTCGCAGAGGAGACCGTCTTTACGGAAGAGGTGGTGCTGATGATGGCTACGGAGCATATGCAAGTTTAACCGCAATCAGAGCAATACAAGAACAAGGAATTCCACATGCTGCATTACATCTCATAGTCGAAGCAAGTGAAGAATCAGGCTCACCTGATTTACCCGCTTATCTCGATGCATTGGAAGAAACCATTGGCACACCAACATTGGTTATTTGTTTGGATTCTGGGGCTGGAGATTGGGAACACCTTTGGTTGACTACTTCACTAAGGGGCCTAGTCATTGGAAACCTGAAGGTAGCAATCAGTAATTCAGGGGTCCATTCAGGAGATGCAGGAGGAATTATTCCCTCCACTTTTAGAATTGCAAGAGCTATTTTAGATCGTATTGAAGATAGTTCAACGGGGGAAATATTGCTTCCAGAATTTCATGTTGAAATACCGACTCAAAGGGTCGACCAAGCAGTAGCTACAGCAGATGTACTAGGAGACGGAGTTTGGAGTAAATTTCCCTTTTTAGAAGGGGCAAAGCCTCCAACCTCCAACCTTGTTGAATTGATTTTGAATCGGACTTGGAGACCTTCCTTGGAAATTACTGGAGTAGAGGGAATTCCGGAAATGGCAATTGCGGGAAATGTTCTACGAACACACACAACTCTGAAACTATCTTGTAGAATACCTGCTGGAGTTAATTCTCAAATTGCAGCAGAAGCGATGAAGTTAGTTCTGGAAGCGAACCCTCCACACGGTGCAGAGGTTGAATTTTCTATCGAGATGCCAGCCGATGGCTTTCATGCAAAACCATTAGCTGAATGGTTAGAATCCTCACTTGAAGATGCTAGCAATTCCTATTTTGGCGGCCCTCTTCAATATATGGGTGAAGGTGGAACAATTCCATTCATGCCTATGCTTCAGGAGAAGTATCCTGATGCAGAATTTATGATTACTGGATTGCTTGGACCTGAATCAAATGCACACGGGCCAAATGAGTTCACTCATATCCCCTGCGGAAAAGCAGTAACAGCTTCTGTTGCTGAGGTTATTGCATCGCATGCAAGGCATTACATGGCTTAATTTTGAAGGCTTTCAAGGAAGTTTACTAGCACCAATAAGCGTTAGTTTCCTGAAATTGAATGCGTCGGCTTGATAATCCCAAGGTGAGTGGGGTCAGTTGGAGGCTTGACCTCCGGTGTTGACTATGTCGGGTGATGACGAAGATAGTGTGAAGACCCCAGTGGTGAAAGTTAGTGATTTAGAAGATCGCCTTGGTGAAGAAACCGAGCGCCTTTTGAAATTGTATGATGCATATGAACTTCAAGAAAAAGAGATGGTCAATCTAAAGGCAGAAATCGAAGTCCTTGAGAAGGAAATTGTAGAGCGTGAAATCGAGAAAGAGAGTTTTGAAACTTTACTTTCAGAAAAGGATAACCGCCTCAGAGACCTTGAATTGAGAGCCGCCAAGTCCTCAAAGCAAGTAGATTTCTTGGAGCCTGAATTACAGACGATGGAAGAGAAATACAGCCGTGAAAAGGATAGACTCGGCAAAGTCTTCGGAATCGCAGAAGAATTGGATAATGACTTGCGATTAGCAGTCGTGGAAATGAAGTCTCGAGATGATTGGTATGTTGACCACATGGGATTATTTGAGGATTTGAACAAGGCAATCAAGATTCGTTATGAGATGATTGAGCGTTCAGTCGAGGCTGAGAGACAAAGCCAGCACATGCAAAGAGCAATCACCGACCGAATGGAAGAATTAATCGAATCAAGAGCCGCAGAAATGACAATTGACGAGGCTGAAGCGGTTACGTCTGCCGGAGCAGTAGTCGAGGAAGATGAAACACCTGAAGAGGAAACAGTCGAAGAAGAAACTGCTGAAGAGGTAGAATCTGAAGAATCGAACGAGGAAGATGAAACACCTGAAGAGGAAACAGTCGAAGAAGAAACTGCCGAAGAGGTAGAATCTGAAGAATCGAACGAGGAAGATGAAACACCTGAAGAGGAAACAGTCGAAGAAGAAACTGCCGAAGAAGAAGCAGAAGAAAGTCCAGAAGCAGAAGAATCCCCAGAAGAGGAAGAAGAATCTGCCGAGCCAAGAGAAGTCAAGGAAGCCACTTCATGGGGAGACGATGTCGACCCATGGCAGGAACATGACGAAAAGTGAGGTGGTCTTATCGCCTTCTTTGCCCGTGGTGGTAAAACACCGATATTCTTAACAGCAATTATGGGAGTTTCAACCCTTATGGTTGCAGTATTCGTCAATCCAGTTATGCATTTAGTAACTGTTGCAGGAATCATCTGCTTGATGTTAAGCGCATTCTTGGCTAATTTCTTTCGAGATCCAGATAGAGCAATTCCAAAAGATACTGGAATATTAGTATCTCCAGCAGATGGACATGTTATGTTCGCAGTTCGTGAAAGAGCCACTGGCCGTCGCCCATCAAAAGAGGAGCAATCCACTTGTGAGAATCATCCATTGACTGGAGATTGGCATCCAGAGGCTTGTGAAGAAACATTATCATTTCAAACAGAACAACGTTGGGAGCCTGTAGAAGCGGGTAAAGAATCTGATGATGATTGCTGGAGAATTGCTGTTTTCATGTCCCCATTAGATGTTCACGTTAACCGAGTTTGTGAAGCCGGAGCAATTGTTGCCATGGAACACCGTACTGGTAAGGCTAAGAGAAGAGGTCCATTTCTCCCTGCTTTCAAGAAAGAAAGCGAATTCAATGAAAGGGTCCGAACTGTTTTGGAAACTGAATCAGGAATACGACTTGAAATAACTCAAATTTCAGGAGCGGTAGCTAGAACAATTGTTCCTTGGACAGAAGTTGGTACCATCTTACGAAGAGGAGAAAGGTATGGCATGATCAGAGTAGGAAGCCGAGTTGACTTGAGAGCGCCTGCAAATCTCTTCAAGCCAGTAGTCATCGGTGCTGAGTCAAATAATCCAGATTATCCAAAAGGACAATTTGTCTCCGCTGGTTCGACGATTTTATTTAAAGCGTTAATTGAGGAGTCAGAATGACAGCACCAACCAGACTCAATCTAATCGGCAATAACAAGCCGGCTGAGCGCCTTCATGACCTTGTTAAAGCGCCTGAGAATACCGTTTGGGCACAAGAGAAGAAACACTCTTGGGATGCAAGTGAGCCAGCAACCGTTTACTACACTCCTGAGATGATGCCAGATGGGAGGCAAACAACAGCAGCAACAGTAATTCTACGAACCAAAGGTTGCCATTGGTGGTGGAGCAGTGGTTGTACTTTCTGTGGTTACTTCAATGATACGAGAGATGATGTCGAGAGCAAGGATTTGCATGCTCAATGGGAATATTCAAAGAGAAAATTATCTAACTTTGAGGGCATGGATATGGTCAAAGTCTACACCTCGGGCTCTCTATTGGAGGACAGAGAAATCCCAGTTGATTTTCAAGAAACCGTGTTAAGAGAATGTGCAGAGATGGGCAAGCATCTAATTCTGGAAAGTCGCACCGAACAGTGTACCTTGGAAAAGTTGCAATGGGCTTCAAATATCAATCCTGATTTCACCGTTGCAATTGGACTTGAAGCGTATGATGATGAAGTGTTGAGATTTCATATAAACAAAGGATTCAGCCTTAAATCATGGATTAGGGCGGTTGAAAATATTCGTAAAGTTGGTCAGAGAGTAAAGACATATTTGATGTTCAAACCCCCCTTCATGAATGAAGGGGATGCATTGGAGCAATGTACAAAATGGATTGTAGATGCTGCTGAAGCAAGTGATGAAATCTCTATTAATCCAATGAATATCCAAAGAGGCACCATTATTGACAGATTATTTCGGGCTCGAGAATATCGCCCCCCGTGGCTTTGGTCATTGGTTGAATTAATTCAAAGAACTCATCCTATTATTCATCCAAAGGGTGGCCTTTCTGGTGATGAAGACCAAATCTGCAGACTCATAATTCATCCAACAGCAGCTGGCCGTGTTCGAGGTTCTCACAACTGTGGTAAATGTGACAAGCACGTTGGGGCTGCAATCGAACGCTATTCGGTTAGCGGTGATATTCGAGAGTTTGATGGCTTGGATTGTGCTTGCCGAAAAGTATGGCTAAACGAAATTCATTTAGACACTTCAACCCCAGTTATCTTAGGCGTTGGTATTCCTCGTAGAGGGCCAATTCTTGAGCATCTTCGCTCCCCCTGAAGAGACATTCCAAGGGCATATTTGGTGGCTTGCTAACGTCAATGTTTATCATCACACTGCAGGTGGACGGACTGACCCCTATGGGGTCAGAGTGTGATAGGATGAGTGATGTGGAATCCCTCCCAGAAGTGAGCCAAGGTATGGCCGAGCCTGAAGCCAGTAGAATCGTCTTGGCGATAGTTGGACTGGGGGTGCTTGGCTTAGTAGGAATGTTCTCTGTTATTTTCGGTTGGGAAGGTTTTCCAATTCTTTCTGAAATTGTACCCTTATTTGATGCACTTGGTTCAAGTGGAATTTGGTATTACTTGGTTGGGATACTTCTCGGATTTGCTTTTATTGTGATGAATTTACTGGCCGAGGTATTCGGAGAATGAGGTGGTCGTGATGTCTGCGATAATTTTCTTTTCACTTGCTACTCTGTACGTTACGATGATTGTTCTATCCCATAAAGTAGTCAATGGCATGGGTGAAATGCGCAAAACAATGCGCCATTTCACTGTCTTCATGTTGGACAAGGCTCCAGCCGGAGTTATCGATTTCTTTTCCAAGAAAGAGGGCTCAGGCTCAAGGACTTGGATAGTTCACGGGGCACTCTGGGCAACTGTTGCAGCAACTATTGGCTTCCTCAACATTTGGTTGAAGTACGATGCACAAGCACTAGATTCTCTGTCAAGTATTGGTTGGAAATACAATGCTGATGTTATGTCAGGATTCAGCGAAACAAGCCTAATGTTCGGTTTCCTTTTCATGACTTTTATCGGTGCTGCTCTTCATATTCTGCCTCGCGTAAACGGAGGTAAGTTGGCAAGTGAGGCAAATGCTTCACTGATGGCATTTGCATGGAGTGGCATTTTGTTCTTTAGTCTCATCATCCTTCCATTGCTATTGAAGTATGAATTATTTGGCGATTTAACTGATTTACAACTTCTATTCTTCCCTGCTGTAATTCAAATGGCGATGGCAATGATTCTTGGGGCTTTACTCCTCAATCTATTATTGGCATTAAGTGAAAGAACCCCAAGCACTTCTCTTTCTGCATCAACTTGGTTCATCCTCCTTGCATTTACATCGGTAATTTGGGCTTTTATCATTCGTGGTTCGTTTTTGGCTCTTTTTGGAAATGCCATTCAATCATCCCTTCTTGGAGACATTAGCTCATATCAACAATTAATTTCTGGAGACGCAAGTTCAGTTGTTTGGATGGCCGATCGGATAGTTACAGGCTGGTTCCCATTGGCAATGATGTTGGCAATAGCCTACCATGTCATCCCCAGTATCAGCGGCTCACCGGTTTGGAGCCGCTCTCTATCTGTGGTTTCATTCACAATTTTATTCATCAGTGTGCCAGTTCTAATGATGTCAGATGTCGCATTAGCCGATGATACCTTGCTATCAGTAGCAGCAGTATTAGTGGTCTTGGGATTGGTTCCGCTTCTTGCAAGTTCGAGCAACTTGATTGCTACAATGCAAGGCCGCTGGGAGAAAGTCTTGGCTAGCCCAGGAGGGGCAGCATCCGCGAGCGCAGTTTTGCTTCTACCAATTATTGCACTGATGGGATTCTTCTCATCCCTTGATGAAATCAACGGTGCCCATAACATGGGCGGAGTGCAAACAACTGTTGACCACGGATTATTGTGGCTGGTTGGAGGATTAATGGCCTTGGCAGTTTGGGGAAAAATCTTCCCTGAAGTAGTCGGACGCAGACTTTCCAGCCGTTCAAAGGCTCGCTGGGCATTTTGGTTATTCCTTACGGGCGGCCTTGGTTCAACCATCAGTATGCTGATGGCAGACTTTGCATCTATTTCGATGACTAATGCAGGAGTTGAAGATGTGTCCAGCCACTTAGGTGGATATTATCTGACTTCTGCAGCTTTATTTTATGCACTAGTTATGGGTACATTTGTTGCCGCGGTGAATCTAATTTCTACTTTGTTCTCTGATGAAGTTGTTGCAGATGCTGCCCCAGTTAGCAGCGGAATGGATAGCTTTGAATTACAGCCTGGAAGTACTAGTATTCGAGATTTGGTTTCCAAAGGAGTTGGTGTTGATACGCTAATCATCATCAGCGCTGCTTCTGAAGAAGATGAAGAAGATAGCACAGAGGTTGGAGTATCTGCAGCCCTTCACACTGATGAAGGCGTAGTCATGCCAAAAGCGGAGCCAGTAAAGGCAGCACCAGTTGATGCATTGGCAACCTTTCAACCAGAACTCGTTGATTTGGCACGCTGGTTGAAGAGTAGTGGAACTACAACGATTGATTTATTCATGATGATGGATTTAGACAGTGATGGAACCATTTCTCCTTACGAAATCCGCGAAGGATTGGCTTCACTTGACATCGTAGACCTACCGCCTTGGGATGTTGAGAAATTAGTAACTTCGATAGACCTTGATGGCGATGGGCAAATCAATATCCCAGAATTAGATATTCATATGATGCGTATTATGAATTCACTTGCGGCTGAAGATGACGGCAAGGATTCAACCGATGTGGATGAAGAAGATGACGGCAAGGATTCAACCGATGAGGCTGAAGAAGATGACGGCAAGGATTCAACCGATGAGGCTGAAGAAGATGACTCACTTGATGAAGCCAGCCTATCATCACTGAAGAAGGCCGAACTTGTTGCTCTTGCGGAGGAAAGGGGAATCTCTTCGAAAGGGAAAAAGAGTGATATTATCGCCCGCCTTTGTGAGTGATGGAATGAGAATCGGTTTGGTCGGCAAGCCAAACGTTGGCAAGTCTACATTTTTCTCAGCAGCAACTCAATCAAAGGTTAATATTGCAAATTACCCATTTTGTACCATTGACCCTAATGTTGGGGTAGCATTCTTGCCCGCACCTCTGGCCTGCCCTTGTGCAGAATTGAGGCAAATAAAGGAAGAAGACGGTAGATTGGAGCCAGTTAGAGATGACGATCCAAGAGCGGGTAGCCTTTGTGAACCTCGAACCGGCTCATGTATTGCTCACAAGCGCTTAGTTCCTGTTTTCTTAGTAGATGTTGCAGGTCTAGTTCCGGGCGCTCATGCTGGGAGGGGCAGAGGTAATGCCTTCCTTTCCGACTTGGCAAGATGTGATGCTTTGATTCAAGTGGTCGATGCAGCAGGAACAACAGATATCGAAGGAAATCCAATCGGAGTCAGCGATTCAGAAGAGGATTGCGTCGCCTCAATAAAACAAGAACGCGATTTCTTAGTAGAGGAAATAACCGCTTGGCTTCATGGAATAATCGAGGATGGTTGGGTTCGAGGTGCAAGACGAGTTCAAGCAGAAGGTGAGAAGGGATTAGTTGACCATCTTCACGAGAAATTAAGCGGTTTAGGAGCTAACACTACTCAAATAAAAATTGCATTAGAATCATTCACATCAGCAGAACCTGAAGCAGGACAGCCTTGGGATTGGGGTATTGGTTTCAAGAAAATATTAGCAAGTCACCTCCGCAAAGCCATCTTTCCAATTCATATCGCTGCCAACAAGGCTGAAATTGCACCAGGGGAAACTTGGAAGGAATTACAAGAAGAGATGAGTAATCAGGGAGCAATTCTGATGCCAACCATGGCTGATGCTGAATTAGGTTTGAGAAGAGCAGGAGCAATGAATTTCATCGATTATGGCGTTGGTGATACTGACTTTGAAATAACTGAACTCGGCAAACAACGCTTGAAGGCAGCACAAGTAACTGCATTAGAAGCAATGAAAGATACGATGAAGGGTTTTGGTGGTACAGGGGTTGCAACCTTAATTTCCAAAGTTCTCTATGAATCATTGGGTCATATAGTAGCCTATCCGGTTCAAGATGAAACTCATTGGTGTGATGGTGAAGGCAAAATTCTCCCCGATGCATTAGTCATCCCCGGTGATTCAACATCTAAACAATTGGCTTATTCAGTACATAGCGACCTCGGTGATGGTTTCATCAAGGCAATCGATGGAAAATCAAAGAGAGTCATCGGCGCTGACCATGAATTATCAGATGGTGATGTCATCAAGATTCATTCAAAATCTTGAAAGTCCTTTAATTAAGAATTGGATAATCAATGACCAGGTGGTCTTTGGTGGGTTGGTGTTAAGCCAGAGAATAATGCAGAATATTTTGCTCTATTCAACAGCATATTTACTGGTAATACTAAAGATACAATAATTAGCACAACTAGGGAAAATATACCCCAAGCTGGAATACTTGAGAGAATAACGAACCACATTCCCCAAAGGGCGAGAACCCAGAGTATTGGAGCCCAGCGTCTCGATAAAAGTGTCAATCTAGAACTTGCAAGCCCTGCATCAAAAAGCATCACTGCTTCTGATTCTTCAATCAATCCTTCTTTAATTCCACAGCGTTGACAGACGTCTTTTTTTGGTCCAAATCCAATAATGAAAAACTCTCTTGGATAAATTGCGAAACAAAAACGGCATGTTGGCATGTTGTCCCTCTAATCTCCACGGTGGGAATCCTGTTTTTCAACCTCGCGTCGCGCTGGAGAAGAGAGGAAGGAACTTATTAGGTCAATTCCCATTGTAGAACCAATAGATTCAGGATGGAATTGGAGGCCTAAAATGGGGAGATTATAATGCTGAATTGCCATCACTTCTTGATTTTCATCGGTAGCAATAATTTTCAGGCATGATTCACTATGTTCAAGACTTAGGCTGTTATATCTAGCCATCAACATTGGTGAAGAAAATCCTGAGAACACACTATCTTCTTGATGATGAATGGCAACTGGAATGCCGTGAATAGCACCATTTGGGCATTGACGAAGTTTCATTCCAGCAGCAATTCCGAGGGCTTGATGGCCTAAACAAACCCCTAGTACAGGAGGTAGTTGACCTTGCAAGGCTATCTTAGCAATCTGCATTGAGAGAGGGGAGGCTTCAGGTCGCCCAGGGCCAGGTCCAATCAGGATATGAGTTGGATTGACTTTCGACAACATATCTGTCAACTGTTCTGGTGCGCCCCCTCTCCCTTGGCAATGAACTACATCTGCCCTCAACTCGCAAAGTGAATGCATTATATTCCATGAGAAAGAGTCAAGATTATCGATGAAAAGGACTCTTAATTCAGATTCCAGAGCGATCAAATCTTCTTCCCAATAAGCAATTTTACCAATTTCAGAGTTTAGTTTTACGGGCCGTCGTTTGATATTCAATGGGTAAATGGAATGTGGACAATTTACACTTTCAGTTAAACGCTCTTCGGATAACCATCCCGCTGCTACCCTCAAAGCCTGTGCCTTCCACTTTGCTTCCTCAACTTCCATCTCGGCATTAGAAGCCATTACTAGCCCCCCTCCTGCTTGAATAGTTGCTTTCCAACCCTCAATGCCTTGTTTTGCCTCCATTGTTCTAATCAAAATATTCCACATTGCTGTACCACATCTTGGGTCAGAATAACCAATTGACCCAGTCCAGAATGAACGATTGTGTTTTTCTAATTCATCAATAGCGGCAATGGTAGCAGTTTTTGGGCAACCAGTAATGCTACCACCAGGGAATATCGCATTCAAAGCACTCCATACATTTTCCTCGTCTTGAAGGGTGCCTTGAACTTCAGTTACTAAATGTTGAACTTGCGAATACGCCTCAACTTGGAATTGACTTGCATCGACACTTCCAGGTTTGCATACAATTCCTATATCATTACGCTCAAGGTCAACTAACATTCGATGTTCGGAATTTTCTTTTTTATCCGAAATCAATTCATTTCTAAGCCATTCATCCAAGTGAATATCTTGATTCCGAGGGCGTGTACCCTTGATTGGTCTAGTACTAACTTGTCTGTCTTTGACGGCCATCAGTAATTCGGGTGAACAAGAGCATATGGCTAAATCAAGGTCAGGACTATTCAACCAAGTTGACATCGGTGCAGGATTTTCTTTGCATAAACGTAACATCGTATTCCAAGGCTCTTCATGCAATTTTCCCATCCATCTTCTGCCGAAATTTAATTGGTAGAATTCTCCGGCTTTGATAGACTTCTTTACTTCTTCAACAATCTTGGCATGTTCCTCATCACTTTGGCTTGAAACTTCAACGCTTGGTTGGATTGGCGTATCTGGATAGCGAGTCGGAATATTGATTGGGTTTGGAAGAATTGACAATAAATCCTCTACTTCATTACCCCATTCATCTCCATCTTCTACTATTAAATGCAAAGTTGAACTCGCTCTATCGTGTAATATCCACCTATCTACTCTGTAGAGAATAAGTAGAATATCGCCTTCATCAGGAGGATGGAATAATTGCCAAGGCTGGGTCCATTGTACTAAGTCATAAGCCAATCCACCGGCCCAAGATCCTGGGTTTACTATGTGCTCAAAAGAATCTCTTGGAGTTTGTAATTGGTCAAGTGTAGATAGGGCTTCACCTAAGTTTATTCCAAAATGGTGAGAGGTAGTTTTCCATTCTATCCCATCCCATTCTTGAACCTGTAATTCCAGTGCAGGTGGTTGCGGGCCCAGAGTAATTTCTCCTTTCATTGGCGAGCAATCATCACTTCTTGGTGGTAGAAAGTTTGTTTCTGGTTGACGGGCAATCACTCTCATTTTTGGTGGTCCCATCATCATACTGTATGAAGAAAAATCGGTCCTTGGACCCCCTGAAAGGAGCAATAGTTCATCTGTCCCTCCCCATTTTGAAGATGAAAGTAGGGATTCTTTACGTAATATTTCAGTCAGTGATAGGAGAAGGCCTGAATCATCAGCACAATTCCAGTAGCAATGCCCCTTCAACGGAATCCCTCCCACGACTGTTCAAATGCCTTGGCGAGTATCTGGGATGCAGCATTTGATAATTCAGCACCCCCTTCGATTCCAATACTTTGTTCATCTAATTCTTCAACTCTTGCAACTCCAATGCCCGAACCAACGACGATTAATTCCCTCGCTTTTGCAAGCATTCTTTCATTGATTATACCTCGATTAACAGGAATCCCATGTTGATTCAAACCACCTGTAATCACATTCAAAGTGATAGAATCGATTCCACCGCTTTTTTGTTCTGCAATCCATGCTTCGCCATCTTCATCCAGTAGAATTGGAGTAACCCTATCACCATCAATAATCGCCCCATCATAGGTTAGCAGTGCAATATCTGCTCCTGCACTTCTTGCATTTTTCCTAGCCTCATCATAGATTTTCCAGTTCCCATGTTTGCAACCAGTCACTCTTTTTGACCAACGTGGTGCAACTTGAGAAATGGCGGCCAAGGGGGGTTGTCTTTGTTGATTCACTCTTCCTTTACATGTTATTTTTCCATCTTTGAATAGGCGCACAGAAATTAACCCTGCAGGCATCCATTTTCCATTTTCTATTGATGAAATATCTTTCATGGCAATAAGCACAGAGGATTTCAAATCATCTGGTAAATCTATTCGAAGGCGGCTTGCATGCTCACTTAATCTCTGTAAATGAAGATCGAAGAAAGCAACCTTGTCGGCCCCATCCCACGCTAATGTTGTGAAGACACTGGAGAACGGGTCTTCATCATCGTCTTCGTCCACAGAGCATCACAGAAGGTCATCAAGGAAGGAGGTGTCGATACTCTCTTTCTTTGGTGTTCCACCCAAAAGGTCTCCAGTTAAGCCAGAATAATCCATGCTTGGTGAAGTTGAAGTTGGCACTTTAGCGTTCATGTCTGGTGGAGGGGCAGTATTTGATGATTGGATATCTTTAGCAGCTGACATTATGCTAGCAGACGTATCTGGAGCGGGGGCTGCTAAGACATCAAAGTCATCATCCCAATCTCCTCTTGGCTGTATTCCAACGCCCCATGTGGATTCTAAATCCCATTGACTTGCTTTTCTTCCCTTTCCTTTACCCTTCACCAAAACCACTAGCAAGACGAGAATAGCAAGGGCGAGGGCTGTTGCAAGGATATTTTGCACAGTTGCATATTTAGATAGATCAAATCCACCCTTTGCACTCTTTGCTTCTTCTTCAGTGCTGGTTTCAGAGTTGGGTGATGAAAGTGAAAGTGGTGAAATAGCACGACGATAAAAGGGGCAATCAGGATAAACCTCACCACATTCAGATGTGGTGACTCCGATCCACCAAGTAGTTTCATTATCTAAGCCCAGATGATTTTCTGAGGTGATGAAGATAGAATTGGATGCATATGCTGTTTCTACTAAGTCAGCATCATCGACATTGTCGAATTCTTCATTCGAGATATAGACCTTGAATGATTGAACTGCGGTATCTCCAGTTGGACTCCAACTGACAAGGATTCTACTTCCTTCTGATACCCATTCAACTTG
>Ga0066376_10001242_pt1 | contig 24795 bp, 19 predicted proteins | sample Knorr_S15_td_Bot_FD_77009 | JGI IMG/M metagenome (GOLD analysis project Ga0066376, IMG submission 77009) | Marine microbial communities from Southern Atlantic Ocean transect - Knorr_S15_td_Bottom_ad_5009_LV_A | ecosystem: Environmental > Aquatic > Marine > Oceanic | place: Southern Atlantic...
TGTCTTTACCAGAGAGCTCTATTTCTCCCGAAGTAATAGATCATCCAATAAACCAAGAGCAATCTATTGCATCTTCCCTGATAATACAAGAGCTTGAGTTGCAAATTATACAACTTCAGATGCAGATTGCAGAATTTAGAGAGCAGTTAGCTGTATTTTTAGCAGAGAATTCTATTGCTACAGCTGAACAAAGTCTTCCTATTAAAGAAAACCTCGTTCCAACCGATCAATCAGAAGATGTAAGCCGCCTCCAGGAGATTCTTGAGTCCGAAGGATTGTATTGCCAGGAATGCAAGGTTACCGGATACTTTGGATACTGGACTCAGGCAGGACTCATAAATTTGCAAGAAAGGTATGAGCTATCAATAACAGGGATTGTGGACAAGGAAACCAGGGCAAAGCTCAATGAACTGTACGTAAGTTCTGATTCGTCCTTTTTTGAAGGATCTTTAGCGCAGGAGGAATCTCTGTCAACAGAAGAAGAGATAGAGGAATCTATATCTGAAGAAGGAGATTCTGTACTTCCTGACTCTGGCGATATAAAAGGACCAGTTATCGTGTTAGTTGGTGAGGCAAGTGTAACGGTTAAACAGAATGCAACTTACACGGATGCTGGAGCCACAGCTACAGACGATGTAGACGGAGACATTACGCAAAAGATTGTGACAGACAATCCGGTGAACACTACGATTCTTGGTACGTATAAGGTAACATATAACGTTTCTAATGGAGCGGGAGATGTAGCTAATATTACCCGCACGGTTGAGGTTGTAGCGCAAACAGCAGTAGTCAGTGGTGGAGGAGGAGATGATGCTTCTACGTCATCATTACCATTGTCAGTAACTGATACCACTGCTCCTTCTGCTATCATGGATTTTGTTGCTTCCAATATTACCTCCTCTTCTATCGATCTTTCCTGGACAGCTTCTGGTGATGATGGAAACAGTGGAAGGGCATTCAACTCTGCTATAAGATATTCGCAATTGCCACTAACACGAGAGAATTTTAGTTCGGCAATTCTGGTTGAAAACACACCGACTCCGGAATCTCCAGGAACATCACAATCAATGACGGTGTCACGATTTTCTGCTGGAACTACATATTATTTCGCTATTAAGGTGCTTGATGAAGTTCTAAATAGATCCCTCCTATCAAATGTTGTAAGTGTTACTACGCTTTCTGCCTCAGATACTATCGCTCCTTCTGCTATCACGGATTTTGTTGCTTCCAATATTACCTCCTCTTCTATCGATCTTTCCTGGACAGCTTCTGGTGATGATGGAAACACGGGTACGGCAACAAGTTATGATATTATATATTCTACTAGCATTATTACGATTGAAAACTGGCGTCTGGCAATACAAATTACCGGTGAGCCAACCCCGCAGGCAGCTGGAACAACGCAGTCAATGACTGTGTCTTCACTCTCCAGTAACACCACATACTATTTCGTTATCCGAACGAATGATACATCGCCAAATTGGTCTGACCTCTCCAATATAGTAAACTTAGTAATCAATGTTTCATCTCCTGATACCACTCCCCCATCTGCCATTACCAATCCTGATACCACTCTCCCATCTGCCATTACCAATCTTTCCGCCTTCAATCCCACGTCATTTTCTATCGATCTTTCCTGGACAGCTTCTGGTGATGATGGAAACATGGGTACGGCAACAAGTTATGATGTGCGGTATTCAACCTCCCCGTTTTTGAGCAATGATTGGTTGACTTCTGCGACGCAAGCAACCGGAGAGCCTACTCCGCAAGTTGCGGGCACAACAGAAACCTTTACGGTATCTGGACTTTCTGGAGATAGTCTCTATTATTTTGTGGTTATGACAGCAGATGAGGAGCCAAACTTATCTTTTAACTCTAATATCGTTGATTTGAGAACAGGCCCTATAGATACTGCAGCTCCTGGCGACATAGGAAGTCTTGCCGTATCAAATCCAACAATATCTTCTATCGATCTTTCCTGGACAGCTCCTGGGGACAACGGAGACACGGGGACAGCGGCAAGTTATGATGTGCGGTATTCAACCTCAATTATTTCAGATGGCAATTGGGCCTCTGGAACACAAGCAATGGGAGAACCGACTCCGCAGGTGGCAGGGTCGGTAGAATTAATGACGATATCTGATTTGTCTCAAGGAACAATATATTATTTTGGCATAAAGACAATGGATGGTGTGGGAAATGAATCTGGGCTTTCTTATGTGGTAACTGGAACTACTAATTCTTGCATTTCTGTTGCTTTGGGGAAACAAATCTATTTTGTGTCAACACAAAACCAGCCACAGATCATGCAGATAGATGTTGATCCTTTAGATGTTGAAGTAGGGGAGTTACAAACTATAACCGTGAAAGTTAGAGATACTAATAATAATCCTATTTCTTTGAGTGGTGAAGTGAATATGGATAATGGTGCTAATCCCTTGTCTTTTTCTCTTACGGCTGATACTGATTTAAATGGAACATGGACTGCTTTTTGGATATCTACTAGTACTCGATGTGATACTTATTCTATTGGTATTATTGCTCAAAGTGCTTCTGGTACATCTCCTTCAGTCTTGTCTCTATAACTTTCTTCGTATGGAATCTATTTTGGCATGCCTGGTAATGCGTATGGTGTAGCAAAAATGAAGTTGCTATTTGTTTACTGCGGAGTATAGTAAAAGTGAAATGAAGTCTGTTTTACCAAAAAAAGTTCTTTGGATATTGTTTGTGTTGTTTTTTGGCATCACTATTTTTCTTTTAGGTATCTTGATGCAAGCAGAAGACATCACACAAAATCTAAAAGTTCTTTTGAGTGGGGAAACGCTCTATTCTGAAGTAGAGTATCTACAGGATTCTGGTCGATGGTCTTTTGAAGAGTTTTCTGTCTATTTTTCTGATATTGCAAGGGAGAAGGGAGGTACGTATGCTTTTGAAGTATTGAAAATAGCATCTATACCCCCTGACATAGATATGCATTTACTTGCTCATGTAGTGGGAGATATTCTTTTTGCACAAGAGGGACTTACAGGTATTAAAGTCTGCACGCATGATTTTAGGAATGCATGTTCCCACAGCATTGTAATCGGACTATTCTTTGAGCAAGGAGAGGATGCTCTTACTCAAATTTCTGAGGCTTGTTATCAGGCTCCTGGAGGCTCTGGGGCATATACAATGTGTTTTCATGGATTAGGGCATGGAGTGTTAGCATATGCTTCCTATAACCTTAAAAAAGCAGTAGAACTATGCAGGAGAACTGGAACATCTCAGTATGGTCATGAAGAAGCAAGTCAGTGTATAAGTGGCGCGATAATGGAGATAATTTCTGGAGTTCATGATAAAGAACTCTGGGCAAGTGAACGGCCAAAGTATTTTAAAGAAAGTGATCCTTTATATCCATGTTCAGCTGATTTTATACCAAGTAATGCGCGTTACCTATGCTATTTATACCTTACGCCGCATCTTTTTGAGGTAGTAGGTATTAATACTTGGACTCCAACAACAAAAGCTTTCCCTTTTTGTGAGGGTATTTCCATACAAGATACAAGTAGTAGGGATGCATGTTACGGAGGCTTTGGAAAAGAATTTATTGGATGGGCTCTTGGTCGTGATATTAGGACATCTTCTGTTCAGAACATAACAGAAGAGCAGCTTGAGCTTGTCTATGATTCGTGTCTTCTTGCTGGAAGCAATGAGGGATCACTATCATGTATAAAAGGAGCTATGAGCTCACTTTTTTGGGGTGGGGAAAATGACCGAAGTGTGGCAATTTTATTTTGTTCATTTATGCCGGATTCCTATTATCAGAATGCTTGTTTTGAACATCTTATAGGAGCAGTAGATTACTACATTAAGAATGATGGGTATAAAATAGAGTTCTGTGGAGAGATTCCAGATACATATCAAGAAGAATGCCACAAGAAGCTCTTAGAATAAAATAATGTCATTAAAACTTTTTTTTATACTCATTGGTATAGTCGTTGTCCTCATAGGTGCGCTTTTATTTTTTTATAGCAATGAGAGAAATTCAATAATTCCAAAAGAGTATATAGTAGAATTGAGTGAAGATGGTTTTGAGCCAAAAGAAATTACCATAAATAGAGGAGATATAATAAAATTTATAACATCACTTGAGAAGCCTTTTTGGCCAGCTTCAAATTTACATCCTTCACATACAATATATTCTGAATTTGATCCAAGGGAGCCTATTGAGCTAGATGAAAGTTGGAGTTTTAAATTTATGAAATCTGGGACTTGGAAATATCATGATCATTTAGCACCAATTTACAAAGGAGAAATAATAATTCTTGAAAAGAGAGATGTGAATGAATCTGTGTTTATTGCTGATACGTGCAAAAATGGTAAAAGACAACAGCAATGTTGGGAAGAATTGGTAAGCATAACTCTTGCAACGAAAGGAGTGGAATCTGCTCTAGATATTCTCTATGAGAGTCAGAATGCTCTTGGAAGAAGATGTCATGATCTTTCTCATCTGATTGGGGAAGAAGCATATGATATTTTTTTTGAAGGGAAAGAAATAACTCTTACCTCAAAAACTTATTACTGTGGATATGGCTTTTATCATGGATTTATGGAGCAGTTGCTTCATACCACAGGAAGTCTAGAGGAGGCTCGTGAATTTTGTGCGTATGCAGATAGTCAATTAACTGGACAGACAGGAGATGTGGGAGGATCTTGTTATCATGGGATAGGTCATGGGGTGGTTGATGGAGGAGACCCAAGGAATTGGGGAGATGTACAAGCGGTGATTGCTCCTGGACTGGAGCTTTGCGAGAATGTAGGAGATACTGACACACAAATTGACCGCTGTGCATCTGGTGTGTTTAATTCATTAGCAATTGCGTTTAATAACTCTTCTTATGGTCTCTCTATTAATAAAGAAGATCCTTATTGGATATGTGAGAAACAAACAAAGCATTATTTTAAAAAACCCTGCTACGAAGAAATGAATACAATAGTTATGCGCCTTGGAGCAACTTTTAAAGAGGCTGCAAAATATACAGAAAAAATAGCAGATAATGTATATGCGGAGTTTGCTATTCAAGGCTTAGCTTCTTATGCTCCCTTTTTCTACTCTTATGGAGACGACTATACTAGAGGTATTGAAGAGTGTAGAGGCATTAAAGAACGACTACAGATTCCATGTATAACAGGATTTGCAGCAGGGTTAGTAGAGCATGCAGCGCCAAAAGTAGAGCATGTTCAGTCCTTGAATTTTTGTCAATCAGAAGCATTAAATGAAATAGAGCAACAAGCGTGTTTTGGGCGCATAATGTTTTATTTGGGGCGTATTTATTCAGAAGAGAGAGTGGGAGAAATTTGTAAAAATCTTACGGAAGAATATAGAAAATATTGCTCATATAATTTATAAAAATTTAGTATGGAGAAAAGAGGAATATGAAAAAGCGCATTATATTTATTATCCTTGTTACCATTTTTTTTGGAGCACTTTACGCTGCGTTCTCTTATGCTGACAAGATAAATATAGGTGCACATAAAGAGCAGGAACATATTATTGAATTGCGAGATGAAGGATTTTATCCTGAAAATCTAGAAATCAACAAAGGAGATACGGTAACATTTATAACAACGCGAGGTAGGTCTTTTTGGCCTGCTTCTAGTCTCCATCCAATACATAGTATTTATCCTGAATTTGATGCAAGAGAACCAATTAAATCAAACGAAAGTTGGAGTTTTACATTTACAAGCGTGGGTGAATGGAAATATCATGATCATTTAAACTCAGCGTATACTGAAATAATTGTTGTAAAAAATAAAGATGAAAACGGGGAGTACACTCTTGATTGTTCAAATTTAGATGATATAAAGCCTATAGAAAAACGACAGTGCTATCGTCAACTTCTTGAAATTGCTTTTGCAAATTATGGTACAGCAGCAGCTTTGGAACAACTTCGAGTTCTTTATATAAACGAACCCTATTTTATTGAAGCTGGGTGCCATAAGCAAGCGCATGAAATTGGCGATCTTGCGTATGGAGAATATGTAAAACACAAGGATTTAAATAAGGTGGAACTACCACGCGAGGCAATTACGTTTTGCGGTGCGGGATTTTATCACGGTTTTTTAGAACACTATCTTCGTGATAACCCTGGTACAGAGCTTGCAAAAGAGTTCTGTGATTACCTAGAGACTCGGCAGCCGGGAGTTCGTAATACTTGCTACCATGGTATGGGCCATGGTTTTATGCCAGATCCCCCTGATCCCAGTACATGGGGTGATGCCCAGGCAATGCTCGATCCTGTTTTGAGAGAATGTGACACTATATCAAAAGATAGCACTGAAGTTCTTGAGTGTCATGAGGGAGCTTTTAATGTTATTTTAGACTGGATGAATCTTCAGTACGGGCTTGTTTCTAATAAGAAAGATCCTTTAGGCTTGTGTCGTACTCAAATTACTCGTGAGCGCGAACACGCATGTTATTATGAATATGCTATGCGTATTCATGGCTTAGCTGGGGATGATATAGAAAAAATTGCAGAACTTTTCATTGATCAAATAGAAGATGATTATATGGCTACTGTAGCTATCGGTTCTGCCGTAGCTACGGTTATTGAGGCTCAGTTAGACCAGGATGATTTTGTAAAGTATATGCTCGCTTGCCGCAATCTTGCAGAACGTTTGCAGAAGTCTTGTACAACAAATATCATATATGGCGTTATCTATCATGGAGAACCAGGACAAGAGTACGTGAAGGCACTTTTGTTATGCGGCTCTTCTAAACTTGGTGAGGAGGAAAAACAGGTTTGCTATAAAAAAATAGCTACGTACTTACCAGTATACTGGCCAAATAAGCGAGAAGAAATCTGCAGTGCTTTTGAAGAAAAATATCAAACGTTTTGCCAATGAAGGTTTTTGGACATACTTTTTTAAGGAAAAATGTTTTCCTATTTCTTGGTGTTCTTATGGTAATTACAGGAGGTGTGTTTTTTTTGTATCCGATTGGACATAGCGCGATAAATACGTGCAAAACCTTTCAAAATGGGCAAGTTGAATGCGAAGTAAAGGAAATTATAAAGACTAGCGTAGCAGAGTGCCTTCAAGGTAAGTGGCTTGAGAGAAAAAAACAGGGTTGCATGAAAGAACTTGCATATGAATTTGTGAGTGCATATACAATAAAGGATATTCAAGAGGCGCTGGGCAGTATTGAAGATTCTGAGTTTAAACACCTTTGCCATGAATTCATGCATTATATGGGACAAGATCTGTATAAATATTCTGAAAACCTTACGGTAGCATTTTCTGAGGCTGGATCATTATGTGATAGTGGGATGTACCATGGCATATCAGAAGAATATATCACAGGGCAAGTTTTAGATGGCAGAGTTAGTTCTATTCTTTCTGATCTTGCAAAGACTGGATGTGAGATATTTGAGGGTTCTTTAGATATAGCAAGTGGATATCGTGACCTTTGCTATCATGGCATAGGACACGGCGTGATGTTTGCTGCTGATTATGATTTGCCAACTGCTCTTTTGTATTGTGAATATACGCCATATAATTTTGCTGCTGAAGCATGTTATAACGGTGTATTCATGGAAAATATATCAACAGCTGCTTTTTCTGGATGGTCTGATCATCAAAGTGAGTTTGTAGTTTCTCTGGAAGATATTACGTATCCTTGTAGGGTGTTGAATCCACAATATCATTCATTATGTTATAAGTTTCAAGGTGTAGCTCTTCAAAATAGATTTAAACTTACATGGGAAGATGCATTTCTTACATGTAAAGAATTTCCAGCTCAATATCAAACAGTATGTATACAAGGGCTTGGGTCAAATATTCCTGGAGCACATATGAGCATAGCGAAAGGAGAAGAAATATGTAGAAATGCAGCGCTACCTCTTGGAAAAGATGCCTATGAAACTTGTATACAAGGCGCCATAATGCAACTAGGGCAATTTCATACGGGCAGATCAGCGCCACTTGTAGAATTTTGTTTGTTGGTGCCTAAGCTCTATGAAAGATCATGTTGGAGCGTAGCACGAAATACGTTGATGAATTGGGAGGTATATGAAAATCAACAAGGATTGTGCGAAACATTTCCAGAGGGTCTTTCAAGAGATATATGTATGTCCAGTAAGGAAGGATGAAAAAAAGGATGAAAGAATTTTTTAGAAATAGAAAGAGTGTTACTACTTTCTTTGTGCTTGTAGTATTTATTTTGAGTGCACTTTATTTAATTTTTCCTCATGAGCTAAAAGAATATATATTAAAATTGTATCGTACAAACGAGCTTGCAATACAAAAATGTAAAGACGTAAAACAAAATCAGGAGCAATGTTGGGCGAATTTAATGGTGACATTAGCTCAAGAGAGAGGAATTGACGTGGCCTTGGAGGTTCTTGCAAGTGTAAAAGATACGTATAAGCCTTTTTCTAATATCTGCCATGATCTTACCCATACAATTGGAGGTGAGGCATATGAGCAATTTTCAGCAGACAAGGATTTCATAGCAACTCCTAAAAGTATTTATTGTAATTATGGTTTTTATCATGGATTCATGGAAGCTCTTGCTAGTACAAGCGGTGATTCAAAAGAAGCACGTGAATTTTGTGCGTATATAGATAGCCAAATGGCCAAGATAACGCCAGATGTCTCGCTGCAATGCTATCATGGCATTGGGCATGGATGGACTAATGTACATGATAACCTAGAGGCGTGGGGAGATGAGTTTGCCATAGTTACTCCTGCTTTAAAACTTTGTGAAGAAACCAAAGATACATGGGAGCAACTCTCTCGATGCCTTACGGGAGTTTTTCATGGGATAGCCGTCCTTTACATAACTGGTGAGTATGGGCTATCTATAGATAAAGAAAATCCTTTGAAGTTATGCCATGAGCAAGAAGAACGGTATAGAAATGAATGCTACATGAGCATGCACGGCGTTCTTCGACAGGTCACAGGCAGCGATTTTTCCAAGGCAGCTAATTTCATTGAAGATATTTTGGAAGATAAGTATGCGGGTCCTGCTATTATGCATTTGGCTATGGCGACAAGTCAACAATACAAAGACACATTAAGCTATACAAACGCCATTAATCTATGTCGTATGCTTGAGTCTCGGCTACTCCTTTCTTGCGTACAAGGATATGCCTTTGGGTTATTTGAACAAAATGCGTCAGGGGAGCAGCATAAAGAACCATTAAATTTTTGCAGACTAGCGATGCTTTCAAATAGAGAACAGACAGCATGTCTGGAGCATATATTTTCGTATCTTACCATATGGTATTCCAGTGAAAAAGCGCAGAATATTTGCGAAAATATTGAGGAGAAATATCAAGAATTTTGCTATGCGCAATTAAAATTAAGATAGATGAAGTTTATGAATAGAAGGGTGTTGAATAGGAAGATTGGATTTATACCACTTATTTTATTTGTGATAATAGGCTCTGGGATATTTTATGCGATGTATGTGCCGGGCAGTACAGGGACTTCATATGCATGTGAGAATGCAAAGGAAGAAATTCAATGTTGGGCAGACTTGATAGAAAAAACAGTTAAGGAAGATGGTGTTGACGATGCATTTGATATCATTGAGAAATTATATGCGCACAATACATTGTTTACTAGTGATAATTGTCATTCGTATGTTCATATAGTTGGAGAAGAGGCATATTTGCTATATGCGAGTGAAAATCTCTTAATTTTAAGTCCTAAAACATCTTTGTGTGATTATGGTTTTTATCATGGATTTATGGAAAGATTAGTGCAAGCAACAGGTAGCTTAAAAGATGCGCGTGAATTTTGTAATTATGTAAAAGGACAATTAATTGGGTATGGAGGAAGTTGTTTTCATGGCATAGGGCATGGTATGGCAGACTCTCATGACCCAAGAGTAGCTCAAGATCCAAAAGCAAGAATAGTTCCCGTCTTAGCGCTCTGTAAAGAGATTTCTGATATTGAACGGGAGAGGGAAAGTTGCTTTGAGGGAGTTTTTAATGAAATTGCCAGTGTTTTTGTTCTTGAGGAAGACGAAATATCTTTAGATAGAAATAAACCACTTGCATTTTGTCGTATATTTATTGATCCTACCTTGCTGCATATTTGTTATCGGGAATTTGCAAAAGCAACTCTTAGTCATATTACAGAAATTGATTTTTTACAATCCATAAAGTTTATCAGTGATGAGAATATTAAAGACGATGTAAGTGCCAAGAAAGTTGTTCGTGCTATGGCAAGTACCTTTGTATTGGATGCCCCTAGATTTAACATAACCGAAGGATTTAGCATATGTGCTACTATTGAAGAGCGTTTGCGTGATGCCTGCACAACAGGTCTACGAGATGGATTGATACTATATGGAGATGCCTCTGGATAGAAAAATATGGGTTACACTAGTGCTGATAGCTATAGGTATAGTAGTTTTTTTTGGAGTGCTTATATTTAAAGATATTGGAAATATATCTTTGATATCCAGCATAAAGACCAAGGGGCTTCAAGAGGAATGCGAAAATAAGGGGCAAGGACAAGTACAATGTTGGGAAGATTTGCTTAGTGAAACCCTTGAAAAACAAGGTATTAGTGCAGCTTTTGATGTTATAGATCATATGTATGAAGCTCAATCAGATTGCCATGGGTACGTACATATTATTGGAGAAGAAGCATACAAACTTTTTTCTGAAAATAAGGATATGGAGCTTACTTCTAAGACATATTATTGTGGATATGGATTTTATCATGGATTCATGGAAACATTGCTCCATACAAGTGGCAATATACAAAAGGCGCGTGAATTTTGTGCATATGTGGATAAGCAGCTAACAGAGCAGGTAAAAGGAGCGGAAGCTGCTTGTTATCATGGAATAGGGCATGGTGCTGTTGATGGGGGAGATCCAAGGTATTGGGGAGATATAGAGGGTATGATAAAGCCAAGCATAGAAATGTGTGAGCTGGTTGCTGAGACAGAATTTCAGCTCTATATTTGTGCAACAGGAGTTTTTAATGCAATAGATATTTTGTCCCTAGATCCTAAGTATAAACTTGATAGCATAGAAGAGGATCCTTATTGGTTATGTGATAGACAGTCCGCACACTATAAAGAAGCTTGCTATACGAATATGATTCCGCCTCTTTTAAGAACTATGCAAAGGGATTTTTCAAAAATTGCACAGCGCATAGAAACTATAGAAGAACATGAGGAAGATTATTCTCTTACATCTATGATGGAGGGCATAGGAGAAAATAATTATTCAATGAGATATATTGTAATGTCAGCTCTATTTCATGAGTATGCGAGAGCAAATCTTACTAAGGCAAAAGAAGGCATTATGCTTTGTCATACATTAAAAGACCCACGTTCTCGCATTCCTTGCATCGAAGGACTATCTGGAGCTTTCATGAAATATGGAGAACCAAAGATAGAATATATAAAGGGATTAGAGTTTTGTAATTTGCCCGAGCTTGCAAAAGATGAACAAATTGCATGTTTTCAGCACATAATAACTCGCTTAAGGCTTTGGTATTCTTCTGATGTAGCAAGTCAGATTTGTAAAACTGTTAAGGAAGAGTTTCAGAACTTTTGTCCAGATTACTAGTATATGCTTTTCACTAAAAAAATATTTGTTATAGTAATCCTTTCTATTTTTATTGGAATTGGAGTATATAGTCTGCTTTCTTTCATGGGTAATAAAAATTCCCTTCAAGAGTATGCTGATATAATTTTTGAAAAGTGTGTACCGCAAAATTATTCTAAGGGTTGCTATGATAAGGAAATACCAAAACTCATGAGCACTCTTTCTATGGAGGAAGCGTTTGATGTTGCAAGATTGATTCAAGTAAAAGAGCCAAAATATCTTGAGTGTCATGTATTAGGTCACTATCTTAGTGAACGAGAGACAGCTAAAGATCCTGCAAAATGGAAAGATGTTATGGCGCGTTGTCCTACTACTATGTGTAATAATGGATGTCCTCATGGGGCATTAATGGCACGTTTTGGAAATGAGACTGAGTTTCTTTCCGATGAGCAAATAGAAGAGATAAAACCTGATTTAATGGATGCATGTGAGCCAAGAGGAAGTTGGAATCCAGCTGAGGTTGAGCGATCAATGTGCTACCATGCTATAGGGCATCTTACTATGTATGCGACGAATGCAAATATTGATAAATCTGTTGAGCTTTGCAATGAGATAGGTGTAAAGAAAGATGGAAGAAATTATGTTCAAACATGTACAGAAGGAGTTTTAATGTCAGTGTACCAGCCCCTAGGCCCAGAAGATGTTGCACTGGTGGAAGCAATACGGCCAACAAAAGATACAGTGAACTCTTTTTGTAAAAAATACACTGGAGAAGCATTTCATGCATGTCATAGGGAATCATGGCCACTTTTTGCAAAAGAAGTTGTGCATCCTGAAGGATTGACCCAATTTTGTTCTTATACACAAGACGAGGGGCAACAAGTGAAGTGCTATGCTTCTTTGATGAACTTAATAACAGTTATTCTTGTTGTGAATAATGACAGTATAGAGAGCTTAAAAGATTTTTGTACTGATCTTGAGGATAATAGAGTTGGACTATGTTTTGAACATGCGGCGAGGCGCTTAATCCAGATTGATCCTGCATACACAAAAAGAGCAGTAAAAATATGTGAAGCTGCCAAGGATGCTGGTGTGGAGGATGTTTGCTATACAAGGCTGGTAAGTTATGCAAACTGGAGCTTTCATAAGGAGTCTGAAGGATTCATACAGTATTGCAAAGAACTCCCTGTTCCATGGAATATAAAATGTTTAGAGTAAGTAGCCTATGAAGCACTGGAGAACAATTGGTCTTCTTGCTATATCCCTTTTTGTTCTTTTGGAAATAGGGATTTTGAGTTTTGATAAAATTCCTTTTTTTGAATGGAAGAAGTTGATTGTGAACGCAGACCTACTTGAAACATATGCTGCAAATATTTTACAAAAATGCTCTTCAGTTAATTATCGTCCCTCCTGTTACGATGAAGAGATTCCAAAATTTTTAGGAGAGATTTCTATGGAACAAGCGTTTGAGGTAACCAGGCTTATTCAAGAAGAAGACCATGGGTATTTTTATTGTCATGTTTTAGGGCATAACTTGAGTGCAAAGGAGACAGCCAAAGATTCTTCAAAATGGAAAGATGTTGTGGCGCGTTGTCCAAGCAATACATGTTCAAATGGGTGTATTCATGGGGCGTTTCAAGAACGCTTTCGAGCAGAGGTGTTGCCGGATGCTACCATAGAGGAGCTTAAGCCAGAGCTTGTGGATATTTGTGAAAAAAGAGTTGGGTGGGATCCAACAAATATGGAAAGGGCAACGTGCTACCATGCCTTTGGTCATCTTACGATGTATATGACAGATGCAAATATTGAAAAATCAACAAAGCTTTGCCGAGAAGTAGCTACAGCAGCTGGAAGCGAAGTATTTATTCCAATATGCTTTGACGGAGTGTTTATGCAAATTTTCCAGCCACTTGAACCAGAAGATTTTGCTCTTATAGAAGGAAAGCAGCCAACAAAAGAAGAACTTCCAGCATTTTGTGATCAGTTTAGTGGAAATGAGAAAGGTTCATGCTGGAATGAAGGATGGCCATTATTTTTTGAGCAAATAACAACATCAGATGGAGTGGTGGAGTTTTGTTCTGTTCTTACAGATCCGCTACTGCAGAATCGATGCTACACTGCTATGTTCTATGTAGTACCTACACAATTTCAGCTTAATGAGGAGCGCATGAAAGGATTTTGTAGTGGTATACGAGATTCTAAAAGGGCACAGTGTTTTGCTAATGCTGCTTCACGTCTTATCGAAACGGACGCACGCTTGATTGAAAATTCTGTACGCATGTGTGAGTATGCGGCAAATTTTGGGGCAGAAGAAAAATGCTACCAAGAACTGTTGTTCTATTCTACTTATAATTTCCATGTGGGCTCTGAGGATTTTCTTAACTTCTGTTCTGCATTGCCTCAAGCGTGGAAAAGTAAGTGTCTTGCAATGGAAATATTGTAGTCTATAATTAATAATATGAAAAATTATTACACCTTTGCCATAGTGATGCTTGCTATCTTCGCTCTAGTTCTTGGGGGGATTATTGGTTTTCAAAAGAACCAAGCGTTGCAGAAAAAAAAGGTATTGGAGTCTACTTTACTAGAAAGCATTAATGAGGTGTCACGCAGGCCTAATATACAAATAGGGGATACACTGCAAAAGGAATTTACGCTTTCGATTGGCGAGAGTACGAAAATATTTGGCATTGCAAAGGATAATCCATATTACGGAGAACCCCCCGCAGCAGCAGGCATAGGCATAGAGATAGAGGGCTTACAATCCTTGGAATCCATCAGCTTCTTTGAGATTTGGGGGAGTGTGCTTTCTGTTGATCTTGGCAATAATATGATTCGCATATCCAGTGACTATCCAAGACCCATAGGCACAGCTTTTACTCCCAGGGGTCCAGAGATTTCATTAGAGGATATTAAAGAAGGAGACCGAATTGTCGCAAGTAGTGTGTATGATGAGAACGTACAGGCGGATTATGACAATATGCAGTTTATCCAGATTTCACCCTCGCTGGAGGAAATAAAGCGCCTGCGTGAGACGCAGGGTAAATGAGTTTTGCTAAGTTAAAAGTTGCAATCAAAGTATATGACCAGTAAAGTTTCGGTAATATTTATAGGTATCTTTGTGCTTGTCGTAGCTATTTTTGGGTATACTTTCTTAAAGCAGCAAGAGGGTGCGACAAGTGACACCGTCTCTAATCGCATATTTTCCTCTCTAGATAAATTGGACATATCTTTTGAGGAAAGAGAACGCCTGGTTTTGAATCCTCCTAAAGATGATGCTTCAGCTGAAGAAAAAGAGAACCATTTTTTGATTGCACAAAGTATTGCAAAAGAAGCCCCATATCTTAATATCACAACGTGCAAAAGAGGGAATCCTTTGGTATTTAAGATAAAAGACGGAGAAGAGTTTGTTGTAAAAAACGAAGATTCTATTGAGCATACAATCTCAATGGGCGCGAATCAGAATTTTCGTATTGCAGCTCATAGCACAATAGTTATTCTGCCCGAGTTTAAAATAGGACCTGGTATTTATGGGTACGGATGTGATGCATCAGAAAATGAAGTTGGGATGATTTTAGTAACGCCCTAGGCATTTTTAGCGGAGTTTTACTGTGGCCCCGCCTTGCAAGCTTTTGGGCGAGAGGATAGAATAAAACTATAAAACCATGAAGCTTTCTTTTTTTGGCTTTACCCTTATTGCCATATCGTTTCTCGGATTAATTCTTTTATCTCAAAGCCGTGTTTTTGCTCACGCTACTGGCACGTCTTTGGAAAAAACTGTTGGTGAGTACAGGCTGGATATTGGCTACAACCCAGTTGTGCTTGAAGCCATGGATTCTACCTCTTTTGACTTTAATCTTCTTTTAAAGGAAAAAGGAGAAAGGGTTGAGTTCAGCGATATATGGATAAGGGTTATGCAGGGCAAGAAGACGCTTTTTGCAAGTGGTATTCACAGACCCGGGTTTGGTAATACCACCATGCTCTATACTTTTCCTCAAGGCGGTGAGTATGAGCTTATGGTGCGTTTTCAGGACCAAGGAAAGAAGCTAGCAGAGGCATCATTTCCCTTGGTTGTTAAAGAGGCAGGAGTTGACAGCAGCTCGCCTGACTTTTTTCTTCTTTGGCTTGTGACTGGGGTACTTGGAGGCGCAGTAATTGGTTTCTTTGCTGGAGTTATCAGCAGAAGAAAGAGAGAAACTAAATAGGCCTGTGGATAAGTTTTTTGCGTGCTTGCTGATTAGTTTGTATAATATAACAATATTCAAAATGAATATAAAGCAATTTCTTTCTTCAAAAAATATGGCTATTCTTATACTTGTTATAGGAGTTTTGGCTGTGTTTGCCTTTGTTGGCCAAAAAAAAGACGCTCACTTGGCAGAAAATCAACAGAATTGCAAGCCCTTATATGGCACTGGAAAACAAACATATTATGTGCAAACAGATAAGCCGCAAAACCCTCAGATTGTCCAGGTTGATGTTGACCCTATAGATGTCAAAATGGGAGAGTTTCAAAAAATAACAGTAAAGGTGAAAGATCAAGGCAACGATATCATAAACAGCAAGAGTGGTGTTTCAGCTAGCATCTTTACTGATAATAAGACTACAGCTATAGCTTCAAATGCTTTTAAGCTTGTTAAGGCGGAAGATGAAAAGGACGGTAGTAAGTCACTTATAACAATCTGGGAAGGGTACTGGAAAAAAGAAGATAGCACTTGCCAAGACTACGCAGAAAGGATTACGGCAACAAATAACAAAGGAGAAGAGTTCTTTACTACATTAACGTTTAAATAAGAATCATGAAGCCAAAGCCTCCTTTTTTTCTGTTTTTTATCTCAATTCTTTTTGTGGGTATTTTCTTTGCGAGCGAAGTTAAGGCCTATTGTTCACCCAGTGCATCAGGAAATCTTACTATTTCAGCTGACTGCTCTTTCTCTGGAACAGTGAATGGAGTAGAGGGGGGTATGACCATAAATTCTGGAAGGAGTATGACAGTACAAGCTAATCAGACCATTGTATGGAACCCAGGCTCCAGTATTACTATTAACGGCACTATTAATATAAATTCTTCGGGAATACTGCGGCAATCTTATCTTTGGATGGTAGATGCCGATGGTGATGGATATTCAACTAATACCACAATGGTTGTTGGCGATTCATCGCCAGGAGGTACATACAGAAGAAGAAATACATTGTCGGGTTGGAGAACAGGGAATATTGATCTTAATGATGGTAATGCTTCCGTAACTACGTATATCTACGGCCAATCCACCTATTATTCCTACGGCCAATCCACCTATTATTCCTACGGACAGAGCACATATTACAGCTATGGCCAATCCACCTATTATTCATACGGACAGAGCGCATATTACAACTACGGCCAGAGTACGTACGCACCAGCCTTAATAAAATGTGGATACGGTGGCAGTACCCTTACTGGTGGCACTTCCAACACTGCAGGCCGACCATTTACTCAAGGTAGCATTGATGCCTCTTGTGCCTCATACTGTGGATCACATACTCCAGTGCGGGCATGTGGGAGTCCAGGCGGAAGACAAACCGTTTGGGCCCACTCGTTTAACTTTGTTAACTGTGTATTGCCAAATAGTTACTCGGCTGGGCCCCCCGCGCCCACTGATACGTGTAGAATTGGCAATGCAGGCGGCCATAATTATATGGGTCCCCAGTGGGTCAGGTGCACCTGCACTTGATTACCCACCCATACATGCTTTGATGTATGGTAGATTTCTGTAACTTGTATTTTCCTCTCCTATCCAAGGGTATTCCCTGCTTATGTGCTGGAATTAACGCCTAGTATTTAGGGTAAATATGAGCTAGATTTCGCCATAGCTTTTTCACTATTTTTCTGATACTTTTGTTTCGGTTTCTTCAATAAACTAGTTTATTCTTTACGTTGCTCCAAAATCATTTTTGGTGGTATTATTAATATACCTATATCTTAGTGACACCCCAATCTGGTATCTATAAGTTTAACCGTTATGCATGGCAAATGTTTGAAACAATAAAGCAACTTCTTATGCTCTCCTTGAAGTCGAATAAAATTTGGCTTATACCAATGTTGTTGTTTTTAGTTATTGTGGCGTTATTGGTAATTAGCGCACAGATTTCTCCTCTTCCAATATTTCTATATCCCATCATATAGATAATGTCTCAACAAAAACCTCAAGATATATTTTTTTATGTTAGCGTAATTGTTCGTAAGATAAACAACTTTTTTATTTTTTTGATTTTAGCCGTATTTTATTTTTCTATTGTCGGTATTACAGCATTATTTCTCAAGCTCGTTACGATTGTAAGTAAAAAGAAAAATGTATCTTATTGGGAGGACGCGAGCGATAAAAAATTTGCCCCTGATTACTTCAAGTCCCCATATTAATTATGTATATTCTGGGAATTTCTGCATTTTATCACGATAGTGCCGCCGTCCTTATGAAGGATGGTCAAATTTTATACGCTGTCGAAGAAGAGAGGTTCACGAGAATAAAACACGACAATCAATTTCCTTTTCAGGCGATAGGATTTTGCTTGGCAAAGGCTGGCATTTTAATTACCGATGTAGATTATATAAGTTATTACGAGAAACCCTTATTGAAATTTGAGAGGATACTTGAAACTTTTGTACGCACTTATCCCTTTTCGCTTATCCCATTTTTGAAAGGAATTCTTGAATGGTTTGGAGACAAGATAAAAATAGAGAGCGTTATTAAAAAGCAGCTTGACTACCAAGGCAGAATTTTTTTTGTACCCCATCATCTTTCCCATGCTGCAGCATCTTTTTATCCCTCGCCTTTTCAAAAATCCGCAATATTCACAGTGGACGGAGTAGGTGAGTACCAGACAACAGGACTTTGGTATGGAGAAGGCATTACGATAACTCCCTTAAAACGTATCGACTTTCCGGACTCTTTGGGACTTTTGTATTCTACGTTTACAGCGTTTTTGGGATTTCGAGTCAACGATGATGAGTATAAGATTATGGGGTTGGCTGCATATGGCAAGCCAGTTTACGTGGATCAAATCTATAAAATCATCGACATCAAAGACGATGGAAGCTTTCATATGAACATGAAGTTTTTTGCGTTCAGAGAGAGTTTTCAGATGTGGAGTAAGGACTTTGAAGGACTTTTTGGAGCGCCGCGCTTGAAAAACCAACCAATTACACAAAGAGATATGGATATTGCTTCAAGTATCCAAAAAGTCATCGAGCATATTTACCTTAGAGCACTCAATCATCTTTACCGTATTACCAAATGTGAAAATGTCTGTATAGGAGGGGGAGTGGGATTGAATGCTTTGGCAAACGGCAAGATACACAAAGAGACACCATTTAAATATATATATATATTTGGGGCTGCCGGAGACAGTGGTGGAGCAATCGGCTCAGCGCTCTTTGTACAACACTACATATTACAGAACGAAACAAGACATGTAATTTCCAACTTGTATCTTGGTTCTGATTATAATGATAAAGAGACTGAAGCAGTCCTTAAAAAGCTTAAAGTAAGCTACAGAAAGATAGAAGATAAAAAAGAACTTATTGAAGTAACAGCTCGCTATCTTGCGGACAACAAAATAATAGGTTGGTTTCAAGGGAAAATGGAATTTGGCCCTCGAGCATTGGGTGCGCGATCAATTCTTGCCAAGCCCAACCCTTACACAATGAAAGAGGCAGTAAATAAAATCAAAATACGCGAACAATTTAGACCTTTTGCCGGCTCGATTTTAGAAGATAAAGTTCATGAATACGTTGAAGTCTCTGAGCAGAATCACGTTTTCCCGTTTATGACTTCCTGCTTTACAGTCAAAGAAGAAAAAAGAAGTGTACTTGCTGCAATAGTACATAAGGATAATACCTGTAGGATTCAGACGGTTAACGAAGAGAATGGGCTGTACTATCAGCTCATTAAAAAGTTTTATGGCATAACTGGACTTCCCTGTATCTTAAATACTAGCTTTAATCTTAAAGATGAGCCAATCGTTGAAAATCCAGATCAGGCAGTGGGGGATTTTTTGAAGACAGAGATGGACTACTTGATAATTGGCAATTTTTTAGTTTCAAAATCTAAGAGCACGGAATAATATCATTTTCAGTAAAGTAATTAAAAAGTCCATTGGCAAGTGCTAGGTGTCCATTTTTATTGGGATGACCATCGTTTGGCAGTACTTCTTCATCGGGTAAGTTTGAAACTTTATACACGTAAGTATCTTCGCGCACTTGCGCAAAGTCTTCTACTATTGCTGTTTCATCGCTTGTTATAGAATACAACAAAAACACTAGTGATTTTGTATAATAATCATTAATTGAATATAAGCTCGTAATTTCCCTTGGATCTATTCTCCCTCGAAGAAGGTCCTTGCTTATTTCCTCGTCTCCTCCATCTTCCCAATCCCAATTCAAGGGTCTGACTACGGGAGGCATGAAACCAAACTTATCTTTAAAGAAAGCCCAATCCCGTAATAGTACCTTCATTATTGTGCTATTATAGAAATCATCGTCTTTTAAAATCCATACAATCAAATCTGGATTATACTTCTGTCCTCGTCGCTTAAATCTTTCTACAGAGTATTCTATATCATAGGAGGAAACTCCTAAGTTTATCACTTCGAATTTCTTAAATTTTTTGCACTGAAATTTATCATTTAATAAATCTTCGAGGACCTCTGAATAGTTGTATTGTGTGGAAAGACCATATCCATAGGTAAAGGAATCTCCCAAGTTTATTATTCTGAAGGTATCTTTTGGTTTATCAATGGTGTATTCAAATCGTTCATGTAATGTATCGGAGTTAGTAGTTTGCACTATTGTTCTTTCTCCCCATTGTTCCTCAATGACCCTATTTGGTGCGAGTTCAAAGAAGTTTTCTAGCTTGCTATCCTCTGGGAAAAGAATATTTTCTTCTTTAATCGGATTAATTATCATCGCAATACTGGTGTAGTTAGTATAAATTTGGTCGCTCAATGCAAAAATGAAAGATAATTCAATTACAACCAATATAACTAAAATGGAAGTTAATATACTTTTGTTTCTCATTATCATTCCCTACGAAATCATTTTATAAATCACCGCACGCAGTCGTCGGTTCATCGCCGCAACCCAAGGAAGATACAAAAGGACTGGGGGAGCTTAATCCTTTTTTGCATAGTTGTGTAAAGCTACTATTTAAACTGTCGCATATCTCAAGGGGTGGAGCTTCTCCTTTGCCAGAAAGCCAAGCTCCAATGCCATCATAGCAACGATTAAATTCCACAGGAATCCTTGGATTAAGCTCTTTACAAGACTCAAGACGATTAGTGGTATTTGCATTATCCTCCCATCTTGAATATAAAAAAGAGAGGGTTTCGTAACACGCTTTTTTTACTCTCCCGATACGGCTTTCGCATAGTTCAAAAATATCTTTAGCTCCTTCATCAATGCGATATTGATGCATAACACCCATAGTGCATTCAGAAAAGATGCTATTGCTTTCTAGGTTATCGCACAGCGTAAGATTTTCATCTAAATTTTTATGCACACTCATATAAAGATGTCCCGTACTATGACCGGTGCAATCTACACGTTTTCCTTGATCACTATTGCAGAGTTTGCTAAAAAAATCAACATACTCTTCTACACGTAATGGAGCATATTTGCCCCATTCCTCAGCAATTCCATGCCAGTATCCGGTTATGCAATTTGGCAAACACTTCTTTGCGGTAGAATCAAGATTATAATCAGAAACAATAAGCGTGGCTCTTGCTATGGCATGGCCCATTAAATGGCTCCTATTATATGCAAACTCAAGGGCATACTCTGAAAGCTGTTCTACTTCTTCATCTTTTTGCAGTGAAAAAAGCGCAGAGTCTTTATAGCAATTATACCTATTAGCAGAGTCTTGAATTGTTTCGCACGGTAAAAAAATATTCCCGTCTAAAGACGAGCTTGTTGAATCTTGAAAAAAGGCGTGAAAACTAAGAACTAGGAGAATAATAGCAATAGCTAATAGCAGAGTTACAGTAAAAATACAGCGTGAGCGTGTCAAGATCTTTATGCGTTTTTTTATGTATAATGCCATGCTAAAGATTTATCGAAAAACAGCAGGGAATATCCCCCACGAGGTCATGGGCTGATTAGTGGAGCCTATGTATTCTTTACTCCAAACATTGTTAGTATTTTTAAGGTAGTAGTAGGAAGTGAATAAACTGCCTTCAGAGAGTTCGGATTCTATCAAATCGGCAGCCTCAAGGGCGTATAAGATTTTTTTACCGGAAGTATCAGGAAAGTCCATAAGGTACAAATATCTAATCGTCTTATTTTTTTCTACGGCGATTAGATCTTCTGTTAAGATCTTTCTATCCCAACTTCCCTCAGCATAATTATACATAATAAGGGTATGTTCAGGCAGTGTTAAGGCAATAATTTCATCTTTCCCATTATTATCAATATCACCCACTGTAATTGCCGAGTCGTGCATATCTAGCTTATCTTCAATTACTTGGCGCGAATAGTTTGAGCCGTTCCATCTAAAGAGTTCTATATTTTGGCTGCCAAGCACATTTACAACCATCTCTTGTAAGCCATCTCCATCTACATCGGACGGAAAAAGGTATCTTGGATGCTCAAAGTGTCCTCGTTCGTCTATAAGTGAGCTGGTAAATGTTTTACTATACTCCCATATAGTATTTTTTTTCCAGGTATTTTCCTTCGGCACAAATTCATAGCTTATTATTCTTCCGGTAATATCGCTTGTAGAGAGATCTACGTCGTTGTTAAACGGAAGTGGGCTTACGGTAGCTATTATCTCGTTTATGCCATTTTTATTTATATCTGCAATAAGTATGTCATGAATAGTTTGGTTTAAAAAATCAATATCAAACCCTATCCATTTGTTATCTATAAATTTATAGTATCTTAATATTCCGTGGGGCCGGGTTCCTATAACAATTTCGTCTTCGCCATCACTATCAATATCACCCACAAAAACAGCTCTGATTCTAGTATCGTTAACTTGTTCTTTAAACTCTATTTCTAAATTATCAAACTCAAAGGTGCTGCTGTTTAAAATAATAAATTCGCTTGATGTGTTACCCTCGCCTGTATAATGAGTGCCTAGTGCCAATCTGTATTCATTGTTTATTATAATTGGCCTTGCTTCATGTATGCCTGTAAAGTCAAAATTAAATTTCTCAAAGCTAATATTTATGAGTGAAAAATTATTAACTGGATCTATATACATTAACGCGGGCTTTTCTAGACCATCTGTTTTGGTAAACCTACCAGCTACCAGCACGCCAAAGTCGCTAATTCTCTCAATAGTAGTAGGATTTTCAGTAATAGGCTTATTTATTTTTCTAGTTTTTAAGTATTTTGTCCATTCCTCCAGGCTCCCAGAGCACTCTTTCTTGTACTCCTCTTCAACAAGCTCACATTTCGCTGCCAAGCTTTTTATATCGTATTCGTGTATTATTTGTCCCAAAAATGCTCCAATACCCCTATAGCAGAAAACTCCAAATCCCTCGCCTAAATCTTTTGAAATCTCTTTACATATAGTATTTCCTTCTTCATATTTTTCGGTCAAGAAATAAGAACCAACCTTATTTAAACCGATTCTATAGACAAGGGTTTTGTAGCATATTTCTTTAAATTCTCCGGTACCCTCGCACCCATTGAAAAGAAAGCTAAAATCATTAAATATTTCAATTTCGTCGTGATAGAAAAAATGACCCAAATGGTAAAGACTATGAACCACTGCATTGTAGCATGCGCTTGTTTCCAGTGGAGTTAATGTACTGCACTCAAAAAAAGCTTTTTCTATATTGCTTCCTTTAATTTCACCAAGTTCAATGCTAAAATCTCCATCGTGTAAAGGAGAGGTATCAAAAACATATTTATCAAAATATACATGCCCTAAAGCATGCGCGCACTGCTGCATATCTGCTTCTCCAGCATTTTTTATGCCCAAAAGACATGCTTTGTGTAGTCTATTTATGTACTCGGAGTCAAAGTTCTTGAGTTTGGACAATTTCATGATTGCCCCAACTCGGTCTCCGAGCCGGCATTCAGTAGAGAGAACCTCTAGTAAATCTTCGGGGTTTTCTGGGTTGCTTGCAAAATATATATCGGCCCGTATTTCTCCCAAAGCGTGCATAAAAATATGACAATTACTGCTTAAGGGAGTCATGTATAGGCTTGAAGCGCTTTCTAGATCGGATTTTTTGATTATATGGGGTAGGAATATTTTGTAGAAATCATCTTTTACTTTTGGGTGTTCTGATAAAAAGCTTTTTATTACGTTTTTGTAGCATGCAAAGCGAATATGTTCGTCATTCACTTGACACTTATCTACATCCTGAACATATTTTGCCTCAAGTTGTCCTGTGTTATTGGACAGTTCTTGTATGGCAAGAGGTAAAATAAAAAACAGCAAAAAGACACCCAGCACAAAAAATCCAACTTTCCAGTACCTCATTTTCCTTAGTATGCTTCTCTGCATTAGAAGCAGTAGAACTCTTTTAATATGTTCAGCGACTTTTCTTTGTCAAAGGAGTTAATAGTGGAGAATATTTCTATCTTATATACATTTTTGTCGCAGCTGAATACGGAAACTATGCCCTTAAAGCTAGCTTTTTCTTTTGAAAAAATAAAGTAGGAAAATATTTCGTTTGCGTAAACAATATGATATTTTAGAGAAGATCCTTTAATAGAGGTTTTCTCCTCTATAGGCTCAAATTCTTTGGGTATGGAATATTCCACTGTTTCGCCCTTGTAAGGGTCAAAATATATTAATTTTTCTCCTACCTGTGTTACTTGGCTATCGAGCTCTAAAATAATGCCCGCAGTACTCTCATTACTCACATTTTCTACAACCTGCAAGAGTATTTTCCCGTTTAGAATGCTTGCAGAAGACTTTTTTGATTCATAGTTTTGGAAAGTAGAGCTGATTATTTCAAAATCCTGGTATTGAAACTGTAGCTTTGCCAAAATATCAGGCGGCGCGTTAAGCTTTGTGAGGGTAAGAACCAATGCTACAATAAGTACAGCTGAAACTACAAATACCACCCTTATTGCTTTGTGTTTTCTCATATATGTTCTATATCATTTTTAGCTTGGAGAGGCAATAAAAACTATCCAATGAAGAACATCATCTTTTTGCTTCTTATTATTGTACCTCTTGCGCTCGTTTTTACGTTCTTCATTGAAAAAGGAGAGGAAGGACAACTCAATAACCTTTGAGTTTAGAGATAAGAA
>Ga0066376_10001243_pt1 | contig 24787 bp, 21 predicted proteins | sample Knorr_S15_td_Bot_FD_77009 | JGI IMG/M metagenome (GOLD analysis project Ga0066376, IMG submission 77009) | Marine microbial communities from Southern Atlantic Ocean transect - Knorr_S15_td_Bottom_ad_5009_LV_A | ecosystem: Environmental > Aquatic > Marine > Oceanic | place: Southern Atlantic...
ATCTCATCGCCAGCCGGCGCCCCCGGAAGACGCGACCCGTGCCACCGACCCAACGAGGACGGCCGGCAAGCTTAGAACGCCCGACAGCGGACCGGCCATGGAGAAACGGCCACCAAAAGTAGGCCCACTTAAATGGATACCCCCAAACCGAGCATAAAGCCGTATTTCGAGTGTTCGACCCGGCCTTCATCCAAGTACCCTTTAGTCTGGTCGTCCCAAACTGGCACGTTGGTGAAGGTTCCCTTGGGATTTTCATTGACGTGGAATGACTCACCTGTATGAAAGTCGGTCCGCCGGCGCGTCTCCCTCTCGCCGCCGTGCAGGAACTCGCCCCAGGCGGCGTACGAAAATTTCCCTTGTTGTCCAAAAACCACCGGGGCTATCGAGCGGAATCCATACGGTCCCATTTTCGTCGTCACACTTCCACCTACGGGTGCGCCGAACTGCTTGCGCGTCACGACATTGATGACTCCACCGGTCGCGCCCGAGCCATAGGTCGACGTATAGGGCCCCTTGATGACCTCGCTTTTGCGGACTATGTCCAGGGGCACGGCATCGAGGTCGCCGATATTGGCCCACGATCCCAGCGAGCCGTTGATACTGTGGCCGTTCAGCATCATCAGCGCCGCCGTGCTTCTGCCGAGATAACCGGTGGACAGCCCCCGCACGATGATCTGGGGAAAGGTGATGAGATCCCCCTCTCCGCGGGATATGTACAGACCCTCCACGTTCTGCAATACTTCCTGGATGTTCCTGGCGGGGGTGCGGTCGATTTCGCGGCGATCGATGATGTTTACCCGGCTCGGCGCCCGCCTGACGTCCTCGCCGATGGCGCTGGCGGTGATGATCGTGCTGCTCATCTCAATGGGTTCAAGGTCGAGGGCGAAATTGGTGGCCGCCGTAGCGCCAGCGGTCAAGGATATGTCCACGATGGCGGCGCTGAAACCGATCGCGCTCGCCCGCAGCTTGTAGGTACCCGCGTCCAGTGGGCGTATTTAGTAGGCGCCCTTGTCGTCAGTGACGGTACCGAGATCGGTACCGACGATCTGGATGCTGGCGCCGGCCAGAGGGGCGCCGTCGGCGTCGGTGACCATGCCCTTGATCGCGCTCGCCGCTCCGGCCTGGGTCGCGGCCCCGATCAGGATGGCCACCGCGGTCAGATAGACGAACTTCTTGAATTCACTTCCGCTACGCGCCATAAAAATAACCTCTCTATTTGGTTGCACTTCGGGCATCGGGCATCGGGCAGGGCACTCGGGTCCAGCCGGAAGGAAGTCCCCTCTGCTCTCAACCTGAGCAAAGAGAAGCCCCAGTGGGAGAGAGAGGAGGACAGCGACCGGTCTGAGTCCAGGAGCAGATGACTTAAGAGATTGCGGCGAAACACCGACGTGATACTGCTCGAGCATCGCGGCTGAGAGAGTTCCGTCAGAGTTTTCCGATTGGGGGATCCTGCATGAATGGCCGGTTGTCCCTAGCCGACCTCCCCGTGAGCGCACCGCAAGCTAAGAAAGCCGAGGGGCGTCGAGGAGGCAATGGGGAGCGGCGACCGTCAGTGACAGCGGGGGGTTGCCGAGTCAATCGCGGGGCGTTATTCAGGAACGGGCAAATTCGGCATACGCGGTCAGAACTTGAATTGCAGACGCGCGGCGAACCGATTTATGCCGATCGAATCGTCGGCAAAGATAAAATCCCGTTGAAAGCTCAATCCCAGCTGCATCCACTCGGTCACCAGAATCTCGGCGCCGACCCCGGGCACGATGCCAAACTTACTACCGCCTCGATCGGGGGAGTAGAGCTCTGCATCCAGGCTGAAGAAATAGTTAATCGGCTCCCGGTTCATGCTGTTCCGCACTCCTACCATGAACATGTCGGCGGGCCGATCTCCCGAGATATGACCGAAACCCAGTTGAACGGCCAGCCAGTCCTGGGTCATGTAGCCGACGTGAAAGCCGGATACCAGGTCGGTCGAGGAGAAATTCCCGGTGCCGTCCTCCGGCTCGATGTCGACGGTAGCAGCGCCGAAATACCCGAAAGCGTAGATCTGCCCGCTCTCCCTGAAACGGCTGTACCCACCTCTGCCGAACTCGCTGCCCTCGGCCCCGTCCGTGCGTCCCGGCCTGGGTTCGGCGGCACTCCACTCAGCCCAGCACAGGACAACTACCAGTGCCGCAAGCAGGACGGGCACGCCGAATCTACTACGGGCTTTGTGTGCCTTGATGTCGCCGCGGATCTCATTCACTCGATACATCGCGTCCACTCCCTTCCCAGCCTGTTGCGCTTCAAAGACCGATGGATCGCTTGGTGAAGTACTTGACGATTTCTTTCTGCTCGGTCCAGACGATTACCATGGTCTCGATGTTGGTCAACTCGAACGTCGCCTTGTAATAGGCGGCTTTTTTCGACCCTACCTGCTGGATATTTGAGGTGATCACGCCCCCCATCAGGAATTGGGCCGCCTTCTGCCCACCGGGCCCTTTGGCCTCCTTGGGATCGACATAGCCCGATCCCTGGTACTCGTATTCCCGCGCGATCTCGGGGCGGGCGGCTTTGTCCAGAAAGGTGAAGCTGCCGCTGTGGATGAGAGCTGTCTTCACATGATCGTACAGGGCCTGCAGGTCGATGTGTTCCGAGGTCCGGTTCCGCGGCGTTTCCAGGATGATGACGGGCTTGCTGGGCAAACCCGAGCTCGCCTGCCAGGCCTCGAGTGAATTGATGATGGTCTTGGCAACCAGCTGCATGTCGTTCTGGTTCCAGCGGTCGTCGAGCATACTGATTTCCTGCGGGTCTCCGTACTCTCCACGGGTGAAGGCGCGGGAACCAGCGCACGCCGCCAGGGTCAAAGCCAACGCCGCGGCGATCGGGGGTATCATCTTCATCAGCAACATTCTCCTTTCACGCCCGCACTCAACGGCCGTATTCACTCCCACTCACATTCGAAGTGCGATCGTTCCATATGCCAGCTGCCGGGCACCAGCGCGTCCTGTCGATACAGGGCCTGCAAGGAGCACCGCCGCTCCACGGAACTGGGCGGATAGTTGAAGGCGAACTCCAGGGCGCCCTGCCGATCGGCGTCGGGTATGTCCGTCGCAGAGTAAATATCGGGCTTGGTGGAGGTGAAAACCAGCGCCGATCTGGCGCCGTAGGTTCTGAGTGGCACCTGGGCGGCAAAGGTGATGCGGCGCACATTTTTTGGCAGCAGCAGATCGGTGTTGTCCACCATCGCCTCCCGCTGCCAGCGGCCGGCGAGGATGGTCCGGAGATTGCCGATAAAAACGCGCTCTCGTCCGCCGTCGGGGATGATGAGGTAGAGGTAACCGCGGCGCGCGGTCGTCGAGACCGCCGCCTCCCCGCCCAGCCCCTCGAAATCCAGCGAGATGACCAGATCCAGCGACCGATTGGGCGGCAGGGAGTGGAGCGAGACGGCTTCCACCACAGCCTGCGAGACACCGGTTTTCTTCAGCTCGAGAAGGGCGTCCACGGATGCATCGCAGGCGCAGCGGCGTTCCCGCAACATCCTGAGGATCGCTTCATCGCCGAATTCGCTGGCGGCGAGCTTGCGCACATCCTCCACGGTCAGGGGGAGTTGGGCGGAGCGCTCATAGACCCCGGGCAGCTCTCCCCCGTCCCACTCGACGATATTGAAAACACGCCCGCTTCCGAGCACTCCCGCGGCGGGGCCGCCCAGCTTGGCGGCCGGCGATGGACCACCGTTCTGACCAGCGGCTGCAGCACTTCCCAGATGGGAGAGCAGATGGGAGAGCAGAGCGGCTGCCAGAAAGAGAGTCCTCACACTGGTCATCGTCCCTCGCGTTTCCCGCCAACCCCGGATCGGGGACCCGGTCACTGGCGTTTGAGATCACTGGAAGCACCTGTGGCTGAGGAAGACAGGCTCACCCGGCCGCAGCTGCAGGGCGGAGAAAAGGTGCTCCTCCACGACCCTTCCTCTCGCATCTAGAAACTCCAGAAGCAGGTCGTGCGTTCCCGGAGGCAGGATGATTCTGCCCACCCATATCTGTGCGGGCAGGGAGAGCCAGCCCCGCGTGTCGGCCGCCTCGGTGGAGTTGCCGACGAGGTTGACGAACCAGCCTAACACTTCGTTCCGGTCCTCCGCCTGCTGTGCCATGGTGTATTTCATCAGCGCCCTGACCGCCGTCCTCAGCAGGATGGTATTCTTCTTCTCACTGAACGACTTGAAGGCGATGCCGTTGAGGTCTTCGGCCAGGGACGCGCTGACCGTCCGCCCGCCACTGGTGAGTCGCACCCCGCTGACTTGGGGGGGTGACGGGTGGTAGGTGGGAATGGCCATTTTGAGCCAGTATTTCACCTTTGGATAGGGTCGCGGGTAAGTGCGCGGGTGATGATACCGATGGGCCATTCGATCAGACAGGTGCCAGACGTCGCCGAGGTCGTCATCTTCTAGGATGGGGACTTCGATTTTCAGCTCGGATTTGCGGGCGATGAAGCCGCTCTCGGCGAAGACGGTGACTTCACAACCATCCGCCGCTCCCGGCGCTGATGGCTGCACGCCGTAGCGGTCCGAGTACTGGGTGACGTCGTCGTCGTAGCCAAGCCGCCGGGCCAGCTGAACCAGATCTCGAGCCACGACCGGCGGCGTGGCCAATCCGAAGGCGGCCTCGTAGGCGTCGTACCCCTTGAGGGCGTCCTTGTAGGAGATGTAGGCGTCGTTCCACTCCTTTTCGGCTTCGAAGAAAAGGCCGGTCATGTACTGGAGAAAAGCGTCGTTCCTGTAACTGAGCTCGTATTCTTGTTCGGCGGCAGCGCTTGCCAGCAGCATGTTCGCCTTGCGGCATTCGACCAGCGCTCCCTGCGGGTCCTGCAGATAGCGGTAATTGAGGGCCTTGTAGTAGTGGATGAGGGCCCGCTCCAGCTCCTCCCCCTTGTAGGGCCGCACGGCATCGTTGGTGAGCAGCGCGACCACTTCCCTGGATGCCGAGCGAGTCTCGAGCTCCTGGGCCAGACGCTCAGCCTTGAACAGCTGGCGGTTTGACTCCCGAAAATCGCCCTGGTAGTGGTGTATCAGGCCGCGTTCCAACCGGTAGAGCAGTTTGTTGGTGTTCCCCCGCGGCTTCTCCAGCTTTGAGAGGGCCCCGGCGTAATCGCGGCGCTCGAGGCGCTTCAGCGGGCCTTTCATGGAGCGGGTGTACGCCGCTCCGCAACCGGCGATGGTCGCCGCCAGCAGCAGCGCCCCCCCCGCGCGAGCCCAGTATCGCCAGCTGGGGCCTCTTCGCCAGTTTACCACGTCGCCCCCCGGGTTTCGTTGTTTTGTCGTTCCCGATTTCTCCCACAGCATACAATGCCTCACGGCCGGATGTCGTTCCCGCGGACACCCGTCCGACCCCCTGGCCATAATGTGCGTGTCCCAGGCCCGCTGTGTCTATCCCCGACCCCCGCAAAGACCAGCAACGCCCTATCAACGGACTGCCATGGTCAGCAGGAATGCCGATGAGCCACTCGAGTTCGGCGTACTCCGTGCGTACTCCGTGCATTTCCGCCGGTAGGAGTCATTCTCTATCTTCTCACGGTGGCAAAGAGGGATCGGCCCAGATCCCGCGAGCACATCGAGCTGGTCGAAACAACCTGCAAAACGAGTAGTGACCGACTGAGGAAGGTGCCAATGGAACCGGTAAACGCGGTGGTCGTCGGGTACGGATATGCGGGGCGCTGTTTTCACTCCTATCTCATCGGACTGGAGCCCGCCATGAATCTGTACGGCGTGGTCAGCAGTCGATCCGAGACGCGCCAACAGATAAGCCGGGAGCTGGGTGTCCGCACTTTCGAGACTTTTGACGAGTCCCTGGCGGACGGCGACGTCGATCTCGTGGTGCTGGCTACCCCCAACGACCTCCACGCTTCGCAGGCCATCACCGCCCTGCAAGCCGGCAAACACGTAGTTACCGACAAGCCCATGTGCCTCGACGTTCAGGAGGCGGACAGCATGTTGGCGGCTGCGAGCCAGGCCGATCGCCTGCTGACGGTTTTTCAGAACCGCCGCTGGGACGGGGATTTTCTGACCGTCCAGAAAGTGGTGAATGAAGAGAGCCTGGTCGGCGACGTGTTCTGTATCGAGATGGCCTGGCAGCAGTACGGCGAGCCGCGGTCGTGGCGCGCTCAGCGCAGTCATGGCGGCGGCAAGCTCTTCGATCTGGGTGCCCACATGATTGACCAGGCGTTGCAGTTGGTACCCGGCCACGTCCGGCGCGTCTATGCCCGGTATTTCAGCGACGGCTGGCAGACCGATGTGGAGGACCACGCCCACTGTATCCTCACCTTCGCCAACGGTGTCGACGTCCACGTCGACACCTCGTCGATGGCTCGACTCGCCAAGCCCCGGTGGCGTGTCCTGGGCACCAAGGGCACCCTCGTCAAGGAGGGCCTGGATCCGCAGGAGTCGGCCATGGTGGCCGGTCAGATCGACGCCGCCCGCGAGGAGCCGCTGAACTACGCCAGGGTGCTGACGGAGATAGCCGGACAGCCCGCGGAGATGACCATTCAGACGATTCCGGGTCGATGGCGCGGCTTCTATGAGAACGTGGCCGCCGCGGTGCAGGGACGAGGCGAACTGGCGGTCACGGCCGGGAGCGTACGGCGCGTCATGGCCGTCCTCGACGCGGTCCGACGCTCGGCCGAAAGCGGCGAGGTCGTCGAGATGGAGAGCGGAAGCTCGCAGTGAAGCGCGACCCGGGCGACTGGGGAGAGGAGACCGCCTTCGAGGTCCGCAGCCACGACACGGATCTCCCCCTCGAGGAATACGCCCGGCTGCCCAAGTTTCCCGTCCACCTCGTGCTCGACAACCTGCGTTCGGCCTTCAACGTGGGGTCGATCTTCCGCACCGCGGACACGGCGCGCATCGCCTCGATACTGACCTGCGGCTACACCGCTCATCCGCCTCACGCGCGGCTGGAGAAGACCGCTCTGGGCACCCTCGATTACGTGCAGTCCACCCATTTTGACTCCGCCCTGGACGCGGTCGCCGATCTGAAGAGCCGCGGCGTTGCCGTATTTGCGCTGGAGACGACCTCTCACAGCAAATCCTACACCGCCGTGGAGTTTCCTCAGCCGGTTGCTCTCGTGCTCGGCAACGAGGCGCTGGGAATCGACCCGGAGGTGATGGCCGCCTGCGACGAGCTGATCGAGATTCCCGTCTTCGGGTACAAGAACTCGCTGAACGTGGCCAGCGCGTGCGCCGTTGTCCTATTCGAGATCCTTCGACGTTGGCGCGGGCAGGTGTGAGGGGTCGGCAATAGTCGGACCTGCAACCGCGTCGTTCGGGTCACGGGTGTAGGCGCGCTGCAGATATCTCTTGGCCAGTTCGCGACTGCGCCGCTGTCTGGGGAGCTGCCGCACTCGCTGGTAGCTGGCCAGGGCCAGCTCGCGTCTGCCGGTCTCGTCGTAGGCCATACCCAGATACAGGTTGGCCAACGCGGTGTAGCCCCGCATCGCCTGGACTTCGACTTCCTCTCCCAGGGTGTAACTGAGGCTGTCGATCGCGGCGAAGGCGCGGATGGCGTCCTGTGATCGGCGTAGTTTGAAGGCCCTCTTGCCGATGTAGAACAGCGACTCCATGCACCCGCGCACGTGATAACCGGCACGCCCCTGTTCGCTGAGATGAAGGTATTCACGGTACAGCTGAAGAGCTTGCGGCCACCGGCTCAGTGCGACCAGAGTCCTGGCGGTATTGCGGTGAAAGACGGCGTTGTCCGGGTATTGCTGGCGCAGTTCCTCCTGGTAGCGGAGGGCCCGGGCCGGATCGCCCTCGAAGAGGTGATAGATTTGCGAGAGGAAGTATTTTGCCTCCACTCGGGCGTAAAGACCTGAGTAGGCGACCTCCTCGAGTTCTTTCAGCCCCCGCTCCTTATCCCCGTCGCGGAGAAACCACATGATGGGTCTGATGATCGGGTGTCTTTCGGGCATGATGACGGCGAAGTAGTCATATAAGCCCTGGCCGAAGAGGATGTCCTTGTTGGTGGGCTCGAGCTTGCGGCTGCGTTCGACGAGGGGCATGGATCTCAGTCCGTCTCTAGCGGCTTTGAGGAACTGTCCCCGGTCGCCCCGCAGTCGGCCTCGAAAACCGATGGATCCCCCTTTGAACAGAATGGCGTCGAAGTCGTCGGGGGTTTCCTTCAGTCGCCGGTCGCAGACATCGATGCAGGTCTGGAGTTGCCGGTAGAAGAGCTCGTCGTGGCGGCGATCCTCCAGATCGACCAGTACTCGCCACCAGGAGGTCATGGCGCGAAAGAAATAGCCCAGGGGATTGTCAGGCTCAGCGTCGACGACGGCGTCGAAGTAGAGATCGGCCTCTTCGAAACGAAGACTGTAGATCAGATCTATTCCCGCCTGGATGCGCCGATCGTAGCCTCGCACGGTGAGGGTGGCGGCCCTGCTGTTTAGGCTACTGGTGTTCGGGGCACAGGTGTCTGCACTGGTGTGCCGGGACGATGGAGTTCCCTCGACGCTTTCGATATCCAACCACAGCAGGCAAGCTGTAGTGGCCAGAAGGTGGAAGAGCGACCGCACCCCGAGAAATCCGCGTGATCTCATGTGTACCCTTGCTGACCAGGCGAGGTGTGCGCGGCTGGCGTAGGATTGCCGGCGTCGACGTGCCCGCGTGGGTTGTATATATGCGTTGAGCAGTCCTCTCCACGAGATGCCCGAAGCGATTCTCAAGGGGATGGACAAGGATTGACGCCGGCTGTCTCAGGAGTATAATAGTTTCATCCGATCATGCTCGCTGAATCGACTCACCCATTGAAACAGGACCTTCGCGATCGTATGAGTATCCAACGTCACGACATCGTCGTTATCGGCGGCGGTTCGGCCGGGTACGCCGCTGCCCGCACCGCGCGCGAGGCCGGAGCTGATGTAGCCATCGTCGATCACGGCCCCCTCGGCGGGCTGTGCATTCTGCGGGGCTGCATGCCCAGCAAGGCCATCCTGCGCTCGGCCGACGTCATGTCGCTGATGGGGCGAGCCGCCGAGTTTGGTCTGTCGCCGGTGGAACCCCACGCCAATCTCGCCGCCATCATCGAGCGCAAGGACCGTCTCATCCGGGAATTTGCCGACTACCGCATCGAACAGCTGCGGGACCCCGGGTTTACGCTGTACGAAGATCTCGGCGTTTTTCTGTCTCCCCAAGAATTGAAGGTAGGTGACCGGGTGCTGACGGCCAGCAGTTTCATCATCTCCACTGGCTCTGTGCCTCGGCACGTTCCCATTCCCGGCCTCGACGACGTCGGCTATCTCACCAGCGACGATTTGCTGGATCTTCGTCAGCAACCCGAATCGATGATCGTCCTCGGCGGCGGCGCCGTCGCCCTGGAGCTCGCCCAGTTTTTCTGTCGTATCGGCACGCGGGTAACGCTGATTCAGCGCAGTCACCATATTCTCTCCGATGGCGACGAAGATCTGGCCCGCCCCGTGGAGGAGCGCTTGCGCCATGAGGGCATGGACGTCCTCACCGGGACTCAGTTGCATCGTTTTACCAGCGAGGACGGCCTGCGGGTCGCCCATCTGACCCACGCCGGTGAGGCGAAGACAGCCGCCGCGCAGATCATCTTCCAGGCTCTTGGTCGGCGGCCCAACATCGACGGGCTCGGACTGGACAAGGCCGGGGTGAATATCAATGACGACCTTGTCGTGGTCGACGAGGAAATGCGCACCAGTCAGCCGCATATCTTCGCCGTCGGGGATGTGAACGCGAGAAACGAAATCGTCCATATCGCCATACAGCAGGGGGAGATGGCGGGCTACAATGCCACTCACCCCGGCCGGCCCGCTCACCGCATGGACGGACGCTTGACGATGCAGGTGACCTTCACCGATCCCGCGGTAGCCACCCTCGGTTCCTCGGAGAAGGAGTGTCAGGCCCTGGACACACCGTATCTGGTTGCCTGCTACCCTTTCGGTGACCACGGCAAGGCGATGTGCCTGGGGGAAACCCACGGCTGTGTAAAGCTCATCTGCCGGCCCCGCACCGGCGAGCTCATAGGCGCGCACATCGTCGGCCCCGAAGCCGGCGAGCTCATTCATGAGCTGGCGGCGGTTATGTACTACCACGGCAGCGTTCGCGACCTGCTGCAGATTCCCCATTACCACCCGACGTTGGCGGAGATCATCACCTATCCGGCCGAGCAGCTGTGCGAGCAGCTGGAGTGACCACCTCCATCCGCGCCGACACTCGGCGTGTGGCCCGGTAGACGGCGCAAGTGGGTGGACTGACAAACGCAGGTGGCGCGGCAAACCTGGGCGGCTCCGCAAACGGCGACAGCCAGCAGCCCCGCGCGCGGGAGCGCGCCGAGGAAATCGCCCGGACCCTCTACCCGCACCAGGTCGAGGGTCTCGCCTTCCTTCTGGGCCGGCGGCGGTCCATTCTCGCCGACGACATGGGTCTGGGCAAGACCCGGCAATCGGTGCTGGCCATGGTGGAAGCCGAACCTGTCGGGCCCTATCTGGTCGTCTGTCCGGCCGCGGTCAAGGGCAACTGGGTGAGGGAGATCCTGATCGTCCTGCCGGATGCCCGGACCAGCATCGTGGGGCCGGATCCGCTACCGGAACCCGAGTTTTCCGGCTGGGTGATCATCAACTACGACCTCCTAAAGAGGGAGATCGAGGTGCTTCTCGAGCGCCGCTGGTCCGGACTCGTCTTCGACGAGGCGCACTATCTCAAGAATCACCGCACCATCCGCAACCGCCTCGCCATGCGGCTCGTGACCGAGACCCTGGGTGGACCCATTGTCCACGCCCTCACCGGCACGCCGCTCACCAATCGGCCGCGAGACCTCTTCCCCCTCCTTCAGCTGGTCGACCACGCTCTCGGCAAGAGCTTCCTCTCCTTCGCAAAACGCTATTGCGACGCCAGCAAGAACGACTACGGCTACTGGGTGACCACCGGGTCAAGCAACATCGAGGAGCTCTCGGTACAGCTCCACGGCATCATGCTGCGGCGCACCAAGGCAGATGTTCTCGATCTGCCCCCCAAGATGCGCTCCTGGATCGATGTGGATGTTCCCAAGGCGGTGGTGGAGCGGCTCAATGACGCGGTGCGCGACATGTTGACCCCCGATGGCGCCAGGGACGGACGGGGTCGACGACGGGGCATCGGCAAGCTGCAGTCAGCGCGGGCGCATCTCGCTCGCGCCAAATCCAGCCACACGCTCAAATTCGTGCAGGACGCGGTAGACCAGGGGGAGAAGGTGTTGCTCTACTCGGGCTTCCTGCGTCCGATCAGCCGTTTCGTCAGACACTTTGGCGAGGCCGCCGTGGTCGTTACCGGCGAGGTGCCGGCCGCCAAGCGACTCGGTCTCGTCGATCGTTTCCAGGAAGATCCGACGGTATCGGTTTTTATCGCGCAGATCCTGGCCGGTGGTACTGGCGTCAATCTCACCGCCGCGAGTCAGGTGGTCTTCAACGACCTGGACTGGGTCCCCGCCAACCACTGGCAGGCGGAGGATCGCGCCTATCGCATCGGGCAGACCGGCACCGTCAACGTCACCTACATGGTTGCTCGAGGTACGCTGGAGGAATTCGTCCGCACAGTGCTGGAGGTCAAAGCGCGACTGGTCGACGACGTGATAGAGGGGAAGTCACTGGTCGGAGACATGGATACCGATGTGATGACGGAGCTTCGCCGCATGCTGGCGGTAATTGGCGGCCGCTTCGAGGCGATCGACCGGGCGACTGCCTCGGAGGACGAAATCCTCGCTCTCCTTCGCGCCGCCGGCGAGGCCTACATCGACGACCATGCCGGGGCCATCGACAACGACAGGAAAGAGGCGCTCCTCCCGGTTTCGGAGCAGGCGATCCTCGCCCTTACCAGCGTCCTGTCAGGGCCGGAAAGGTCGGTGTTTCGGGTGGCGAGCTCCCGCGACGCGGAGGTGAGCTATACGCTGGAGGTCTCGGGCGCGGACATCATCTGCACCTGCAAGGGCTTCGAATACCGCGGCAACTGCGTTCACTCCCGCAAGCTGAAGGAAGCGAGCGTTTCCGGGGGCAGGTTGCCAGCGGGGTTTGAGAAGATCGCCTGAGATCCAGACAGATAGCTTGGCCCGACGCAGTCCTCGGTCATCGCTGATCCCCGACAGGACACTGGGCTCGAATAGAGCCGACCACCGCCCAGTATATCGCGGATTGGACGATGCCCGAACTGGGTAGAATCGGGACGTCATAGCCGGGCACGCTCACCAGAGAATCGCCAAAAGGCCAACGGGGGCGAATTCTATAATCTGGCTTGAGGTCCCCTTCCTCCCGCTCTTGGGCGCCGGCGATGACCTCGACGATGAGGGCCCCCGCGTGTCGCGCTAGTCGATACGCCGCAGTCGGCCTGCGGTAATACCCCAGAAAAAAGAACAGGTCCCCCCGCTTCAGCTTAAACTCGAGCTCTTCCGCCGACGGTGTTTCCCCGACCAGCGGCTCGAGACGCTGCATATGACCCGGGTCCCCGGGGGCACCGGCCTGGAACAGGGGGAAGTGGGAGATGAGCCCCCCATGGATGGCATTCCCCTCGCTCCTGACGCTCGCGCACACCTGAGCCACCTCGTCAATGGCGTCCACCTCGCCCTCAACCAGGGATCGGAAGATGCCGCTGATGCCGGCGAGGAAATCGCGTCCCAGTTGCCCGGCGGGAACGGGCGGGACCGCGAGCTCACGGTGGAACCGCGACCCGCTGCAGCGAGCATTGCGTTCACGAGCGCCCGGCACCAGCACGCTCTGGTACATCGCCGGCATGTGCCCCCTGCGCGTAAGAGCCGCCACAATTTCCCCAGTGAGAGACCACAACAGCAGGAGGTTCACCAATGAGACCAGCGGATAACACTCGCCACCGAAAGGCGCTGTAACGGCCGTCGGCAGCGGCAGCGAGGAATGCAGCAACAGGTGCGTGTGACCGAGTAGATCGCTGGCGAGTTCTTCTGGCGGCGGTGGCCCGATACCGACAACGCGCGCCCCGGTGCCGGAGAGCTCGCGCACTAGCTTCAGGTCAAGATCGGGCGTCGTATTTGACCACCCCACGATCACGGTATCCTTCTCCGACAGATCCGCTGGGGACCCATACTGCCGCAGCAACATCAGCCCACCGGAGCGGACCATGCCCTCCGAGACAAAGTCCGGCCGCACGCTGGCGATGAACAACTCGCCGCCGGCCACCAGCCGGTCGGCTACGTCCTCGCCGGCCCGGGATATCGCCGGCAGCTCCTTATCCAGCGCCGCGATTCCCTCCAGAAGCGCTTCAAAGTAGTATTTGCTGAAAGGCTCGTCCGGCATTCTTCCCTCGTCGAAAGACTGAGTTTCCACCTACCCCAGCTCGCAGCTCCTGAGCTTCGGCACAGGGTTTTCGGTATCTACCAATCTCAAAGTTCGACACAGAGCTCTCAGGCTCAAGCTTTTTTCCGTTTTTCAGTTTGGTCCCACGAGAATAGTGTTGAACTGCGGCGGTGGGCGGACGGGACCTCGAAGCGGCACAAGGAGGCGGTTGAGCGGAGCAGGGACAGCGAAGCAGGCCTCCTCTGCTCCTCACAACGCCAGGACGGCGTTGTGAGGTTTATGCAGAGCACGCGTCCGCCCGCCGCCGACAGGCAGCCGACCCGTTCGAGTTCAGTCGTAGTACTCCTGCCCCAGATGCGTAATCAGTTCCTCCCCCTTCAGAAAACGCAGCGTATTCTTCAGCTTCATCAGCTGAATGAACAAATCGTGCTCCGGGTACAGCCCCTCGGCCGTCTGCGGACTCTTGAAATAAAACGACAGCCACTCCTGGATTCCGTGCAGCCCGGAGCGCTTGGCGAGGTCGGCGAACAGCACCAGGTCCAACACCAGGGGCGCCGCCAGGATGCTGTCGCGGCAGAGGAAGTCGACCTTAATCTGCATCGGATAACCGAGCCACCCGAAGATGTCGATGTTGTCCCAGCCCTCCTTCTCGTCGCCGCGGGGAGGGTAGTAGTTGATCCGCACCTTGTGGTAGATATCGCCATACAGGCTCGGATAAAGCGGCGGTTGCAGAATGTGTTCCAGCACGCCCAGCTTGCTCTCTTCCTTGGTCTTGAACGAGTCGGGATCGTCGAGGATCTCACCGTCGCGATTTCCCAGGATGTTGGTGGAGAACCACCCGCGCACCCCCAACATCCGCGCCTTGAACCCGGGCGCCAGGATGGTCTTCATCAGCGTCTGACCCGTCTTGAAGTCCTTCCCCATGATCGGCAGACCGTTTTCACGGGCCAGTTCCAGCATAACGGGCAGATCGACAGTGAGGTTGGGGGCGCCGTTGAAGAAGGGGACGCCCTCAGTGAGGGCGGCGTAGGCGTAGATCATGCTGGGCGCGATGCCCTCGTCGCTGTTCTTCAAACCTGTTTCGAAGGCCTCGATACTGGCGTGCACGGCGGTCGGTTCCAGGAAGATTTCCGTGCTGCCACACCAGACCATCACCACGCGCTCGAGGCCGTTGTCGGCCTTGAAACGCTGGATGTCCTCCTTTGCCATCTGTGCCAGGTCCCACTTGGTGCTCGCCTTCTTCACGTGCGAGCCCTCCAGCCGGCGCACGTAATTCTGGTCGAAGACGGCTTTCATTGGCTTTATCGCGCTAAGCCGGTCCTCGAGCTGGTCCAGATCCTTCTGCGCCAATACGCCGGCGTGGGAGGCCGCGGCATAGACGTCATCTTCGAAGACGTCCCAGCCGCCAAAAACCAGGTCATCCAGACCGGCCAGGGGAACGAAGTCCTTGATGAGGGGCGAAGTATCGTCGGTGCGCTTCCCGAGTCGGATATGGCCCATTTGCGTCAGCGAGCCGATGGGCTCGCCGATCCCGGCTTTGATCGCTTCCACGCCGGCGATAAAGGTTGTCGACACGGCCCCCATGCCCGGGGTGAGCACGCCGAGCTTACCACTGGCCTCCTGAATCTTGCTGGGTTGTTCCATTGCTGTCAGTTCCTCCTGTTGGGTCATGTGGTGAGTGGTCGAATACCGGGAGTAAAGTAGCGGGAGGGTTGTATATGGACAAATTATTAATTATGATGTTATCAATAGGATTTATCTATAGTCAGGCAGGAGGACGCCGTCGTGAATCTCCATCATCTCCGCTATTTCCTTGCCGTGACGCGCACCGGCGGCTTTACCTCGGCGGCGCGATCGCTCCATGTGACCCAGCCTACGGTGAGCACCGGGGTGTCAGAGCTGGAGAGCAGTCTGGGAGTGCGTCTGTTCAACCGGGATAGCCGCCGCGTCGATCTCACCATCGAGGGGCGGACATTGATGGCCTACGCGGTGCAGATCGAGGAACTCCTGGAGGAGGCCCGGGAGCGGCTCCATCGACCCGATACGCTGCAGGACGAGGGCTTTCGCTTCGGCGCCATCGACGCCGCCGTCATCTACCTGTTGCCGGATATTCTGCGCGAGTATATGGGTGCTTTTCCCCTGATCGAGCTCTCCGCCCAGGTGGCGCCATCGCGTTATCTGGTGGAGGATCTACTCAAGAACCGGTCGGAGTTCGCGCTCATCTCCCTCCCTTTCACCCACCCCAAGATCGAAACCCTTTCGCTGGTGACCGACGAGATGCCGCTGGTGGTAGGCGCCGATCACGCCTTCGCCCAGCGTTCGCGGGTGCGGCCTCAAGAGCTGGGGGCTGAGGCCATGATCCTTTTTCCCGAGGGTTCGGTGTCCCGCAAGATTGTCGATGAGCGCCTGGCCGAGACCGGCGTTTCACCTCGCGTCGTCATGGAGATGCGGAGCCCGGAGGCGATGCGGAAACTCGTCGAGGCCGGTGTCGGTGTCTCTTTTCTACCGCGTATGACCGTGGCGGAGTCTCTGGAGTCGGGGCTATTGGCCGAAGTGGCGGTGACAGGGGTGCGTTTCAGTCGAGAAATCGGCGTCGCCTGGCGCCGGGGCCGCTACTTCGGGCCCGCGATCCGCCATCTGCTCGACGCGATTTTCCAGCGTTTCGATCGCTTCGACGAGTGGCGTGAACGATCGAGCTGATCTGGCCAACTGACCTGGCCACCTGGGCTGCCCAGCAGAGCTGACCGCCGCAACTGTCAGGGTGTCGCCGGTGCTGCCGGGGGATCGGCAGAGACCGGCTGCTCGGGTGGGGGTGACTCCGCCAGCTGCAGCAGGCGCTGCCGCAGCGGCTCCGCGTCGGTGAACCGGGCAAGCTCCCCCCTCAACCGGGCGGCACCGCTCACCCCCCTGAAGTAGCCGGCGAAGTGTCGGCGCATCCCGATCACGCCGTAGCGTTCTCCCCGGAGCTCGACCGACAGCCGCAGATGCCTCAGGCACAGATGCGCTCGCTGCGCCAGGGTCGGCGGCGGCGAAGGCTGGCCCGTTCGCAGGTAGGAGCGGGTGTCGCGGAAGATCCACGGGTGGCGGATGGCCGCCCTGCCGATCATGACGCCGTCACAGCCTGTGTCGGCGAAGACTCTGGCCACATCTTCGGGAGAGGCGATGTCGCCGTTGGCGATAATGGGAATGGTGACGACCTCCTTGAGGCGCCCGATCCAGGAGTAATCGACCGTCCCTTTGTGGCCCTGGGACCGCGTGCGGCAGTGAACCGCCAGGGCCCGCACGCCCGCCCCCTCCAGCATGCGCGCCACTTCCAATATGTGGATCGACCCGGCGTCCCAGCCGAGCCGCGTTTTCACCGTTACTGGCAGGTCTCCGGCGCCGCTGATAACCCGCTCGACTACCTTCAGCATCTGGGCCGGGTCCCTCAGCAAGCCAGCCCCGGCTCCGCGCAGGGCCACGTTACTGACCCAGCATCCGCAGTTTATGTCGATGAGATCGGGGCGCCGCTGGGCCGCCGTGTCGGCCGCCGCCTCCATGGAGAACTCGGAGGAGCCGTACAGCTGAATACCGAGGGGGCGTTCCGCATCTCGGAACAGGAGCTTGTCCGACCCGCGTCGCTGTTGATCGGGAGGAGGTTGGCGCACCAGTCCCTCGGCGTTGACGAATTCGGTGTAGACGATGTCGGCGCCCAGCTCTCTGCAGATGGTTCGAAAGGGCAGGTCGGACACGTCCTCCATGGGCGCCAACAACAGGCCCGGATCGGCGGAGATCGATCCGATTCTCATCGGTGTATCAAGGGACAAGGGGCGTCAGCTTTTTGTGCAGAGGAACGGAAGTCCGTTACTGCTTGGCAACGGACTTTCGCCTAGCGGGCACCTTCAACTCCTTCATGACCCGCACCTCGCGTCGCCTGATCGTGGGGCGGATACGATCGACGATTTTAAGCCACTCCGGACTACTGTAATAAGCCTCGATCGCCTTCTCCCGGGCTTTGGCGTCGGCAAACGACCGCATCCAGATGAACTCGTCGTCGCGATCCGGATTTTCCCAGGCGGACACGAAAGTAACACCGTATTTCTCCATGAAGCGCCTCGCCTTGCGGAATTCCTTCAGAAAGGCCTTTTTCTGGCCCGGGTGGAATCGATATATCCTCAGCTCTTCAATCACGCTTGCCTCCTCTGCTATATGTGGGTTTGGCAGATGTGAGTCGCGGACTCTGTCACCACAGCGTCCACGGGGATGTCGTGGGGCTCGTTGGGGATGTCCTCCAACAGCAGGTCCCGGTAAACGATCCCCACCTTATAGGCCTCCGTGTTAGATAGAAAGCGGTCGTAGAACCCGGCGCCGTGGCCGATTCGGTGGCCGCGTCGATCAAATGCCACGCCCGGCACGATGACGAGGTCGAAGCGGTCGGCGGCGTCATTCACCCAGATCGCCTCCGATTCCGGCGGCTGCAGCAGCCCCCAGGGCCCGGGCACCAGCTCGGCGAGAGAGCTGATCTGTGCCGTCCTGAATGGGGCCTTGCCGTTGGCGGCCACCCAGGGTACGGCGATGCGCTTTCCCCGGGCCAGACTCAGCCGAATGAGATCCCGCGTTTTCACCTCGTTGGGCACGGCGTCCACGTAGATGTGTATGGCCTGCGCGCGCTCGTACGCGGGCAGGGCGATCAGCCGTTGCTGAATCCGGCGGCTGCGCGTCTCTACCTCGGCGTCGGCCAGCTTTAGTCGACGCTTGAGACAGTCCGTTCTGATCTCGGCCTTTGCCGGCTTCGCTCCCGCCTCCATGGGCGCATTATATCGGGCGACCAGGCGGTTGTCAAGCCGGCCTCGCCGCCAAAGTGAAAACTCGGCCAGGCCCTCGAGCCACAGGGGTGCCAGGGCATTGAGATTCTTGACTGGACGGCCGTTAGCAGATAAATTTTTGCTTTTCTGCCCCGCTTCGCGGGCCGCGGGTCGGCTTCCAGGGTCGCTGAGGTGTCCTTTTCCCGGCAGCCTTTCGTGCACGCCTTCCGTCGAGGTGCTTAAAGAGGGGCCACAGCGCCGATTCCCGCACACCTGATTCCCGCACACCTAATGAGCGACAGTATTTCGTCAGATCCCCAACACGACGCGGACGATGTCCGTGTCCAGCAGCGGCTCAAAGAGCATGGCACCATGCCGCTTCACATCGCTATTATCATGGATGGGGATCGCCGCTGGGCGAAGGAACGCAAACTTCCAGTCGCCGAAGGCCACCGGCACGGGAGGGAGACGGCGCGGGAGATCGTCCGCACCTGCAGCCAGCTCGAAGTCGAGGTGCTCACGCTCTACACCTTCTCTACCGAGAATTGGCGTCGGTCCAGGTTCGAGGTCAGCATTCTCATGCGCTGGCTGCGGGAGTCCCTCATCGGCGAGACACCGGAACTGAACGACAACAACGTTCGTCTCAATGCCATCGGGCGCACCGACGGGTTGCCCAAGTCGGTGCAGCGGGCCCTGGATAAGGCGGTGGCGGAAACGGCCTCGAACACCGGCCTGCTGTTGAACATAGCCGTCAACTACGGCGGTCGCAGCGAGATCGTCGATGCCTGTCGAGCTCTGGCAAAACGAGTGCGGTCCGGCGAGCTCTCGCCCGATGATATCGACGAAGAGTCGATCAGCGCGGCGCTCTACACCGGTGGAATCCCCGATCCGGATCTGCTTATCCGCTGCAGTGGCGAGATGCGGACGAGCAATTTCCTCCCATGGCAGACGGTGTACACCGAGATCTGGTTTACCCCCGTGTTCTGGCCTGAGTTCCGTCGCCATAACCTGTACGAGGCTATCGAAGCGTATCAGCAGCGACAGCGTCGTTTCGGCGGGGCCTGATTCGGTGAAGATGCCTGATTCACCCGGGATGCCTGATTCACCCAGGATGCCTGATTCACCCAGGATGCCAGGGCGTTCCCGAGCCGACCTACCCCTCCGCGCGGTCTCGGCCTGCGTCTTCGTGCCCGCCGTAGGCGGATTGCTGTGGCTGGGCGGATGGTATCTGTTTGCCCTGGTCGTCCTGGTGGTTGCGCGGGGGAGCTGGGAATGGTTTCGTATGGCGGCGAATTCCGGCTATCGCCCCGCGGCCGGTGTCGGCTCGGCGCTCGCTGTGGGTTGGTGTGTGTGGCTGCAGCTGTTCGGCCTGACCCATGTCGCGCTGTTTGTTACCGCAGCGGTCATGGTAGCTCTTTCGGTGGCCTTGACGCGGGGCGTCGAGCGCTTCACCGCCAACGCTCTTATCAGCCTCGGGGCGCTTTTTTACCTGGGTTTTCTGGGCAGCGCGCCCTTGCTGATAAGCGCCGACAACGAGCTTGTGCGCGGCTTGGATCCGGCGTGGGTGCTGGTCGTGGTCCTGGCCTCGGTCTGGCTGGCGGATGCGGCTGCTTACATCTGCGGCTCTCGCTGGGGCAAGGCTCGACTCGTGCCGACCATCAGCCCGGGCAAGACCAGGGTCGGCTTTGTGGGAGGTCTCGCGGGAGGTCTCCTGCCGCTGGTGCTGTTCCGCTGGATTCCCGCGCTGTCATTCGGAGAATTACTGGGTATGCTCGTGCTCGTCAGTCTGGCGGGCCAACTGGGAGATATTGTAGAATCGGCTATCAAACGAGATTTCGGCGTCAAAGATGCCCCATTGCTCATTCCTGGACACGGCGGCGTTCTCGACCGCTTCGATTCCCTGCTCTTTGCCTTCCCGGCGGCCTACCTGTACCTGAGCGCACTGGGCCTGCTGCGAGATTCCGCCTGGGTGTTTTGACATGATAACAGATATCCTTTCCTTCGTCGTCGCTTTGAGCATTCTCGTCTTCGTCCACGAGCTGGGCCACTTCCTCGTCGCCAAGCGAGCGGGGATCAAAGTCGAGCGCTTCTCGGTGGGTTATCCACCCAAGCTGATCAGCTTCCAATGGGGAGAGACCGAGTACTGTCTCTCGGCCATCCCTTTTGGCGGCTATGTCAAAGTCGCGGGCATGGCCGATGTGGGTTCGGATGAGGTTACCGGCGAGCCCTGGGAATTCCCCTCCAAGTCGATCTGGGTGCGGATGGCGGTCATCGCCGCCGGCCCGGCGATGAACTTCCTCTTCGCTTTTGCCGTTTTCGCCGTCCTGTTCTTCGCCTACGGGATGGAAACGGTCATTTCCACTTCCATAGACCCGGGGAAGGATACCGTGGCCGCGAGCGCCGGGCTGCGGAAATGGGATCGCGTCGTGGGAGTGGACGACAACCCGGTGACCAATATCCACGAGTTCGAAGCAGCCTTGAACGTCGCCGCGGGTCAGGGGATGAGGGTGGATGTAGATCGCGACGGTCAGATTCTCAGTTTCGTGCTGCCGCCGTCCTCCCAGGAGCGCTACGGCCTGACCTATCTGCTCTCCAGCGCGGTGGGAGCGGTGGTCGAGGGCACGCCCGCCGAGGAGGTCGGCCTCCAGGAGGGCGACCGCATCACTTCGGTGGCTGGCGTTCCCGTGCGCAGCTGGGACGACATGAGGGAAGAGATCAGCAGCTATCCCGACCAGACCGTGCTCCTGACCTGGATCCGCAACGACCGCCCGATGGAGACGCCGATCACACCCGCGGCCAGGAGCGTCGGCGACAGCACGGTGGGACAGATAGGTATCAGACCCTACACCACCGTGCAAGTAGGACTGGGAGAGGCTATCCGGATGAGTGCCGGCAGCGTCTACTCTTCCTCCCGATTGATACTCGACTTCATTGGGGGAATTTTCCGGGAAGATCGCTACAAGGAGCTGGGCGGACCTATCCGCATCGCCATGCTGGCTGGCGAAACAGCCAAGTTAGGGCTCAGGAGCTTCCTCAGCTTTCTCGCCCTGCTCAGCGTCAACCTCGCCGTCCTCAACCTCCTGCCCATACCCGTCCTGGACGGAGGCCACCTGACCTTTCTCACTCTCGAAGCGGTCATGCGCCGTCCTCTTTCGGTCAGGCAGCGGGAATTTTTCCAGCAGATAGGGCTGGTGCTCATCCTCGGCATTATGGTGCTGGTCACCTTCAACGACATCCAGCAGATCGTCTACCAGCGGGTCGTCGACTTTTTTCAGTAACGCCCCTTTGTCTGACCGCTCACGACTTTCCGAGCTGGTGAAAACCCGCGCTGCCGAGCTGGGGTTCGACCTGGTCGGCATCGCCCCCGCCGATCCCCTCGAAGGCGCCCAGTTTTACGCCCGTTGGGTCGCCCTGGGTTTTGCCGGCGAGATGGCCTATCTCCAGCGCAACCAGGACAAGCGGGCCGCCCCCGCTCTCCTGGTGCCCGGCGCCCGGAGCGTCATCTGCGTGGGGATGCACTACAATCAGGAGTCCGGTGGTGACGCTTCGCCCCTCGTTGGCAAGATGGCGCGATACGCCCTTGGTGACGATTACCACGCACTCCTAAAAGATCGCCTGGCGCAACTGTGGTCCGCTCTCCGCGAAGGGGCGGGGGAAGATCCGGCGGGGCGCTACTTCGTCGACACCGCGCCGGTCCTCGAGCGCGAGCTGGCGAGCCGCGCCGGTCTGGGCTGGTGGGGGAAGAACACCTGCCTCATCAATAAATGGCAGGGGTCTTACTTTCTCCTGGGGGAGATCGTCACCGCGGTGGATCTCGCCTGGGACGAGCCCGCCGTCGATCACTGCGGCACCTGCACCCTCTGTCTGGACGCCTGTCCCACCGACGCCTTTCCCGAGCCCTACGTCCTCGATGCCCGCCGCTGTATCTCCTATCTCACCATCGAGTTGAAGGGCTCTATCCCCGAGTCTTTGCGCCCGCTGATGGGTAACTGGATCTTCGGGTGTGACATCTGTCAGGAGGTCTGTCCGTGGAACAAGAAGGCTCCTCCGGTTCGCGAGCCCGCGCTGGAGGCGCGGCCGGAACTGCAGGGCCCGGCGCTCGCCGAGCTGCTCGCCATGGATCGAGAGGCCTTCAACGAGCGTTTTCGCCGCAACCCGGCCAAGCGGCCGAAACGGCGCGGACTGCAGCGCAACGTCGCCGTGGCTCTGGGAAACTCCGGCAGCGAGGCGGCGGTCCCCGTTCTGGCGGATGCCCTCCACCACCACGACGAGCCCCTGGTGCGCGCTCACGCCGCCTGGGCGTTGGGCAGGTTGGGGGGAGAGGTGGCCGCGGCTGCCCTGGAAGTGGCCGGCCGAGTTGAGCGCGACGAGGAGGTCGTGCCTGAAATCGCCGCGGCGCTAAGGGCGCTGGATAGCTGACACAAGTCAGCGAAAATGAGCGATCTGCGCCGGACAGCGGCAATCGATTAAGGAGAACGGCTGCTGCTGCAGCAGATTAGAAGTGGGCGCAACCGGCGGCAACGGGATCGTCTACAGGGACTTCTGGCAATGGTATGACTAGACCCAATATCATCTTCATCCTACTGGACGACTTCGGCTGGCGGGATCTGGCGTGCTACGGCAGCAGCTTCTACCAGACGCCCAACCTGGACGCACTGTGTGCCCGGAGTATGCGTTTCACCGACGCCTACGCGTCTTGTCCGGTGTGCTCGCCGACGCGGGCAAGCGTGCTGACGGGGAAGTATCCGGCCCGCGTTGGCGTCACCAATTTCATCGATTGGGCAGGGCGCAGTCACCCCGCCAGGGGCCGCCTGATCGACGTGCCCTATCAGAAGGAGCTGCCGCGGACCGAGACCAGCCTCGCAACCGCGTTGGGGGACGGGGGCTACGCCACCTGGCATGTGGGCAAGTGGCACCTCGGCGGTCCCGGCTTCTACCCGCAGGATCACGGCTTCGAGGAGAACGTGGGGGGCTGCGAAGTGGGCTCGCCCGGATCATCGGGTTATTTCAGCCCGTGGTCCTCGATTCCAGCGCTGGCCGATGCCGACGTCCCCGAGGGGACTTACCTGACGGACTATCTGACTGATCGCGCCCTTGGTCTGATCGAGAACCGCGATCGCCGCCGTCCCTTCTTCCTCAACCTGTGGTACTACACCGTGCACACGCCCATCCAGGCAAAACAGGAGAAGATCGCCCGGCATACGGCTCGAGCAGAAGAGCTCGGGCTGGATCGGGTCGAGACTTTCGAAGAGGGGGATTTCTTTCCGTGCGAGCACAAGAGGGATGGGCGCATCCGGCGTCGACTGGTTCAATCAGATCCTGTTTACGCGGCCATGGTCGAGAGCATGGACGAGTGTGTGGGTCGCATTTTGCAGGGTCTGAACGAGGAGGGGATCGCCGATGAAACCGTCATCGTCTTTACTTCCGACAACGGTGGGTTGGCGACCTCTGAGGGTTCGCCCACCTGCAATGCTCCACTAGCCGAGGGTAAGGGCTGGATGTACGAAGGCGGTACTCGCGAGCCCCTTGTGGTGAACTGGCCGGGGATCACGGCTCCAGGCAGCGAGTGCCGCGTCCCAGTGACGAGCACGGACTTCTATCCGACCTTTCTGGAGATGGCGGGTCTGGATCCGATGCCCGACCAGCATGGCGACGGCGTCAGTCTGGCGCCGCTGCTCAAAGGCGCGCCTAGCCTGGACCGAGAGGCCATCTTCTGGCATTATCCGCATTACGGCAATCAGGGCGGCACGCCCGGCTCTTCCGTTCGCGCCGGCGACTTCAAGCTCATCGAGTTTTTCGAGGACCGCCACGTCGAGCTTTACAATCTGCGCTCCGACATCGGCGAGGAGACCGATCTGGCCCTCGAACTGCCCGAGGTGACGGCGCGGTTGCGCGTGCTGTTGGCGGAATGGCGCACGTCGATTGAAGCGAGGATACCGCAACCCAATCCGGATTTCACCCCGTGGCGAGAACGGGAAATCTCGGGACGGCGGGCCTAGCAGCCTGTCTGATATTCCATTCGGGGCTGCGTTCGAGCCCTTGCCGAAGCGTACCGCCGTGGCGACGCTGGCGCGAGTGAGTGAGTGAGTGAGTGAGTGAGTGGGTGGGTTAGCGCTCCAGCAGGGCCTCTACGAAGGTCTCTCCGTCGAAGGGCTGCAGGTCGTTTTCGCCCTCCCCGATCCCGATGAGTTTGATGGGAATGCCCAACTCGCGCCGCAGGGCGAAGACGATTCCGCCTTTGGCGGTGCCGTCCAGCTTGGTGAGCGCCAGCGCGGTTACGTCGGTGGCAAGGTGGAACTGCCGGGCTTGAGAGAGGGCGTTCTGTCCGGTGGTGGCATCGAGTACGAGAAGAGTTTCGTGGGGTGCGCCCGGGCACTGCTTGCCCAGCGAGCGTCTGATTTTCTTGAGCTCCTCCATCAGGTTCACCTTGGTGTGCAGTCGTCCGGCCGTGTCTACCAGCAGTACGTCGGTGTCGCGCGCCAGCGCTGCCGAGACCGCGTCGAATGCCACCGCCGCCGGATCCGCCCCCTGTTGGGCGCGGACGATATCCGCTTCAGCCCGCTCGGCCCAGATCTCCAGCTGCGGCACAGCGGCGGCGCGGAAAGTATCGCACGCCGCCAGCAGGACACTTCGTCCCGAATCGCGATACAGCCGCGCCAGCTTGCCGATCGTCGTCGTTTTGCCGACTCCATTAACTCCCACCACCAGAATGATATGCGGTTTGCCCA
>Ga0066376_10001244_pt1 | contig 24781 bp, 20 predicted proteins | sample Knorr_S15_td_Bot_FD_77009 | JGI IMG/M metagenome (GOLD analysis project Ga0066376, IMG submission 77009) | Marine microbial communities from Southern Atlantic Ocean transect - Knorr_S15_td_Bottom_ad_5009_LV_A | ecosystem: Environmental > Aquatic > Marine > Oceanic | place: Southern Atlantic...
AAAACCTCAAAACAAGGGTCGCTTAACTTGAACTTGAAAAATAATTACCGAAGGACTATAAACCAAATGTGTCTCTAGTTTAAATCAACTCTCTGTCCAGATTCGTTTGACGACATACAATTTATCATTGCGCCGCGGGTGCCATTGTCGACCACATCTCCAACGGCATGTATGGTCTGGTTTTGATTGAGCCCGAAGGCGGGCTGTCGGAAGTGGATCGGGAATACTATGTCATGCAAAGTGAGTTTTTTGCCGCCGATCCCGAAAACGGAGTTGCGGCTTTTGACATCCAAAGAGGGCTGGATGAAAATCCCACCTATGTTTTATTCAATGGCAAAAAGGGAGCATTGCTTGATGAAAATGCGTTGAAAGCAAAGGTCGGCGAAACCGTTCGCATCTATTTTGGCAATATCGGCCCTAACAGCATTTCATCTTTTCATATCATCGGTGAAATTTTTGATACGGTCTACCATGAAGGAAGCATAGGCGGATTGAAAAACAAAAACATCCAGACGACATTGGTTCCTTCTGCAGGTGCAACTATCGTTGAATTCAAAGTAGACTATCCAGGATCGTATGTGTTGGTGGATCACAGTATCTACCGCGTAGCAAAAGGTGCTATTGGTCATTTGGTGGTAGAAGGGAAAGAAGACCCCAACGTGATTCGACAGGGAAAATAAGCCCATTCTCGGTCAACCTGAAAAGCCCCGATGAATTTTCATCGGGGCTTTTTTATTTTCAACACACCGTAATAATTTTATCAAACAAATCATTAAAGTTGAACCGCTGCCGAATTTGCAGTAAATTTAACCCTGACTTTTAATTCAGCAATTAAAACAAATTTGAAACGGGGACTTTATGAAAGCATCTGATCTGTTCGTACGTTGTCTCGAACAAGAGGGAGTCGAGTTTATTTTTGGGATTCCCGGCGAAGAAAATCTGGATTTCCTTGAGTCCCTTAGAGAATCAAAAATAAAATTAATTCTAACCCGGCATGAACAGGGCGCTGGATTCATGGCTGCAACTTATGGAAGGCTGACTGGAAAAGTTGGGGTTTGCCTCTCCACACTAGGCCCTGGCGTAACAAATTTTGTGACTGCAGGCGCTTACGCCCAATTGGGGGCCATGCCTATTCTTATGATATCCGGTCAGAAACCCATTAAAAAAAGCAAGCAAGGCCGTTTTCAAATCATCGATGTTGTGGAAATGATGCGACCTCTCACCAAATTTACCAAACAGATTGTCCATGGCAATAACATTCCCGTTCTGGTTCATGAGGCCATGCGTCTTGCCCGGGAAGAGAGACCGGGTGCGGTACATTTAGAATTACCGGAGGATATTGCCGCCGAAGAGTGCACTGCCGTTCCTTTCCCTCCTATTACCACCCGAAGGCCAACTTCTGATGATAAGGCGATTGATCAAGCCGTAGAAATGATTCATGAATCGAAGTTGCCGCTAATACTCATTGGCGCCGGAGCCAACCGAAACCGTATTTCTGAAGCCTTGATAAAACTCATCAATAAGACCGGCATGTTTTGTTTCAATACCCAGATGGGAAAAGGTGTCGTGGATGAAGGCCAGCCTTATTTCCTGGGTACGGCCGCACTTTCTAGCAAGGACTACCTTCACTGCGCTGTGGATCGCGCTGACCTGATCATCAACGTAGGACATGATGTTATCGAAAAACCTCCATTTTTCATGTCCGAGGGAGGAGCCAAAGTTATCCACATCAATTATTTCTCTTCCAATGTTGATGAAGTTTATTTTCCACAATTAGATGTAGTCGGGGACATTGCAGGAACCATTGAAAAGCTCGCCAGCAAGGTAGATAAATGTGCGCACTGGGGCTTCAGTTATTTCGAGCGAGTCAAAGAGGATGTTGAGAAACATCTAAGTGAAGGAAGTGACGATGTTCGTTTTCCGGTAATTCCTCAGCATCTTGTTGCACAGGTTCGCAAAGCCATGCCAAAAGATGGAATTATTGCTCTGGATAACGGGGTTTACAAAATCTGGTTCGCCAGAAATTATAAAGCCTATCAACCCAATACCGTTTTGCTGGATAATGCGCTGGCCACTATGGGAGCGGGTCTGCCTTCGGCGATCGGAGCCAAAATCGTAAATCCAGATAAAAAAGTAATGGCGATTTGCGGAGACGGAGGTTTTATGATGAACTCCCAGGAAATGGAAACCGCTGTTCGATTGGGATTGAACCTGGTAGTGATGATCCTTCGTGATGATGCTTATGGAATGATCAAATGGAAACAAGCGGGAATGGGGTTTCAGGATTTCGGATTGGATTATGGAAATCCTGATTTCGTAAAATATGCCGAGGCCTATGGCGCTAAGGGGCATCGCCTTAAAGCCACTGCTGATCTACCTGGGCTTCTCGATGAATGCCTGAATGGTCAAGGAGTACATCTGATCGAAATTCCAGTAGATTATTCAGAGAATAAAAAGGTATTGATTGACGAATTGAACTCTATAACCTGTGTCCAATAAATTATCAATTAAGGACCCCCCCCATGACTGAGAAATTAAAAGTCCACTCGCCCTACGATGGACATTTGATAAAAGAAATCGATTTGCAGGATGAGTCCGACATAGAAAAAGCTCTTGCCACAGCGCATAAGCTGGAGCAGGGTAAAGCCATTCCAACTCCGGAAAGAATAGCGATTCTAAACAAAACTGCCGACTTGGTTGAAGCGAAGGCCGAAGAATTTGCCCGTCAGTCCGCAGAAGAAGGCGGCAAACCTTTGATTGATTCCCGGGTCGAACTCGCCCGCGCAGTGCAAGGCATTCGCGAAGCCGCAAACTCGATCGGTCAACTCACGGGACACGAAGTTCCCATGGGCCTGACAGTCTCATCCATGAACCGCATGGCCTTCACCACCCGCGAACCTATTGGAGTTGTGGCTGCGGTCAGCGCTTTTAACCATCCTTTTAATTTGATTGTGCATCAAGTCATACCGGCGGTGGCGGTGGGCTGCCCGGTGATTGTAAAACCTGCACGTGCCACTCCCTTATCGTGCTTGAATCTTGCCAACTGTCTTTACGAAGCGGGCTTACCTAAAGAATGGGTGCAGGTTATTATCTGCAAAGGTTCGCTGGCAGAAAAAATTGTCACCGACCCGAGAGTTTCTTTCTTTTCGTTTATTGGTTCCGGAAAAGTGGGTTGGAGCTTGCGATCCAAACTTGCTGAAGGTACCCGATGTGCATTGGAACATGGCGGCGTAGCCCCGGTCATTGTAGAACCTGATGCCGATATCGATGACGCCCTGCCGCTACTCGCGAAAGGGGGGTTTTATCATGCCGGGCAGGTATGCGTTTCTGTGCAGCGCGTTTTTGTGCACGAAGACATTGTCGAAGAATTCTCCAGCAAGATGGTGGTCATCGCAGAAAAATTAGTGGTGGGCGATCCTACCGATGAAAAAACAGAAGTGGGACCTTTGATTCAGGAAGCGGAAGTGGAACGCATCCATCAATGGGTAGAAGAGGCCAAAGCAGCGGGTGCAAAAATTTTAACCGGTGGCAAAAAAATTGGAAAAACCTGTTACGCACCCACGGTCATTTTAAATCCGCCACACAACTCCAAAGTATCCCAATGTGAAATTTTTGGTCCGGTCATCAACATCTATTCCTACAAAAACAGGGCCGATGCGATAGGGCATGCCAACGACCTGCCTTTTTCTTTTCAGGCGGCGATTTTTACCCGCGATATCAATGCAGCTTTGGAATCAGCAAAAAATTTGAACGCGGCAGCCGTGATGATCAATGACCATACAGCATTTAGAGTAGACTGGATGCCATTCGCCGGCAGAAAATCTTCCGGTCTCGGCATTGGCGGAATTTTACACACGATGCTGGAAATGACAGAAGAAAAAATGATCGTGTTCCGGTCAAAATTAATTTGAGTGCTATTTAATATCGGCCACACATCTGAATCCAGTGCCATCCGATTGCAACTGAAAATGCGAATTCATCCGATTTGCTGATCGCATTTCCGATGCCATTTTATTCCAGCTGCCGCCTCGATTCACTTTTTGCGTTATGGAAAATGAACCTACACAATTCACTCCACTACAGGCATCGAGTTCTGCACGAGAACCTCTCGGGTTTTTTTCGGGACTCACTAGATAATAGTTTTCGCTGACTGGCATCCAGTCAAAAACCCATTCACTCACATTCCCAGCCATATCGTAAAGTCCATAAGAGTTCGACGGGAAAGAACCTACCGGAGCTGTATTTTTAAAACCGTCGACTAAGTTGGCATCGCGGGAATTCAGCTCGCACTCTTTATCGCAGAAATTAGCCTCATTACCGGTTACCGCATCTCCCCAATAGAATTGACTTGTTGTGCCCGCCCGAGCTGCGAACTCCCATTCCGCTTCTGTTGGCAAACGAAAGCCCAGCTTTTTGCAATAGTCGCGAGCGTCTTCCCAACTGACACTATCAACAGGCAGGTCCGCTCCAGGATACTGGGAAGGATTATTTTTCATGGTACTTTGAAAAAAATTTTGTCGGATTTCATATTTTCCAATTTTAAAAGAAGAAAGGCATACTTTATGGATCGGTCTTTCATCCAGGTCTCCAGAATCGCTTCCCATCCGAAAACAGCCTTCCTTGATTACCACCATTTCATCTGCTGGTTTTTCCTGATTTTCCGAGATGGCCATTTTTCGCACCGTAATTTTTAAAGCGGTCACTTGCTCCCGCGTAGCCGTGGGAATGCCTTGGTACTTGATTCGGTATCTGCTTTTAGGCAGCAATTCCATTTTCCCTGAACTCATAATAAAGACTCGAAAATGAGGCACGGGGCCTATCGCATCGTCCTTTACAAATTGGCTGATATCCGCATCGACTTCGCTCGATTCATCGATCGCCATAACCGTTTCGTCAACAAGCTCCGCCTTTCGACCCTTGGCATTGCCCTTTGAAAACACCAGAATATTTCGGCCTCGGGATTCCGGCATCGCAAGAATTTTATCGAGAAGCATTTCTGCTTCCTGAAATTTTTTCAGCTTTACTTTTGTATCTGCCTGCGCCCTTAGGACTTTATAATTACCCGGCTCAAGTTTCAGTACCTTGGAAAAACTTTTTTCAGCCTCCAAATATTTACCCAAAGTAAAAGCCTTCTCACCGTTTGCGAAGATTGTATTTATATCCTGCGCATACAAAGCCGCCGACCAGAAAAGCAAAAGCAGGAACAACAAAACAGTAGTTATTATTTTTGCTAAATTTTTCATTTTAGAATTCCTGTCATTTAGCGTTTGCAAAATTTGCAGGCCATGAAAAAACAAAGGCCGTCCCCCCCGCCTCCGCAGTTCCAACTTTGATAAAACCATTGGCCTCTTCTACCAGCTTTTTAACAATAGGCAAGCCCACACCTGTATTTTCAAATTTATCTCCCGGCTGCAGGGTTTGGAACATTTGAAAAATTTTCTCATGGCTTTCAGAAGCTATGCCCGGCCCATTATCCGCAACTATGAACTCATAAAATTCGCCTTTCCTCTGCGATGAAATCACCAGTTTTTTATTCTCATTGGAATTATGCTTAATGGCATTGCTTATTAAATTTGAAAAAACCTGACTCAACTTAATGGAATCTGTCAAAAAAACTGGCATATCAGGTTGGATATCTACATCCACATCTTCTCCCACACCGACGAGGCCCAGTATTTCACGAATCATGCTATCCACTCTTATCGTCTTTACCTCAGAGGAACCTTTACCGGCTCTGGAATATTCCAGAATTCCCCGAATCAAAGCATCCATTTTTTTCACACTTTCGACAAGACGATCCAGATTACCTCGAACCTCATCCGTGATGTTTTCCCCCAAATCATCTTGAATCCAACGGGACAGATGAGCTATGCCTCTTAAGGGTGCTTTCAAATCGTGCGAAGCAATATTTGCAAACTGGGCTAAATTCCTGTTCGCCCTATATAGCTCTGCGGTTCTTTGCTCCACCTCTTGTTTAATCACCCTGGTTCTTATTAAATTCATTTCAAATATCGTAGCCAACAAAAAAAAGACGGCAAATACTGCGCCACTTGAAACCACAGAAAGTTTAAAACCCAAACCTCCTTTATAATTTTTACTTCCCTGCCAAACCAGAAGCCATGGGTGGCCTATGATATTTACAGGAAAAATTAATTCCATCGCTTGATCGTTAAGTAAGTTTCCATACACATTTTTTTTATCGTTGTTCCGGGCATTTTCATATACCACGAGATTTAAACCTTTTGCTTTTTTCTTCTGTATTATTTCCTCAATCACTTTTTCCATGCGATAAACACTAACAATAAAACCTTCAAGCATTTCCCTCCTTTTTACCAAGGTTTCGGGAACCCTGCCTCCTCGGTAATGAGGATATAAAACAAGCAAATCAAGGGCACTTTCCTTTTTATTGATGCTGGGAATAAAAGATGATGCAATAATATTTCCACTATCCCTTGACTTATTCATAGCTTTTCGAAGAATCGAGTTACTGGAAAGGCTAAACCCCAATGCAGATTTATTATTATCCATGGGATAGATATAATAAACGGGGTAGTAGGTTTCATGATGGGCAGCCCTGATTAGCTCGCCGGTATTAGTGTGCTCGAAAAACTGAAAATTTTCTAATCCATCCAACCGTGCCTTTTTCTCAAACTTTCGCCTGTTCGCATGTGACACTTTTGGAACCCATTCCAAATTATGAATAAATTCTCGATCTCTTATAATAGATTCTGCGAAAGCATCAAATTCTTCCCGGCCAACTGAATTGGAAGACCTAAACAGGGCTATTAAACTTTCTAAAACTTTTTTATTTGAATCCAGCTTTGAAAGGATAGCCAGATTCATAGTTTGAACCTCGCTTTGAAAACCAGCATGCCACTGGGTTTTTTGCTTATTCCAGATCAAAAGAAATACAGTTCCGGAAATCAAAAACCCCAGGAGCAAAATAATTTTTGTTTGTCTCGCAATGACCATAAAATTCTGAATTTATTGTTTAAGGGGATTGGCCTAAAAACTATACTCTACACTTTATTTGATTATAGTTTAGTATGGCTTAAAACAGGTTAAAAGGGTTTCTTTGTCCCATGCCGTTGAAAGCTATTAGAAAACTAAAAACCTTTACCTCGTTACAAGTCCTCTCTCAAGAATTGAAATGGTAAAAAATTTTTCCGAGAACAGAATTTTTAAATTTTTTCTGGTGCTTTTATTATTAACATCCAGCTGTAGCAACATTGGTGAAAGCCCCTTAAATATGCGTGTCGGTGCAGAACCCTCTGCGAAAATGCGAAATGATACTGGCATCGAACATTATAGGGCAGGAAGAAATTTTGATGCTCTTTTACAATTCAACCAGGCGAATATGGCAGACCCCACCTCCGGCGAGATCCATTTTAATTTGGGATTAGCACTTTGGAATGAAAATAAAAAGGAAAAGGCCATCAAGCATTTCGAACAGGCTCAAAATCTGGCAAAAGGGAACCCGCTAATTCTTGAATCCAAATTTTTAAATAAAATTTTTAAGGGAAACTAAAAACAATTCTCAAAAAAATTTTAAAATCCTAAACATAAAATTACCTGCAGTTCTATTTATTCTGGCCTATATTTCTTCAAGCCCAGCCTTTGAATCCTCGTAGTGAGGGTAGTGGGGGGAACACCCAACAGTTCCGCAGCACCTCCCACCCCAAAAATTTTCCAGCCGGTCTGATTTAAAGCCCTCAATATATTTTCACGTTCAAATTGTTTGATCTCGTAAAAAGTCGAGACCCTGCCTTGCATTGGAATATCGCCACTGGAATTTTTCTGATTTAATAATTTTTTATTGTTGGGATTATCAGGCAAATCAAGACTCAACCTTCCTGATCTGGAAATGATCACCGCCCTCTCAATCACATTTTGAAGTTCCCGGATGTTTCCAGGCCATGGATAGTTTTCCATGTGAACAAGATTTGCTTTAGATAGTTTTATTCCGTTTCGATTAAATTTTTTCTCTGCGCGCTTAAAAAAATGTACAGCCAACAATGGAATATCAATCTTTCTCTCCCTTAAAGGGGAAACTTCCAAGGGAAAAACATTTAGGCGATAAAACAGATCTTCCCTGAAATTTCCTTTAACCACCTCATTTTTTAAATTCCTATTGGTTGCTGCAATAACTCTTACATTAGCTTTTAGAGTTTTTTCATCTCCCACACGCTCAAAGGTTCCTTCCTGCAAAACTCGAAGTAATTTGCTTTGCAGATCTAAAGGGATTTCTCCCACCTCATCCAGAAATAATGTTCCCTCATCCGCCAATTCAAACCTTCCAATTCGATCTTTGATAGCACCTGTAAAAGCACCTTTCACATGTCCAAAAAACTCACTTTCATATAATTCCCGAGGAACAGATGCGCAATTTACCCTGATTAATGGTCGGTTAGACCTTGGGCTGCGTTTATGGATTTCATTTGCTATGAGTTCTTTGCCCGTACCGGATTCTCCGGAAATTAAAACATTGGCATCGGTGGGTGCCACCATGTCAATTTGTTGTAAAACATTTTGCAGCGAATGACTTTGACCAATGATCCCTGCAAAAGATTGAAGCCCCATGACTTCTTCACTAAGGTATTCATTCTCCAATTCTAATTGCTTTCTTAGACGTTGAATTTCATCAAAGGCGCAGGCTTTTTCTTCTTCCATTTTTTTACGCGCTGATATATCCCGACCAAAACCAACCGCATATTCTTTTCCATCAAATTCCACAAAATTAACTGTGACTTCCACTGGGATGATTTCACCGTTTCTAGTTTGGTGACGAGCTTCAAAGGAAATACTTTTATCTTTTCTCAACTCTTTCCAAAACTGTTGCCAGGTTTTTTTGTTTGAATCGGGATCGATATTTTGAATAGTGAGGCCTATCAATTCATCTTCTGAATATCCCAGGTGCTTGCAGGCCGAATCGTTTGCCTTCAGGATAACCCCCTCAGAATCATGAAATATGATTACATCGGCTGATCGTTGAATCGTGAATTGAGCCAGCTCCAGCGACCTTTCCTTTTTTATATCCTTTCCCACCTCTCGCTCCCTTGCAAAAATGAAACTTATAATCCATCCTATAATATACGTAAATGAGTATTTATTCTACTCAATTACGTTTTTAACTGTTTTGAGTAGAAATATCGACACCCGGTTAAGCCCCATAAGTACATATAAAATATGGCTTTTTTTGCATTCCAATGCTTTGGCATGATACCTGCTCTATAGGTGGAAACAGGATAATAATAGCATTAATTATGGAGAAACCCGATGCCCTATCAAAACGAACCGCACCCTATAAATGAAACTCCCGGAACCAAACACTATTGCACATGCGGTGAGTCTGGCAATAAGCCCTATTGTGATGGCTCTCATGAAAAACTGGAAACGGGAAAATCACCCGCCCAAATTAAAATTTCTGAAGAGAAAAAAGTTTTTATCTGCGACTGCGGAAAGACAAGAAATTCTCCATTTTGTGATGGCACACATAGCAAACAATAATACTTTTGCCACAATTTTTTATCTTAAAAAAGGACACTTAAAATGACGACTACAACAAAAATTAAACTGAATGGCTTAGATCATATTGCTTTAAATGTAAAAGATATGAATCGGGCAGAAAAATTTTATAGTCAGGTACTTGGGTTTCCGGTGCTTCAGAGAAGCACTACCCGTGCAGGTTTTCAACACATTGAAGTGGATGTTGGAAATGTAGCCATCGCTTTATTTGAAACACCTGAGTTAGATTTGCAAGAGGCTCATAAAACCATGACGGATGATGGATACCTCCACTTCGCATTCGGTGCTCCGTATGACCGCTTCGATGCAATCCTTCGAGACCTTGAAGAGGATGGAATAAAAGTGGATGGCCCACCACGAGATTGGGGCAAAAGTGTTTCCATTTATTTTCGTGATCCCGATGGCCATCAGCTGGAAATCAATTTTACAAAATAAAGAGGATTCGCTTAGTACAGAAAAAGGAAGATGATCATGATAAAAATTGAGACTTCACTTGACATAAAAATTTATCCCCCTGAAGCACAGGCAGTCGGTCAGTTTGATGGCGGTCGTATCACCGAAATCAAGCCCATCGGATTTCCTCATGAAGGACCAGCGATTAAAAACCTGGGCCCTCTCTTTTACTGGGCCTGGGCCACAGCAAAGGGGTATGGAAAAATTGGAATGCATCCGCATCAGGCTTTTGAAATTATGAGTTATGTTCTTGAAGGGGAAATCGGGCATTACGATACTTTGGGAAATCGTAGCCGAGTCAAGGCAGGCGGCGCCCAGGTCATGCAGGCCGGCTCTGGAATTTCCCATGAAGAAGAAACAGTAGGTGAGTACAATGATTTTTTTCAAATCTGGTTTGACCCAGGTGTTCAAAAAACTCTTCATCACGAACCCACTTATAATGAGTACCAGCATGAAGATTTTCGAATCGTTAAACAGGATGGTGCAAGCGTAAAGACTATTCTCGGAAAAGAGTCACCGATCTTTCTTCAATCTGAAGTTACCATGAAAGATATCTCCATTGAAGAAGGGCACACATTTCAATACACCCTCAATCAGAATAAAACCCTGGCATTAGTAGTTATTTCAGGAAAAGGTATTTTGTTCGATACTCTGACCGGCACAAAACATTATGTCAGCAAAAAGGGCTTTGCCTTGATTCATGCAATACAAACTGGTGAAATTTCCCTTCAGGCAGAGTCGCCTTTTCGCCTGGCCGCCCTTGAAGTTCCTGCACAGGTAGACTACTCCTTGTACCGAAACCGATAAAAGGAAAATATTATGAAGGCTTTTTTTAAAACAGATGAGAACATTAATAACCTTATCATTCGAGTAATGCTTGGAATCGTTATGTTTCCCCATGGAGCCCAAAAACTTCTTGGATGGTTCGGTGGGTATGGGCTCGAAGGAACTATAGGGTTTTTTACCGACAAATTAGGAATACCTTTAGTCATCGCCGTATTAATTATTCTGGGTGAATCATTAGGTGCCTTGGGTTTGATAGCCGGGCTTCTAACACGGTTTTGTGCGGCTGGGATTCTAACTATTATGTCTGGAGCCATTGCCATGTCGCATGCCTCTAACGGATTTTTTATGAACTGGTCGGGGCAACAGGCGGGGGAGGGTTTTGAATATCATATTCTGGCAATTGCCTTATGCATTCCACTACTAATCAGTGGTGGAGGCCGATTTTCTGCCGACAGTCTTATCACAAAACGGTTTCCTGCTTAATAAAGGGAACACCGTAAATCTTTTTTCAAAATCCATTTCAAAAGGATTCATCATGGAATTTTCAGAAACCGTTCAACAACGCCAATCTATAAAATCTTACCAAACCGATAAAATCATCAGCGATACCGAATTGGATGGGTTAATGCAAGAAGTGGTGTTGAGCCCCAGCTCATTCAATCTTCAGCACTGGAAATTCATAGCTGTAAAAAGTAACGTCATCAAAAAGAAAATCCGGGAAGCGGCCTGGGATCAGGAGCAGGATGAAACCTGCTCAATTTTGATTGCCGTTTGTGGGAAGCTGAACGCCTTTGAAGACGCCCCTGTTATTTATCAAGATGTAGACCCTGCTATCCGGGACAAAATGTTACCAATGATAAAAGGTTTTTATGAAAACAAGGCACAGTCACAAAGAGACGAAGCGATTCGGAGTGCCTCACTGGCTGCCATGACTCTTATGTATGGGGCTGTCAACAGTGGGTGGGACACCTGCCCGATGATCGGATTTGATCCTGAGGCGGTTTCAAAAATATTGGAACTGGACTCTAATCATATCCCTGTGATGCTGCTCACCCTTGGATATAAAAAGGCTGCGCCTCGCCCCAGAGCCTCAAGAAGGCCTGTCGGAGAGGTAGTAAAAATTGACACACTCAATGGACCTGGACTGATGGAGTAAGAAATCTCTATATACACTTTTTTCTTTTTTTGAAATGCTATAATATGCTGACTTAACTCAAGGCGATTTTTTATGATTATAGTAATGTCACCAAGTGCTACACCCGAGCAAATGGAAAAGGTTGAGAAAACCATTCAGGAGTTGGGTTACACCGCGCACGAAATTGCCGGGGTAGAACGCAAAGTAATCGGTGCCGTGGGTGACGAGCGTGGTAAGGACCGATTACAATCCATTGAGACAATGGCCGGGGTAGAAAGCGTTTTCCCCATTTTAAAACCGTATAAACTTGCCAGCCGTGAAGTCAAGGCCACCAACTCGGTGATTGAGGCCGATGGTGTTTCAGTAGGCGGTGAAGAAATTGCCATCATCGCTGGCCCCTGTTCCGTAGAAAGCAAAGACCAGATTTGCACCACCGCCAAACTGGTAAAAGAAGCCGGCGCAAATTTTCTTCGCGGCGGTGCCTACAAGCCGCGTACATCCCCTTACAGTTTTCAGGGCATGGAAGAAGATGGACTCAAGCTGCTGGTCGAGGCCAAAAAAGTTTCGGGACTGCCCATCGTCACCGAGATTATGAATCCGAGAGAAATTGATCTGGTCATGCAATATGCCGACATACTGCAAGTGGGCGCCCGCAATATGCAGAACTTTTCTTTATTAAAAGAATTGGGACGCGTAGACAAACCGATCCTTTTAAAACGCGGCATGATGAACACCATCAAAGAGTTTTTGATGTCCGCCGAATATATTTTGTCCGAAGGCAACAGCAATGTGATCCTTTGTGAGAGAGGCATCCGCACTTTTGAGACGGCCACCCGAAACACTCTCGATATAAGTTGCATTCCCGTTCTTAAAAAAGAAACGCATTTACCGATTATCATAGACCCCAGCCACGCCACCGGGCATTGGGATATGGTCGAATCCATGTCGCGGGCTTCCATTGCCGCCGGGGCCGATGGCCTTATCATTGAGGTTCACCCCGACCCCGTGAAAGCTTTCTCCGATGGACCGCAATCCTTAAAGCCCTCTAAATTTACCCGCCTGATGAAAAACCTGCGCCCCTTTGCAGAATTAATGGGACGCACCCTGGGACCCACCTCATAAAAACAAATCCTAACTTCTTGAATTTTTAAGGTTTTAGGTTTATTCTGAATCCGGTCTTTATTTCCGGGATATGGTTTTAAATGCCCCGCACCTTGCCAAGAGCCTAGGATGAATGAACTCTATTTAGCCAATCGCAACCTTTCCGAATCGTATCGGCAAACACTTCAGGAAAAAATTTCCTCTCTCGACCAGTCAATCTTTTTTTCTGGCGAGACCGATATAAATCCACAAAAATATTATTTGGATTTCAAAGATCGCGCACTCGAGCTTGTTCACCACGAGACAGAACTTCTGCAAAAGGAATGTCTGCAATCTGACAACTGCCATCTTATTCTACTCAAGCAAACCGTATTGGTTGACACGGTCGTGCAAGCCGCCTTTGCTTCTGCATTAAGGATTTTCAATCACCAGCATCATCAGGATTTAACACAGGAAACCGCTCCGCTCGCCATTCTTGCGCGTGGCGGGTATGGCCGCGAAGAAATGTATTTTCGCTCGGATGTGGATATTCAAATTGTGGCGCAATCTTCTCTGAAAGATGAGGAAAAAAAACGGGCCGAAGAAATCATTCGCCATTTTGAATACCTATTTATTTTTCAGGATATTTTTCCGGCCTCTGGCAATTCCTGCTACACCGAAAACGAATCTTTTGAAAATGACCTGAATCCGGAAAACGTTGCGCAATTTCTTGCCTTGCTGGAGCATCGTTTTGTGACGGGAAATATTTTTGTTTACAAGGAATTTAAAAGCTCGGTTAAAACCGTTAGCCTGATGAATCAGGAAGAAATCATCAAGCATTGCCTGAGTCATGGCGGTTATTATGAGGTGCAGAACACCGTTTTCAAGCAAGAGCCCGACATCAAAGAAGAGCTGCAAAGGTTATATTGGGCGCTCGCTTCCGTCCGCATCATCCAAAAAATTGAAAAAACCAATCAGTTTGAATTGTTAAACCATTTATTCGCCGAAAACCTTATTAGTCCGCTGGCCTTTAAAAGTTTGCAAAAAGGCTACAACTTTTTAGCCAAAGTACGACTGCTCCTGCATATGAATCAAAAGGGAGCGCACCGGGATGTGTTGAGCTATGAGGTCCGAGAAAAAATTGGACAGTCTATGGGCTATAAAGTGAGAGAATTTTTTCAAGAATATTTTTTTGAAGCCGTGTACCCGGTCAAGCGGTTCAGCCGCAATCTCTATTGGGAAAGCATGGCTTCCGATACCCAAAAGAAAAAGAATCTGTCGGAATATTTTTCGCTCAACACACAAAACCAGATATTTTTTGAAAAAGAATCCGAGACACTATTTTCCAATAATCCCTTCTGGTTTTTTAAAGTCTTTATTTGGGTCGCAGAAAGAAACTACTACCTTTCCTATGAAGTGACTCGCGCCATTGAGCAAAATATTGAACAAGCTTATCCTATCTTTACGGATGATGCTTCCAATCTGGAAATCCAGAATTGTTTTAAGCGAATTATACGCGGCAAATATTTTGCAAAAGCTCTGCGACTGCTACACGAGTTTGGCATTCTCGAGAATTATTTGATTCCAGAATTCAAAAATCTTCGTGGCATGTTGCAAGATATCTATGTCCATAAATTCCCTACCGATGTTCATATTCTTTCTGCTCTGGATGTTTTGAATGGATTGGAGTTTCGGAAAACTGCCGACCCCTTTCTTGCAGAACTCTACCATTCGCAAAGAGATAAGACCGCCCTCAAACTTGCAGTACTGTTACACGACATCGGCAAAGGGGTAAAAGTCGGAGACCAGAATGAGGAATTGGTAGGCGCCCGGTTGATCCCAAAGATACTGGCAAAGCTCGGGTACGACAACAAGCCCAAACGCGTGGAAGACGTTGCCTTTCTGGTCGAAAAACATCTGACCATTTACGACCTCATGTTACTCGACCCGGAAGCGGATGGCACCTATGACATGGTACTGGACCTCGTCAATCACGACAAGGAACGGCTAAAAATGCTTGTCCTGCTCACCCATGCCGACCGCGGGGGCACCAAGATGGATATGTCTGCCACACAAATTCAACAGTTAAAACTATTTTATCAATACACACTGCATCATAAAAAACGCGAAAGCGTTCCCAACACCATTAAACTTGAATTTTTAAAAATGGTGCGTCTGCCGCGTGAGTTGCAGTCGCAATTAGAAATTTATTACAAATTCAGTCAGTCCAAAAAACCGTTCATGGCAGAAATGTTGTTTAATCCGGGACAGCCCTCAGACCTCATCGTTTGCACTCAGGACACTCAAGGATTTCTCCATAAAGTGTCCGCTGTTCTTGCTTATAACCAGCTCGACATAGTGCAAGCCAATATCCAGACCATGAAAGATAAAGTGTTCGACGTTTTCAAGGTGATCAACTCCTCGGGTGAGCCTATCGATTATGGCGATTTCTTTTTTATCCAAAATCGAATTCAGGAAGATTTACAAAACATCTTCATTGAGAAACAATCGCTTGCAACAATTTTTAACGGCAGAACTTTCGGGAACAATGCAGAAAATACACGCTTTCAAAATATTAAGCTTAAAATGAAAACCATCGGACGTTCCGTAAAACTGGCTACCCATAATCTTCCTGGAACATTTATGATGGAAACAAAAGTATTTGCCGATGCAAATATGGAATGCCAGAAAGCGGTTCTGCATACACATCAAGGCACGGCTTCTAATGTGTTTTATCTGCGTCCCCAGGATGTAGAAAAAATTATGAACCAGGAGGATCATTTTATAAAAACTTTCACCAAGGCCCTGGCACCCCTCCTCACCGGGAAATCTGTTTTTTTGCAGGAGGACGTGAAAAATTAGAAAACAACAATCATTGATAATAGCCCTGTTGTTGCTATTTTCGGCCAGTCTGGCATCCGCAGAGTCCTACAAAGCGGCGCTCAATAAAGCCCTTGAACTCGATAAAGACGGTTTTTATGAAGAGGCCATCGGGTATTGGGAGAAATCGCGCCTGGCATCGCCTGCAAATGTCAGGCTTTTTTCCAGTCTGAAAATTTCAAGAAACTATACCCGACTGGGCAACCCTATTCGGGCTGCAGAGATTTCCAAATCGCTTGCAGAAAGCCACCCGCAACGGTACGAATCATGGTTCAGTTATGCCAATGCTTCAGGCGCCATTAGAAACTACCCTCAAGCCATTTTAGCTTTCAAAAAAAGTATCGAACTGAAACCAACGGAAGCATTGGGGAAAGTGGGACTCGCCATAGCTTATTTTGGTAATGGCGAACCCGACCTTGCCATTACGGAATTCAAGAGTGCAATGAAAATTTTTAAAGCCAACAAAAATATTTCCTGGTACCGCGATTGCCGCCTGGCAATCAATCAAATAAAAGGGTTTGCCCGATTCCCTCCCAAATTTGCCAACCTCTGGCTTGCAACAAACCTGAAACGAGTGCAAGATACTTTTGAAAATTCGGTGCTCGATTTCGAAAGCATTCTCGAAGCTAATTGAAAACATCAACACCTCCCTCTTGGGGAGGCCGGTCATTCTTTCAGAAAACAAGCACTACAGTCGTCATTGCGATGAGCGTTAGTGAAGAAGCAACCTAGGCAAAGAATTTTTATTGGGAACAAATGTGTCCGCAAGGCATTAAAGCAATGAAGGGTAGCTGGGTTTATTGGCCTTGCAGATTTAAAGACCCGTAAAAACACATCACCCGTCCAGGTCGCCGCACTCCTTCCAGTCGTTCGCGATGACGTGCGGAAGAGTTATGCCCGTTTACTCACTCATCGCATTATTAAAAAATTTTAATACATAGTTAATATTGTTTTAACTTTCATTTTATAGAATGGCTACAGTACTTTTTCTCCTCCTTTCTGGGGGAACGGATTTGGTTCCAAGGCCAGGTTCTTCTCCCATATCCTCCACATCTGGGGAACAGACATAACCTGTCTGTTCCCCTTTTGTTTTTATACCCCTCTTTTACTAATCAATAGGTTATCAATACACATACTGTCCCGAAACAAAGGTTCATATTTCTGGTCATATACGATACAATCGGGACTTCATTGCCATAAAAATACGAAAATGCTGGAACTTCTCCGTTCATTTTTGGCAGCTAACTGTTTAATTTATCCTTAGCCTGGAAAGAAAAGATAAATGGGGAAAAAATCGAAATATAACCTTGTATGGATAGACTGCGAAATGACCGGCCTCGATTACGAAAAGGAGGTCATCATTGAAATCGCCACCCTCATTACAGACAGCGAATTGAATATTCTTGAAGAAGGACCCTGCATCGCCATCCATCAGCGCGACGAAATATTGGATAAGATGGATGAGTGGAATACCAAACATCATAATGCGTCCGGCCTGGTAAAAAGGGTACAGCAATCTTTGATCAGCGAAACCGAGGCGGAGAAAAAAACTTTGGCTTTTATTAAAAAGTATTGCCCAAAAGGCACCTCGCCTCTATGCGGTAATTCGATTAATCAAGACCGTAAATTCCTGCATAAATACATGCGTGAGATGCATGAATATTTTCATTATCGCAGCGTTGATGTGACTTCCGTTAAAGAACTGGTCACTCGCTGGTATCCGACCGGACCCAAATTCCGCAAAAAAAGTCAGGAACATGTGGCGATGATTGATATACGCGAATCCCTACAAGAATTAATCTTTTATCGGGAAAATTATTTCATTCCGCAGGAAGCCAGCGTTCCCGCATCCAAGGCCGTTTAAATCCACTATGAATAAAGGCGCACTCATCACTATAGCTTTCCTGCTTTTGGTCGGGAGTGTATCCATTGATCTGTTATGGACGGGCAACAATTATGAATGTGAGATTTGTATAAAATACAAAGATCAGATCGTTTGTCAGAAAGTAACAGGAATGGAAAAAGACGACACCATCATGACGGGCATCAGCACCGCCTGCGGCGCAGTAGCAAACGGCATGACCGAATCCATAGAATGCCAGGCGCAACCCCTAGAAAAAATGGTCTGCAAAGACATCTAGCCCACTAATTCCGGGGAAGATCAGGGACTGACTTATCACTCAAACTAAGTTGAATGCGGTGGCCCGACAGTTAAATTAGCGGCCACGTAAAGCATTAGAATTTGAGACACCAGCTCAACAATTTAACGCATGTGTTGCATCGACCCGTTGAAATGGCTGCCAATAGCGGATATTAACCCCGCATAAAGCGCGCGAGATAATACTGCGTCTGGAAACCCCCGTAGTTTGATATAGGGCTAGTGTAAATCTAAAAATTTTTTTATTTTCCTCAAAAATTTTTAATTTTCGACAATTTCTAAAAAATTGATTAGATGCCAGAACTCATTCTGATTTTATAACTCATTGACTATAAAAGTTTAGGCTGTTATTTTTCCGGTTTGATATTTTTGGTATCAATAATGCTTTACAAATAAAGAGAAAAGCAAACGGAATGGAAAAATGAAAGATATATCGAATTCAAACGATTTGATTAGAATGTCAATAATTTAGAAAACACCCTGAAATGGAGAAAATACCATGCCAAGTACAGCTGTTCGTGAGTTAAATGAAAATCATTCAACTTTCAGTCTTTTTAAGGTGTTTAGAAATAGAAAGAAGGATAGTGAACACTAGGAAGAAAAAGCAAAATTTATAGAAGCCCAGGCTAAATTTGATGCCATAAGCAAATCGCAAGGAGTGATTGAGTTCAACATGGATGGCACCGTCATCACCGCCAATGAAAACTTCCTGAACGTTTTGGGATATACATTGGATGAGGCCGTCGGCACGCATCATAGAGCATTTGTTGAAGAATCTTATGCCAAAAGCACTGAGTACCGGCAGTTCTGGGAGAAACTGAACCGCGGCGAATTTGATTCCGGAGAATACAAAAGGATCGGCAAGGGCGGTAAGGAAGTATGGATCCAGGCTTCCTACAACTCTATTTTTGATTTGAACGGGAAACCTTTCAAAGTGGTTAAATTTGCCACAGATATTTCTGGAAAAAAGAAGATGGAGCAAAACATAAAATCGGTGTTGGACGATGTGGAGAAAAATGCCGGAACATTGGCGGCCTCTTCCAGCCAATTATCGAGCTTGAGTCAGAATATGACCAAAGACGCCGAAGAAACCTCCGACCAGGCCAGTGTAGTCGCAGCGGCATCGGAACAGGTGACCGCAAATATGAATACGGTCGCCACCGGTACCGAGGAGATGAGTGCCAGCATCGGGGAAATTGCAGCAAACGCAAACGAAGCGGCCAAAGTCGCCAGCAACGCGTTGGCTTTGGCTGAAAGCGCCAATGCCACAGTGACCCAGCTGGGAGAAAGCTCCTCAGAGATAGGACAGGTCATTAAGGTCATCACTTCCATCGCCGAGCAAACCAACCTTTTGGCTTTAAACGCTACGATAGAAGCTGCACGTGCTGGAGAGGCGGGTAAAGGGTTTGCCGTGGTCGCCAACGAGGTAAAGGAACTGGCTAACCAGACCGCCAAGGCGACTGAAGACATCAGTCAAAAAATCCAGGCGATTCAGAAGGACACTTCGGATGCCATGTCCGCTATTAATGAGATTACCGAAGTCATCGAAAAGGTCAACAACATCTCAGGCACCATCGCCAGCTCTGTCGAGGAGCAAACGGCGGCGACGAATGAGATGACCCGTAACGTGGCCGAAGCGGCCAAGGGCGTACAGGAGATTACCTCTAACATAAGCGGTGTTGCCAAGGCAGCCAAAAACACTTCAAAGGGAGCTGCCGAGTCCCTTGAATCTTCCAGCGTTCTGAAAAAACTGGCGGATGCACTGCAGGAGATCGTTGCCCGAGGGAAAACGGAGTGATCAGGCTTTACCTGTCTTAGAGAAAAAGCTGAAACCAGGATCGGCAGAGAGCATCTTCAATACCATCTTGGTTTCAGCCACGGAAAGGGTCGTTACAAATAGCCAATATGCAAAGAATAGAAGAATTTCAGCTGTATAGGGAAATATTTATAATGAAAAGAGTTAGCAAAACCGAGTTTATTGTCGATGGACTTTAAACCCGGTTTTTTACTTAGCCAATGGATGGTTGCAGAGGAGTTTTATGCAAAAACCTTATCAATGGCTTCCAAAAACTTAGGCACATCAATGGGCTTGGTTATGTAGTCCTTGAATCCCATATTCAAAGCCTTTTTTGCATCACCATCCATCATCGCATCAGCAGTCAAGGCAATAACGGGAATATGGTTAGTCTCATTCATCGTTTGCAGTTTTTTGAATCCGGAAAGGCCATCCATACCTGGCATATGAATATCCATTAATATCAAATCAGGAGTTTCAGATTCCGCTAATTCAATTCCAGCCAGAGCAGTAGAAGCGGATAGCAATATTATCTCTTTTCGATGATTGAGAATCTGTCTTACCAGTTCCACGTTTGCTGGAATATCCTCAATATACAAAATCTTCTTTTTATTATTGGTCGAGGACGGTTGAATTGAACCTGTTTTCTCTTCAACCTGGATTGGCAATGGAGCTTTATCAGAAACAGGGACATCAATATAAAAATAGCTCCCTTCACCTTCCTTGCTTTCAAAGCCGATTGTTCCATTCATCAGTTCGATAAGTTGCTTGGTTATTGTGAGTCCAATACCGGTTCCTTCAATCTGTTCAGTATCCACATCAAAACGCTCGAAAGATTTGAACAGTTTATCCTTCTTATTCTCAGGAATTCCATGGCCAGTATCTCTTATCCCTAAACGCCTCACGCTATTGCCCCTCTTCTCAAACGATACAATCACAGAACCATTAGGCTTATTGTATTTGATGGCATTTGAGATCAGGTTCAAAACAACTTGTTTAAATCTAAGTGGGTCTACCTCAACGAAACAGCACTCTTCGGGTATTTTCTGATACTCAAGAGATATACCTTTCTCATCAGCCAGTGACTTGAAAAAAGAAATAACGTTATCCACAATGGGAGCCATATCAACACTCTCGATGGTTAACTCCATATTTCCGGATTCTATTCTTGAAAGATCCAGCACTTCATTGATGAGTTCTAAAAGATGATTCCCTGCTGAAGATATTATTCCAAGATTTTTCTTTTCAATGTCGCTCAATCTACTTTGAGTATCCATTTCCAGCAATTGAGTAAAACCTAAAATAGCATTCATAGGCGTCCTTAATTCATGACTCATACGTGCTAAAAATTCAGATTTGGCTTGGTTGGACTTTTCGGCTTCTTCTTTGGTTTTCTTTAAACTAATGCTGAATTTCTCCATTTCTGCGTTCTTTTGTTCCAACTCCGAGAATAGTTTCTTCCGTTCCTCTACATTTGTTATTAAATTTTTGCACATATCAGAGAAGGCTATGGCAAGAAGTCCGACCTCATCTTTCGCCTTGATATCAACGGCCAAAAACTTTATCGTTTCGTCAAGGCTAGAGACTATATTGTCTATAGCATTTGGATTAACACTAACTTTATCATTAATGGGTTTAATATTTGATCCTGATGATCGGTCTATTTTAGTGGTAACCGCTTCAATGGATTTCGAAAACTTTATCAGCGGGTCGGATATGGACCTGCCAATCTTGCGACTGACAAGGTAGGTGAGGCCTAAGACAAAAATAAAGATGAAACCCTCGGTATAAAGCAATAACTTCTGTGCTCTTGCCCTCTTTATTTCCCCGTCGACAACTTCGAAGCCCCTTAATTCAGTGCTTGCATCAAGAAATGAAATAATAGTGTTCAGCCTCGGTTCCAGTTCGCGGGATCTTATTCTTTTGGCTTCATCAATATCCCCTTTTCTCAAGGAGGAAACACATCGGTAGAAATCCCTTCTGATCTTCGCCAACACAGGGTCATTCTCCACTGCAAAATAGTAATCGTCGCTGATGTTGTATTGCCGGGCGTTTTCCTTAAAAGATTCGAATATGCTGAGCACGTCTTCGTTTTTAACCAGTAGCAAGGGGATAAGATCAACTTTTCCACCGTAAAGGATTTTATCAAGCAAGTGAATCGATTCAAACAAGACTCGAAGCAATTTGTCCGAGTTTTGTTTCAGCGTTGTCAGGTTTTTGAAATCCTGCTGGTAGGTTGCCAGCCTGCTTTCCACGAATAATGTGGATACTCCGAACACAAACATCCCCGCTATAGCGAAAGCTATCAGAGTGTTCAGCTTTGTTTTTATCGAGACAAAAGACTTTTCCATGAAAACAACAACTCCTGTTTAGGCTGAAGTAAATCAAGTATTACGCAGTATTTTTTCCTTCAACCCATTCACTTTCTTAGAGACCAAGAATTTTAAACTTCTGGATTCTGTGATTCGCGGTGTCTGCCACGTATACGTAGCCGTCTCCGCCAATTATTATTCCATGTAAATTTCCGAATTGTCCATTGCCCGCGCCTTTCTCACCCCACGCGAATTTAAATTTGTTATCCTTGTCAAACACTTGGATGCGGTTGTTTCCCATATCGCAGACATAAACATCGCCATTTTTATCCACCGCTAATCCTGTGGGTCGCCTGAACCTGCCGGTTTCCGTCCCTTCACCGCCAAACTTCTCTAAAAACTTTCCCTCCGGCGTAAATATCTGCACTCGATGATTCCCAAGGTCCACAACGTATACCCGCTCTCGGGTATCTATTTTTGCGGCCTCAGGCCTGATCATATCGCCGTCAGATTGGCCGTATTTGCCGAAGGTGAACTTGAAATTTCCTTCCAGGTCAAATACGCTAACTCTGTTGTTGCCCGCCTCGGGCACATATAGATAATCATTCGCCCCAATGCTCATAAATTCGGTTTCAATAGTCTCGCCTTCTCCATCGCCAAGCCCTGCGAAGGTCTTGATATGCTTGCGACTCTTGTCATATTTTTTAATATATCCAGACAGGTAATCGGCCACATAGATATTGCCATCTTTGTCCACTGCAACACCTTCCGGTTTTTCCAGATTTTCATCTTTGCCCCCTTTGCCTCCAAATTTACCTAGGAACTTGCCTTCTTTTGAAAATACCTGTATGTCCGACCTGAGGGCGTCTGTTACTAAAAGATTGCCATCCGCATCAAAGGCGAAATCTTCTATATAGAGAAACTGTCCGTCGCTCGTCCCTTTACTGCCCCAGGACGAGACGAATTTAATATTTTTTTCCGATCCGAATTCCGAACAGGCCAACGTAAAAAACATAGTCACAAAAACAAGCACTATGACACAGAAAATCCGGAGTGGCTGGTGACCACAACCCAATGGAGTTACCGCTCTAGTCTGCAAAAAATACTTTATTAAAAGGGGATCGCCCATTTGGCTTAAGGATTCGTAGCGGTTATCGAGATCAAAAAATCTAGGTCTGACCATGGCGGACCTCCATTAGCATTGTTTGATATTCCAGTGAAATCTTTTTACCATCAAATTGCTTTCAAAGGTTAGATATTTGGAAGAGGGAAATATTGTTTTTAATAGCATCTTTCAGTGGTTCCTGAAAAATTTATAAAAAGCAATATCAGATGGGATCATGTACCGGGCTGATCGTTGAATTTTTAAGGGTTATATTGGCAGGAATCAGCAAAAGTGGCCATTTTGGACTCTCTTTGCGAATGTCTACTTTGGGTCGTTTGCAGCCCTGCGATTGGCAGTAACCGGACATTGGGGCCACCACTAGGCGTGAGGCTAACTGGCGTAGAACAATATCCTTAAAACAAAAATATTATCAAGCTGTTTACTATAGGTTCGCTTACATTTCCTCCCACGTAGTGGGCTAGCCGTTGGGGCTGTAACGCGGAACACTCGCATCGACGACTTGCGACCAGGCATCGATGCCGCCGATGAGGTTGTGAACGGTTTTGAATCCGCATTCGACCAACTCTTGCGCCGCTCTTTGCGAGCGTTCGCCGTAATGGCAGATCACCACGATCTCTTCTTCAAAAATAAATTCCTGCTGGCGGTCAACGACTTCAGCCAACGGGAAATTTTCTGAGCCGTCAATGGCGGCGAGGGAAAATTCCCAGGTCTCACGCACATCGAGCAGAAAAATATCTTCTCCGTTATCCAGTTTTTTTTTCAGCTCGATGGGCTGTAGTTGTTTGACAGAATTCATGGCGTATATTTTTGCAAGCCGGTCACCGGCTATTGGAGGCCGATCATCGGCTATTGGAAGCCGATCATCGGCCAGTAAAAAAGCAGCATGATGAAAAAACAGCCCAGTCCGAGAAGGCTGAGGATGGAGCCGGACCAGATCATCTCTCTCAAAGTCAGAAACCTTGAAGAAAAGGCCAACGCCGAAGCAGGAGTTGCAATAGGCAATATGAAAGCAAAGTTGCTCGGTAGAATCACCGTCATGGTTGCCAGGGCAGGACTGACGCCATAGGCCGGACTCATGCTGATGGCTGTGGGTAAAAGAATAGCGATGACTGCCGAGTTGCTCATGAACGTGGTGAACAAAGTTGACAGCAGCGCGATGGTTAAAAGAAATACGATTGGAGATTCGACCCTTCCTGAAAATAGTTGTTCCGCAAGCCATAACGCGGCACCTGTTTCTGCCATGACTTCACCCAGGCAGATTGCGCCGCCATACATCAGAACGATGGCCCAGTTGATATGCGCCTCCACCATTTTCCAGGTGATGAGATTGAGCACAAATAAAAGGACAATCGCAATGATGGCTATGTTGGCGATTCCCAATTGATCGCCATAACCGAACCAGCAGAAAAGGGTCATCAGCATAACCAGCGCGATGCCTTTTTCCTGAAAGGTCAACTTGCCCATGACATGAGATTTATGCTTTAAGGCTTTTCTTGCCGCTTCAATATCCTGGATGTCGGAAGGGAATAAA
>Ga0066376_10001245_pt1 | contig 24776 bp, 25 predicted proteins | sample Knorr_S15_td_Bot_FD_77009 | JGI IMG/M metagenome (GOLD analysis project Ga0066376, IMG submission 77009) | Marine microbial communities from Southern Atlantic Ocean transect - Knorr_S15_td_Bottom_ad_5009_LV_A | ecosystem: Environmental > Aquatic > Marine > Oceanic | place: Southern Atlantic...
TGACGTCAATGCCGTATAAATCCGGCATCATTGTGAAATAGCCATAAGTGGGGACAGGCATAATGAGCACAGGTTTTCCAGCGCCTTCTCTCTCAAGCCTTTTATATTTCTCACTCAAAACCTGAAGTATTAGGTCAAAACCGCGCGTAGTTCCGCCATCAAGGAATGCAAAACAGTCATATCCGACACCGGACCAGGCTGGCCTCTTCCACCCTATGTCTTTCAGATATCCATGAAAGCTTTCCTGCGCGGCTTGAAGCGGTTCCGGCGCCGACCATCCCTTTGATTTTGGATCATTCACATACATATTCATGTGGGAAGAGGCTTCTTCAAAGGCAAGCCTCGCCAACCCTTTAAAGGGCCTGAGGGCATCACCAACAGAAAGATCGAGCTTTTCTTTATCCATGATTTTTACATAACAAAAAGAAAGCGGGCAGGCAATAAAAAAACGCCCTGATTATAGGGCGTGATTGTGCAAGATCTTCAAATCAGAAGAAATATTATTTCTCTTTCCAGTTAGAGCCTTTGTCAAAGACCGTATATATATCTTTTAGATGATGTTCCTGCAAAGGCTTAAGAACAAAGGCATTGGCATGCTTTTTATAAGCCTGATAAACACGATCCAGATCCTCATCCCCTGTAAGTATGATAATCGGGATGTTTTCTGTCAGGGGGCTGGTCTTTAATTGCTCAAGTAGAACCATGCCATCAATTCCGGGAAGATGTATATCAAGCAAGATAATAGTTTGACCCGCAACAGAGTTTTCCTGATTCAAATGCTTTTTATTGATTTCCTCAAAAAGCATATGTGCGTCACGGCATGAAACAACATTGCCTATTCGGTCTGCTTTTTCCAAAACGCGTCTTGCTTGCATGTCATCGTCAAGATTGTCCTCTACGAGCAAAACCGTCCAACTGCGGTCCGCTTCTGCGCCCGGGATAGTTTCTGTATTTTTGTCGTGTTTCATCGCGACGTCTTGAATAGAATTCATATTATGTTCTTCTGAGTAATTTTAATGTGTGACTATTGCATCCACATTTGCTTGGGCGGCCATTGCCACGCAGATGTGTAATATTTATCAAGCATATCAACTTTGAGGGGTTTTGAAAAAACTCCATCTGCACCAAGATCATGGGCTTTTTGCAGTTTTTCTTCTGAATCCGTTCCACTGACTACGACCATCGGAATATCTTGCAAAAAAGTATCTTTTTTCAACTCATCCAGAATTTCTAAACCATTTTTCTTTGGCATCTCCAAGTCTACCAATATAAGCATAGGAGACATCAACATGATGGATTTATCCATATATCCGTTCTTCTTCATATATTCAGTCAATTCCTCTCCGTCAGAAAAGCAAAGAACCTCTTTAATATGCTCGGACTCCATCAATTCTGATTTGGCAAGCAGACGATCATCATAATCATCTTCTATAAGAAATACCGTGCAGGGTTCCGACACAACTTGAGAGTCTAGTTTTTGGGTATTTGCCATTTTTTGTACCTCCTGTTTCATATCAAATATTTGCAAGAGCGTAATTATGCAGCTTCATCATTGACTGGATTACGTCATAAGTTTTTAAGGGTTTCGGAATAAATGCATTAGCACCCAGATTTTGGGCTTTTTGTATGTTTTTATCCGATTTACCACCCGTGCATACTGTTACCGGAATATCAGACCATAATGTGTTGGATCTGAGAGCTTTTAAAACCTCCAGCCCATTCATTTCCGGCATATACAGATCCAGAAAGATCATAGCAGGTATATTCTCCCTGAATTGCTCCGGTGATTTTTCGTTTTGGTCAATCTGCTCTAGGTGATTCAGTAATTCCTTACCACTTTGAAACATAAGAACGTCTTTTTCGCCATGAGTGAGGGATCTCACTTTATTATTTAAGAAGAAGCGGTCATCGACATCATCGTCCACAATGATAATAGGTTGCTTATTCATTTCCTTCCCCCGCAATAGAAAAAACGTCACTCATTACTGCTCTTAAATTACATTTTAACATATATTTGTATCGCAATACTTACTTTTAGCCGTGATTTGTTTCAAATGCCCCGAATTGGGTTTGCACCTACACTCCACTTACGAACGCGTCGCAATGATTAGAAGTTCCCGCTAATCAACGCTCAACTTGAATTTTTTACTTGTTTCCACGCCTCTGAGTGATGTTGTGGATTCAAAGTCTTTCACTTACAGATACTTACAATATTATTAAAAATATCTGAAAAGACGATGCCAGCCATTTAAAAAAGCGTTTGTTCTGTTTAGTGATATGCTGCCTTTGGCTTGCCATAAGGTTTTTAATTCATTAGGATTCAGATAACTTTTTTCAATATAGGTATATCATGACACGATTTTTCTTTCTTTTGCTTTTGGGCGCCTTGCAAATTACGGCCTGCGCCAAACCTACCTCCTCTATTGAAGGGCAGCGCCTCTCCCCTCTGCGCTATTACAATTACAGCTGTGCGCAAATTGCCTCCGAGATGACCCGCGTCACCCGACGAGCCCAGGATATTACAGGCTATGTCAACGAAAGATCGCAATATGACACTCTTAAGGTCGCAACCAGTGTTGTCCTTTTCTGGCCTGTGGTATTCTCGCTGGATGGGGACACGACCGAAGCGCAGGAATACGCGCATCTTAAAGGTGAGTTTGCCGCGCTTAACGAAGCAAGTGATCAGAAAAATTGTGATATTGAGGTTGTAAACGATCCTTTTATAACGCCTGATACGGTGGTTGTAGAAAAAACTGTTCAAACTGAAATAGAGACAGAAAACGGAGATGTCGAGCAAGTTACGACGGTTGAAACTGTCGAAACTTATGAGGTTATTCCCGATACGGAGACTCAAGAACCAGCCCCGAACTCTTCCGTATTACCTCCGATGTAATATTAGTACAGGTTCTCTGGGATTGTAATCTAAGTGAAATCAAAGCGAGGTTGCTCAGAGTCATCATCTTCAGTATCACCACGGAAATTGGAGATTTGCAGACCGATAAGACGATAGGAACGCCCTCTAATATCCGCATTGTCCAAAAGTATATCAGAGGTTTCGGTAAGAATTCCCCTGTTATCCAGAGCGGTCTCACCCGTGTAGGAACGGCTCAAAATCTGAAAGTCGGAAGTTTTTAATTTTAAGGTTAATGTATACCCCTTTCGATCAACTTTTCCCAAACGCTCCAGCAATCTTTCAACGACTTTTCCCAGCTCATCTTTAAGACCCTCAAGCGAATCTATATCTTTTAGGAAAGTATGCTCTGCGCCTACGGATTTGCGAATACGATCAGGCTTTACTTCACGCGCGTCTATTCCCCGCACAACGTGGTAATAATGGCGACCGGCCTTGCCAAAGCGACTGACCAGTGCGTTCAGATCAACACTTTTAAGACTCTTACCATCAGTAATTCCCATATCCCTCATCTTTCCGGCTGTCACTTTCCCAATGCCGTGGAATTTTTCAATTGGAAGGGATTCCAGAAAAGCATCCGCCTGGTCGGGGCGTATGATTGTCTGGCCATTGGGTTTATTTATATCAGAGGCAATTTTGGCCAAAAATTTGTTATAGGAAACCCCTGCCGAGGCGGTTAAGCCCGTGACCTCATAAATGCGTGCGCGGATTTCAGTGGCAATAACGCTTGCATATTTCTCACCCGTTTTATTTTCAGTGACATCAAGATAGGCCTCGTCCAGTGATAATGGCTCGACCAAATCAGTATACTCATAAAAAATCTTCCGTATCTGGTCGGAAGCGTATTTATATTTCTCGCGGTTGGATTTCACAAAAATCAGATGCGGGCATTTGCGACTGGCCGTCACTGATGGCATGGCCGAGCGTACACCGTATTGCCGCGCCTCATAGCTGGCTGTCATGACAACACCGCGCCCGCCAGAACCGCCAACGGCAATGGCCTTGCCGCGCAATTCGGGATTATCGCGCTGTTCAATCGCCGCGTAAAACGCATCCATATCAATATGGATTATTTTTCTGGTTTTTGAATCATTCATAAGGGGTGGCAGGAGTTTACCCCTGAAACATAAAGTCTTCAATATGTTCCCAAGGGCCGTTATCATAGTGCCACAGCGACAAACCTAAAATCTTGCACGAAAAGGGCGTGAACTTGTCGTTTTGTGCGGCGAAAACCTGTTTGGCCTGCACGGCCGGAACCTTGTTTTGAAACGTGACATGGGGTTTAAATCTCTGTTTGTCCTGAGGTGTAAGAAGGGCGCACCACTCCGCAACCAGCGCGGCGCGTAACTCTTGCAAGGGCGAGCACTCAATGACAAATGCACTGCCGAACCCCATGAACATTATATCATTGACTTCGGCTTTCATAACTTCGGTCTTATTGGTCAGCATTTTCAAATCATTACAAATTGCGGCTTTTTTATCCTCGGGTAATTTATGGAACAGGGTGAGGTGCGCATCCAGATAATTTCTCTCCGGCGGGAAAAACTCTTGACGCTTCTGATTGAAAAAAGACTGCGCCTTGTCATTCAGCTGCGCTGAAACAATCAAGGGCCTGTCACCGTAATCTATAAAATCTTCGGGCATGGGAATAAGTTAGCACCAAAGGAAAGAATGACAATTAATCATTTTTGGGACTATTCCCCTTTTGTTTGCGCCTCTGTATTTATTCTGAAAAAGATATAGAAACACCCCTCCAGATTAAATTCTATCGTTGGCTCGGCATACACCGCCAGCGCGACTAACCCAATTAAAGCACACCAAAATATTTTTGGAATTAAAGTTGAAAATGAATATTGGGTCATGGGTGCGTCCTTTCTTGCACGTGATTGGTATGTTGTGCTTAAAAGGTTAGCTAAGGAGTGTTTGATTGTCTCTGGAGTTTAATGGAGAAAAAGTGGGTAACTAATTATTCTCCAACTTTAAACTTTTGGGAATATTTGCTTCGTAAACGTCGATGGTCTGCTTCTTCGCTTGCTCCTTTCACCCCGAAAATACCGATCACCTTACTGGCAGCTTTGTTAGGTGTATAATTACACTCTGTGATTAGGCCATGCATGTACCCTAATTCAAACTCATCGTTATGACCTGTTCCTAAAGGGCGACCCTTACTACTGGTCTTTGGAAGGGTCTTTCCTGTCTTAGGAAAACATTTTTTCAGCTCTTGGGTCTGAATCTTGATTGATGTGAAATGTTTACTTTCAAAATTATTGTAGTGCAACTCACTAGCTACCCAGTAGACAGAGAACATACCTGTTTCCCAAGATGCCCATTTGTTTTTTAGATCATCAGAAAACTCTGAGTTCAAAACAAAATCCTGCCAGTTATCTTCCCAACATGAGGGCTCGATCTCTTCATAATCTAAGTAAACATCTGTACCAAGCTCTTCGCCTGTTAACTGAGAGAGAAATGTTCTCGCCTCTATTACAACTCTACCCTTTGCTAAGATTTGTCCATCTGTTAGAGCTGAGAGAAGTTGTCTTTTTGCTTCGTCGAATTTTTTGCAGTAAGATATAAACTGATTACTGTAAATCTGGTTGGTATGGGGTTCTTCATAGGCTTGATCCAAACTTAGGCCAAGATCATAAAATTCATAATTAATTTTAGATGCAGCTTCAGATAAAGGTTCCTCCTCATACGCTACCCAGCGAAGAGCTTGATAAAGTGAGCAAAACTGCTTTGAGGTATCATCGCGCATTTAAACCCTCCGTATAATCTGCCCATTCCTACATCAATTCATGTATTTGACAAAATTTTTTATGTAAATGGCGCACCCGGCAGGATTCGAACCTGCGACACCTGGCTCCGGAAACCAGTGCTCTATCCCCTGAGCTACGGGTGCTTTAATATCAAGCCGCGCTGGAATTGGTCATCTGAAGGAAAACATCTTCCAAATTACTGTCATCCGTTGAAATATCTGCTATTTCATAGCCGTCTTTTCGCAAAATTTCAATGAATTCCCCGATGAAATGTTCTTCAGGGGAGTAGCGAATGGTAAGGGTTCTTTTGCCCTCTCTTTCGACATTATATTTTTGCAGACGTTTGGGAATCCCTGCCAAATCGCGGTCAAGGCGGAATTTGATTTCCTTTGTATCAATACGCGCCAGAATTTTTTCCTTGCTCTCATTGGCAATTATTTTCCCATGATTGATAATGGCAATCTGGTCGCACATTTCTTCGGCCTCTTCCAGATAATGCGTGGTCAGCAGGATCGTCACACCGTTTCTGTTCAGCTCTTTCACATTGCGCCATAAATCCTGTCTCAACTGCACATCAACGCCTGCGGTGGGTTCATCCAGAACAAGAATAGGCGGATTATGGACCATGGCCTTTGCCACCATCAGCCTGCGTCGCATCCCGCCGGAGAGGCTGCGCGTGTAAGCCTCGGCCTTGTCTTCCAACCCGACCAGTTTCAGCAATTCCATCGTGCGGCGTTCTTTCGCAGGTACGCCGTAAAGTCCGGCTTGTATATCCAGTAATTTTGCAGGTGTGAAAAATGGGTCATAATTTATTTCCTGCGGCACAATCCCTATCGACGCCTTGGCCTGGCGCATATTCTCATCAATATTGCTATTCCAGACAGTCACTTCACCCGAGGTTTTCACGACAAGTCCCGCCATAATATTTATTAGCGTTGATTTGCCAGCTCCATTTGGCCCCAACAGACCGAAAATAGACCCTTTCGGAATATCCAGACTAACATCATCCAATGCTTTTTTGGGAGGCGATTTTTTAGTGCCTGCATAAGTTTTATCCAGATTCCGGATTGATATTGCATTTTCCATGTTTGTTTCCTTAGTCTTTCAAAAACTCTGCTTCATTTGCGAGATAATCCTGTATGCCCTTGCCTTTAAGCCAGTTTTCGGCCTTTTCATCACCCTTAAGCTTCATCTTCCAGAAGGCCAGAGAAATATCATTGATGATCTGTTCGTGAATATCGCGTTTTGGATTGTCTTCCAGCTTTCCACGTGACCCGTTATAGACCATATGATCACCGTCTTCCAATGTCAGAAGGTATTTTTCATCTGAGCCCGCATGCTCCCAGACAGGGAGCCTGTAGGTATAGTCAAAATTTTCAACCGGGGAGTCATCTGCTGTTCCCGTCATAAAGAGCAATGGTAAATCTATCGATGAAAAAAGCTCTTCCTGCTTACCTTGGTAAAGATGCCCCATCGGCACAAAACTATAAAGGATGCCGGCTTTAAAGCGCTGTTCAGCCATTTGTTTTAAAACATTATTTTCGTCAGGAAAATATTGGCCTGCCATGACTTGCGTTGTCAAAGCACCAAAAGAATGCCCGCTCATCCCGATATTACTGAGATCAAACTGCTCATGACCCTCAATGTCTTGCAAATTATCAAGGACAAAAGGCACATCACGAAAACGGTCAAGAGAAGCTGAACGCGGAATCTCCGTCCGACGGATAATATCCCAAGGGTGGCCTGCCTTTCCTTCCCATAGGCTTGTATCTGTACCGCGGTGCTGTATGTGCAAAACAGCAAAATCCTGTTCAGCAAGAAAACGGGCAATAAAGCCAGCACCGTCACGACCGCCGCCAAGCCCGTGTGACCACACGATCAGGGGTTTTTTATCTTCACCCCCCGAGGGCATATATAATTTATAGGGGATGTCACGCCCGTCACGACCACTGTCTATTAATGCGCCACGGCTTATAGATATCTTAAGAGAATCATTTTTAAAGGGTAGTTTTGTGTCCACGTGCTTGCCTGTTTCGGTTTTTTTAAAGCCTGTCTTTCATTTAAGGAATAAATGATATAAAAGCAACCCGGGCATAAAAGTTGACTTTTTTTCCCGAAAAAGACTTGCAGATATCCGAATAAATACTGTAATTCTCTTTTTCAATAGGGCATAGTATGCTTGTAAAAATTTAGAAATTAGGACTTACTGATATGCACCGCATGACAGCTTTTCTTTTAGGTTTATTGGCTTTGATAGGGTTTTCAGAACCTGCTTTGGCGCTTCTTCCTGACGGATACGCGCTAAGCTTCCAACCCGCAGCCACACCAGTTGCCGAACGTATTCAGGAATTTCACAGCCTGTTGTTTATAATCATTACGGGGATTGTCATCTTTGTGATGGGACTTCTGCTATATGTCATGCTGCGCTTTAATGCCAAGGCCAATCCCGTTCCCTCGCAAACAACACACAATACCTTGCTTGAGGTTGTGTGGACGGCGGTTCCGGTTATCATACTGATTATTATTGCCATCCCTTCTTTCAAGCTTCTTTACTATCAGGATCGCGCCGTAGATCCTGAAATGACATTAAAGGTTACAGGATATCAGTGGTATTGGGGATACGAATACCCTGATTACGAAGGTGTCTCCTTCCTAGCCAATATGATTCCTGATGAGGATATCGACGAGGCTAAATTCCAAAATCGTACTTTGTCTACCGATAACGTCGTAGTTCTGCCCACAGACACAACAATACTTGTGCAAGTCACAGCAGCAGACGTACTTCACTCATTTGCCATGCCGGCTTTCGGTATAAAAACTGATGCCGTACCGGGACGTTTGAACCAGACATGGATTAATATCACCAAGCCCGGCACATATTACGGACAATGCTCTGAGCTTTGCGGGCAAAATCATGCTTTCATGCCTATCGAGATCAAGGCCGTTCCAAAAGATGAATTTGAAGCCTGGATAAACGGGCCGGCGCAAGAGCTGTAATAAAATTTGAAAAAGATAACTTAATAAGGACTGAGAAAGACTTATGACTTCTTCTGTATCACACGACACTTCACATGATGATCATCACGATCATAAACCCGGTTTCTTTACACGCTGGTTCATGTCAACCAACCACAAAGATATCGGAACGCTGTATATTATTTTCTCAATAATTGCCGGTGTCATAGGTGGTGCATTCTCTATTCTGATGCGTGCCGAGCTTCAAATGCCGGAACTTCAATTCGTAGAAGACGGTCAGATGTGGAATGTCTGGATTACGGCTCACGGTCTTATCATGGTTTTCTTCGTTGTTATGCCTGGACTGATTGGTGGTTTCGGAAACTGGTTTGTACCAATCATGATTGGGGCGCCTGATATGGCTTTCCCGCGACTAAACAATATCTCTTTCTGGCTGATTGTGCCTGCTTTCCTGCTTCTTCTTGCCTCGGCTTTTGTCGGATCTGGTGCGGGGACTGGCTGGACAATATATCCGCCGCTCTCAACCGCCATCGCGCCGCATGACGGTATGTCGGTGGACATGGCCATTTTCGCGCTTCACCTTGCGGGGGCGAGCTCGATCCTTGGTGCCGCCAACTTTATCACAACAATTTTGAATATGCGCGCACCGGGCATGACATTGCATAAAATGCACCTATTCGTTTGGGCGATGCTGATTACTGCTTTCTTGCTTGTTTTATCATTTGCTGTACTTGGTGGCGCAATCACAATGCTTTTGACTGATCGTAACTTCGGAACTGCATTTTTCAACCCTCAAGGCGGTGGTGACCCTATCTTGTTCCAGCATTTATTCTGGTTCTTTGGACACCCGGAAGTATATATCATGATCCTGCCGGCCTTCGGTATTATCTCCCATATCGTCTCCACGTTTTCCAAAAAGCCGATTTTCGGTTATCTCGGGATGGCTTATGCGATGGTATCAATCGGTTTCGTTGGTTTCATCGTCTGGGCGCACCACATGTTTACTGTCGGCTTGGCGGTTGATACGCGTGCTTACTTTACGGCCGCGACCCTGATTATTGCGGTACCAACGGGAATTAAAATTTTCTCATGGATTGCGACAATGTGGGGCGGCTCCATTGAATTTAAAACGCCTATGCTTTGGGCTATCGGTTTTATCTTCCTCTTTACTGTTGGTGGTGTGACAGGTGTTGTCCTTGCCAATGGTGGAATGGATATAGCGCTTCACGACACATATTATGTGGTGGCCCATTTCCATTATGTGCTTTCACTTGGCGCAGTTTTTGCCCTGTTTGCAGGATTTTATTACTGGATCGGCAAAATGTCTGGCCGCCAATATCCTGAATGGATGGGCAAGCTGCATTTCTGGATAACATTTATTGGCGTAAACCTTGTTTTCTTCCCGCAGCACTTCTTAGGTCTTTCGGGTATGCCAAGGCGTTACCCTGACTATCCGGATTCTTATGCCGGATGGAATGAGGTGTCCAGTATAGGGTCCTATATCTCAGGTGCGGCGACCCTCTTCTTTGTCTTCATCGTTTTCTACACGCTTTGCTTTGGACGCCGTGTAGAGGGCAATTACTGGAAGGTACAACCCAATGTCATGACACTGGAATGGACGTTGACTTCGCCTCCTCCTTTCCACCAATTTGAGATACAGCCAACAGTTAAATAGTCATTGACATAATTAATCAGCCTGTGTAATTTACCCTTATGCAGGCTGATGAATTTTTAAGAGAAGTTTTCCACGCAGAACGCCGTGTTTACAACGCAGGCGATCCCACGCCTTTAATGCGCATTCATGATTCAAACGTCTTTGTAAAGCGTGAGGATCAAGGGCCTATCAATGCCTATAAATGGCGCGGTGCCTTTAACAGTATAGCAGCAAAACATGCCGCGGGCGAGCTGCACCACATTACATGCGCCTCTGCCGGAAACCATGCGCAAGGTGTCGCGATTGCAGCCAGAAAACTTGACCTTCCCGCCACAATATTTATGCCGCGCTCTACACCAGCGACAAAGGTAGATGCGGTCAAACGCCACGGAAACGGCAATGTTGATATCCGCCTCGTCGGGGACGATTATGACAGTGCTGCCGAGGCCGCAACCATGTTTTGTGATAATAATGGTGCAACTTTTATACATGCCTTTGATGATCTGCAAACCGTTGCCGGACAGGCGACAATCGCCAAGGAAGTGATACAGCAATTTGATGAGGATTTCGATTATGCCTTCTTGCAAATCGGCGGAGGTGGCATGGCCGCAGGCGTATCCTCTTTATTGAAACAGGCCTATCCAAACATCAAAATCATTGGTGTTGAGGGTGAAGGTCAGGCCTCCATGAAAGCCTCGGTCGATCATGGCGAACGCATCACCTTATCACAAGTAGATACTTTTGCAGACGGGTCTGCCGTTAAGCGGCCGGGTGCGATACCTTTTGAGCTTTGCCGCGATAATATTGATAATTACATGACTGTATCCAATTACGAAATTAGCGATGCCATACGCCGATTATGGGATGAAATGCGCGTCACACCTGAACCCTCAGGCGCAATGGGATATGCAGGTTTGATGAAATACGCCCATAATCAGGCTGACCCCGACTTTCTTAAAAACAATAAAATTCTGACCGTCATTACTGGTGCCAATATGGATTTCAGCCGATTAGGGCAAATTGCCATGGATTCTGTTGCTGCCAAGCATAAACGCAGCTATTACCGTTTCCACATGGATGAGGGACGCGGAAACCTTCTTGGCCTTCTTAAAGACGTTATGCCCGATATTAATGTTTCTGACTTTATGTATGGTAAGACGAATGAAGGAACGGCTTTCCCGGTGATAGCCTTTGAGGCAACGTCTGAGCGTATCGCGGAATTTGAAGAAAAACTTGCACAGAACAACATAGGTTTTGAGGATGTCACTTATTCGCCTGCCATACGCGCCCGCGTTATCCCTTATGATATTGATCTTGTCAAAGACAGCCAGTTTTATCAGATACAGTTTCCCGAGCGTAGTGGTGCCTTGCGCGAGTTACTGGAAAAAATAAAAGATTTCAGTGAAATTACTTACTTCAACTATTCTTTTTCAGGGGAGTCAGTCGGACGCGCCTTGATGGCGTTTGAAACAGATAATCCTCAACGTCTTCATAATATCATTAAAGATAACCTTCCTGCTTCCGAGCCTTTAGATCAGGATACGGTCGACACAATAATGCTGCAATCGAAATTCAGCCGCAAAGATTCACCTGTATCGCAAACTTCTGCTGTACCCTCACCCTGATTTAGATCGTTCTTAATAGCTTTTCATGAGTACAGCAATTTGCTACAACTCATTCCATGAGTGATTACAGCCTTGAAATTGCCGCTGAGCAGGCAGGAGAAACCTCCCTTAAAGATTATTATAACCTCTTAAAGCCTAGGGTCATGAGCCTTGTTGTCTTTACAGGTTTTGCTGGCTTTTGGGTTGCGCCTAACAGTGAAACCCACCCCCTTCTTGCTATTATATCCATGATTGCACTTGCCTTGGGATCAGGTGCGGCAGGTGCTTTTAATATGTGGTATGAGCGCGATCTTGATACCTTAATGAAGCGCACCAAAAATAGACCCTTGCCCCGTGGCAAGATTGATCCCGATAATGCGCTTGGCTTTTCTATTTTTGCATCCCTTGCCGCTTTCATGATGATGGGGTTGAGCAGTAACTTTATAGCGGCCTCTATCATGGCCTTTGCCAGCTTTTTCTATGTTGTGATTTATACAATGTGGTTAAAACCCCGCACACCGCAAAATATTGTGATTGGCGGCGCGGCAGGAGCGTTTCCACCAGTTATTGGCTGGGCCATTGCAACGGGCAATATATCATTATACCCGTTAATCCTGTTTGCAATTATATTCATGTGGACACCTCCGCATTTCTGGGCCCTCTCCCTTTTTGCAAATTCAGATTACAAGGCGGCTAAAATTCCGATGATGACAGTGACCGCAGGTGAAAAATCAACCAAAATCCAGATGCTTGTCTACACACTCCTTCTCTTTCCACTCACCCTTGCCCCGACCCTTCTTGGCTATAGCGGGGAAATTTACGGCGCATCTGCTTTCATCTTAAGTGGCTTTTTTATATTTACTTCTGTTATGACCTTACGGGAAAAAGAGGGTTCCCATAAACAGGCAAAACGCATGTTCGGGTACTCCGTATTTTACCTTTTTGCGCTTTTCCTGGCTCTTATTATTGATGCGTCACTTTAATGAAATTTTTCCTTGCCTCTTAGGGCTCCATGCAACATATATAGGTACATGACAATTGATACCGACCTGCATAAGAAGAAAAAGAAATCAAATTACATCATCCTGACAATGGTCGTCGGATGGAGTGCTGTGATATTCCTTATCGCGGTCATTAAAATGATGAGCAGTATACCTGCATAAAGTTTTATGACTTACCACCCTTCAACAGTCCTTATAACAGGGGCAACCGGTGACTTTGGCAAAGCGTTTTGCAAGCGTTACGCGGAAATTGGCTGTAAAATTATCGTCCATGGCCGCAATAAAGACAAAGTCGAAGCCCTATGCGCCGAATTGGAAACCGAAACATATCCTCTTGTTTTTGATGTAACGGATAAGCAAGCATCATTGCAGGCCCTATCATCCGTCCCCTCCAAATACCAAAACATTGATCTCCTCATCAACAATGCCGGGGGCGCATTGGGTCTTGATAAGGCGCAAGATGCGCTTTTGGAAGATTGGGAAAACATGATTTCCATGAATGTTACCGGATTGGTGCGTGTCACAAATGTCATATTAAAAGGCATGGCAAACCGCAGGAAAGGTCATATCATAAATATCGGTTCAATTTCCGGTAACTGGCCTTATCCCGGCGGTCACGTATATTGCGCGACTAAGGCCTTTGTTAAACAATTCTCTTTGGCAATACGCGCTGATCTGCAAGGGACAAATGTGCGGGTTTCCAATATCGAGCCTGGTATGGTTGAGACAAAATTTTCTTATGAGCGTTTCAAGGGTGATAAAGATCGTGCCGATGCTGTTTACGCCAATACCACTCCCCTCACCGCTGAGGATATCGCAGAGACAGTGTTTTGGACCTCCACTTTACCACAGCATGTGAACATCAACACATTAGAGGTCATGCCAACAAAACAGACCTTCGCAGGGCTGGTGACGGAGCGTGATGACTAAAAACTCAAAAACTTTACTTAGCGTTTTTGTTGCTGTGGCTGCGATGGTCGGCCTCGCCTTTGCGTCTGTCCCTTTATATACACTATTTTGTCAGGTCACAGGCTTTGGCGGCACAACCCAGACAGCCTCTGCCGCCCCTGACGAAATCCTAGATAGAACGGTACGAGTCCTGTTTAACGCAGACGTATCTCCGGGACTGAATTGGGAGTTTAAGCCGGAACAGCACGAGGTCGTGACCCAGCTGGGTAAACAAACACTTGTGTCATATAGAGCCAAAAATATATCGAATAAGACCCTGACCGGGACAGCGCTTTACAATGTCGCCCCTCCTAAGACCGGACAATATTTTCACAAGATTGAATGTTTTTGTTTTGCCGAGCAGAGCCTAGCACCGGGCGAAGAAATAATTATGCCTGTTGTTTTTTATATTGACCCTGAACTGGACAGGGATCGCGGCATGGAGGATGTTAAAACAATTACCTTGTCTTATACTTTTTTTGAAAGTAATACAAAGACGCTTGATGAAGCGATGGAAGACTTTTACAATGCCCCAGTTAATTAGGTGAACAATCAAAAGGATGTAAATCAATTATGAGTTCCGATCACACCCCCGTCTTGAGCACAGATGATGCCTATGGCAGCACAGGGAAACCCCACCCTTACCACATTGTCAGACCAAGTATCTGGCCATTAGTTGCCTCCTTTGCCGGCGGCCTTTTTGCTTTGGGTGTCATATTTTTTGCGCATGAAATATCTGTAATGGATTTTAATATCGGTAAAATCGTATTGCCGTTAGGTGTTCTATCTATTCTGGCGGTTATGTTTTACTGGTGGAAAGATGTGATTTTTGAGTCAGTCACGGAAAAAGCCCATACCCCTATTGCAGAGATCGGACTGCGTTACGGTATGGCCTTGTTTATAGCCTCAGAAGTCATGTTCTTCGTCGCGTTTTTCTGGGCGTTTTTTGATGCCAGCCTTTTTGTTGAGGACATGCGCCAATTTACCCGTATGGAAGAATATAATATGGGATCATGGCCTCCACCCCATATCGAGGTTATCGGGGCATTCGGCCTGCCTCTGCTTATGACGATGATTTTGTTGTTGTCAGGGTGTACGGTAACCTGGGCGCATTACGCCATAGTCAAAGGGCAGAATGATCAGGCCGCCAAAGCATTGGGAACAACCGTTCTTCTTGGTGTTATTTTCCTTTGCTTCCAGGTTTATGAATATATGCATGCACATTTCGGGTTCACAGAAGGTGTGTATTCATCAACTTTCTTTATGGCAACAGGTTTCCACGGTTTCCACGTATTCATAGGTACCGTCTTTTTGTTTGTTTGCTGGAGAAGATGCAAAAAAGGTCACTTTACAGCTGAAAAGCATTTCGGCTTTGAAGCGGCTGCATGGTACTGGCATTTTGTTGATGTTGTCTGGTTGTTTCTGTTTATCGCCATTTACTGGTGGGGCAATCAAATCGGTGTCAGCGGATAATCCCGGATAATCAATGACTACTGCTAAAATCCTGCTCCTAAATGCGTTAAAGTGCAAATGCCCTCAATGCGCCGGAAGCGGGATTTTTAAATCAAAATTTACACTGGATGTAAAAGACAATTGCCCAAATTGCGGCCTGAAACTGGGGCAACATGACAGTGCGGACGGGCCGGCAGTATTCCTTATCTTTGTACTCGGCTTTTTACTCGTTCCGCTTGCTCTGCTTGTAGAGGTCTATTTCGAGCCCACCCTGATGGCTCACGCTGTTATATGGACGATTACCACTCTAATGCTGACTGTCGGCCTTCTGAAGCCTTTAAAATCATTTGTGATTGCCCTGCAATATAAATATAGAAGAAGTGACTGGACAGATGCGGGTTAAAAAAACAAGATTTCCTTATTTTGCGACACTCTTCACCTGCCTTGCGGTAATTATCTTACTTGGGCTTGGCACATGGCAGGTTTATCGTCTGGATTGGAAAAATGAGCTCATCTCCAACCTTGCGGTTGAATATAATAAAGACGCGACCCGTTACCCTCTCGATTTTAACAGCCTGCTGACAATTGAGGACAATGACCTTAGGCGTGGATTTATAACCGGACAATTTGATTTCTCAAAACAGATCACGGTAGGCCCAAGACGTTACAAGGGAAAATTTGGATATGATGTTGTAACCCCCTTTCGCCTTCAAGGAGGTGGGACAATTCTTGTCGACCGTGGATGGATGGAAACATCTGACAGTATTTTGTTAAACCGAAAAAAAACATGGCGGACCGGGAAAGTCAGTTTGATAGGTACAGCAAGGACCCCGAAAGTGCCTTGGAAGTTTGGGCCAAGAAACGCGCCTTCAAAAAACCTTTGGATTTACTTGGATCCTGATGAGGTTGCTTTTGCTAAGGATTTACCTGATTTGCTTCCGGTTGTGTTTTATATGGATGAAACTACTGCCACTAAAAACGACCGCATGATATCTTCTACAGAGAGGGTTTTTCCTAATAATAATCATTTAATGTATGCCGTTTTCTGGTACAGCATGGCCTTTGTTTTATTATATATCTATTATTTGCGGTTCTGGAAAAACAGGTAAAAAAAATTCCGCCGCTGAGTTAACAAAGGCGAAATTTTTGAATTCTAATTATAGGCTTATTTTTAAGAGTCTGTTCCCTCTGTTATATTGAAAGCAAATTTAAGAGTACCGATAAGTTTCTTGAATTGCTTTTCATAGCTCGCAACAGTGGATTTGAACTTATTCAGCTCGGCTCCAGCAAGAACTTCGCCAGTAGGTATTTTAACTGAGTTAGGATTGACCTGAGCTCCATCCATCAGCACTTCATAGTGAAGGTGGGGCCCTGTGGAGCGTCCAGTTGTTCCGATATAACCGATAACTTCACCTTGTTTGACAGTACTTCCGGATTTTACACCTTTACCAAAGCGGCTCATATGAGCATAGGCTGTTTTAATATTGTCATTGTGACGAATGCGCACATAATTTCCATACCCACCGAAACGGCTGGCTTTTTCTACAACACCGTCACCCGCTGCATAGATGGGTGTTCCCGTTGGCGCAGCGAAATCCATACCTTTGTGCATTTTACTATAGCCAAGAACCGGGTGATGTCTCATACCAAAACCGGAAGACATTCTGGCGCCATCCACAGGTGTACTCAGAAGACCTTTTTTAGCACTGTGACCATCAGCTTTGAAATACCCGATACGTCCACCCTCAAATTCGTGACGGTAAAAGGCCATTTCCTCACCTGATTGTTTCAAACTAATATAATATGGCTCACCACTTCTTACATATTGACCGTCATCAGTCATGTAAGTGTCGTAAAGAACTTCAAATGTATCGCCTTGTTTGATGTCACGTTGGAAGTCAATTGACCATGAAAGAATTTTAATTGCCTGGGCAATAATAGGATCAGGCACGCCATTTTTAGCAGCCGATCCATAAAGTGAACTTTTGATCTCGGCGCGGGCTGCAGCCATTTCCTGAACGATTTCTTTTTCAGCAATTTCTGATTTGAACGCGCCGTCTTTTTCACGCTCGATAACAATTGTACGGATAGGATCTGATACGAGTTCTAATTTGCTAAGCTTTAACTCATTATTCTGAGGCTGCATCTGAATACGCACATTTTGGCCCGGACGGATAAGGCGTGGATCGTAATGCTTGGAAACAGCCTTAACAATGCTATACGATTCGGCCGCATTTACGCCTGCTTTTTGCAGACTACCGGCCAAAGTATCCCCGCTGTTAATCTCAAGATCCATGTCAACCGGATCAAGTTTGACCGGCTGTGGCCTGACTATTTTCGGACGGGAAACCAGGCTTGCGACGCGCTCCGATTTCTCAGCCGCGGCCTCTGCATCAGCCATCGAAAATCCTGGGTGAGCGTTAGCATCCCCGCGGTTATCCACACCCAGTGCCGGGGCGATACTGGCCAAGGCGAAACTTTCTGCGTTGCCAGACGTATGTGAGTGAAGGACATGAGGTGCCACTGTCATGGAAAGTGCCACAACACAGGCAGAAGCCATGGCCTTGCAACGGAAGCGAAGACGTCCGTCGCGGGTACGAATGTAGCGGTCCTTTAGCCAAAGCGTGTTTGCTGTGTGGCTGGACACGCGTTTTGCCATAACCAAAATATTTTTGGCTGAGAATGATGATGGATTACCCATAGGGTTTTTAAAAATCTTTTTTATCATGAATTACAGGTTCTGGTATATGAAACGAAAGTTTTTGCCTGTTAGTTTATAATCTACTCATACAGCATATGGAAGATAATCGGCATCTACAAGAAATTTTTTACATACTCTCTATAATATTGTTAGCAATTTAACCGTTTCTTAATTTTAAATCAAATGCCGCACGAATCAGAAATGGCCTTGTGAGCCGCGCTTGACCCCTTAAGGGAAAAGGTATCTGTTGTATTTGTTCCGCGTGACGAAATTCCTTTTACAACCATTGTCGAGCCCGCCTGTATGGCATCGGACAAACGCTTATCCGTCCTTGAATCAGGGGCCCAGGCACTTTCCTCATAAGTAAACAGAGCGAACTTTTCATCGTCTATTGTAACAGTAACTTCACTGTCACCCTTATAAGGATATCCAGCCATGTAGCTGAACACATTATTAGTATTTTCCGAGGGCCTGTGCGTTATTAACGCAAAAATATCGCCCCGTTTCGAATAGTTCCCCTCGTCCTTTTGAGGGCGGGAAACCATATAACAAACTTTTTTACCGTCTTCCATCACAGTGTATGCCGTCCAATTGGCATGAACGGAAAGCAGCTCTGGCTCGTCTTGTGCTTGGGCTTGCCCTGCTGCCAGAACAAGGCCCGAGATGGCTACAAGACCTAGCTTAACAAAATCTCTGACATTTTTTTCTAAAGTCATGCTTTCTTTTCCATAGATAATTTATAAGCTTATTACTTAGAAGTCTTGGTCGCCTAAGTCAAGTTTTTGCAATAAAAACTTACATTACTCCCAAGTAAATGTTTATTCCTTTACCCCTCGTGCAAGTTAAGCTTTAATATACAAATGACTGGAACCCCGAATAAGAAATACACACAGCTTGCGAAAAGCGCGGCCAGTAATGATCTTTCAGTAGAAGATACCAAGCTGTTATTGTCAGAGATTGCTGAAAACCAGGACAAGCAATCCTTTATCCGCTTGTTTGACTATTATGCACCGCGACTGAAGTCTTTTTTGATGCGCGGCGGCTATGCGGGTGAACTCGCCGAAGAACTGATGCAGGAGACTTTGCTGACAGTCTGGCACAACGCAGATAAATATAACCCTGATAAGGCACAGCCCGGCACCTGGATATATACAATTGCCCGGAATAAGAAAATTGATTACTTGCGTAAAAAGCAAAAAAACACTCCCCACCCGGATGACTTATATGACACCTCTCAAGACCTTCCCATAGACCGGGTCGCGGAAAAACAAACCTCGGACGAAATTTTGAAAGAGCTGGCCAACCTGCCTGAAGAACAGGCAAAGTTGCTTATATCGGCTTTTTATGAAGATAAAACACATGCAGAAATCGCAGAACAAAATAAACTGCCCCTGGGCACTGTAAAGTCCCGCATCAGGCTTGGCCTCCAAAAGATGAAGGAAGCCTTGGGCAATAAGTCTTTAGGCTTTGATAATAATCACAACTCCACCACCACGAATAAGGAGCAGGAATGACAATATATTTTGCACACTCTCCAGATGAATATGAAAGCCTGGTTTTGGCCTATGCCACAGGTCAATTAAAAGGCGCCTTGGCGGTGGCCCTTGCCACGCACCTGCAACTCAACGAACGCGCCCGCCAAAAGATCAGAGCTTACGAAGCCTTGGGCGGGGCGCTTCTCGATAGCCATTGCGGGCAGGCTGAATTGTCAGAAAACTGTCTTGATAAAATGCTTGGAAAACTTGATAAGGTGTCCGGTCACAAGAATAAGTCGGAAAAGTTTTTTTCGGATGCACATGAAGACTTTTTCAAATCGCTGGCCCTGCCAAATATGCTTGAAAATTATATCACCCACACCTTGAAAATATCAGCATCCCAATTGAAATGGCTGGAACGTAAAGACGGCGGCTACATCTGCACGCTCAGAAAACAAGGCAAATCAAGTCATGGCATCAGATTGTTAAGATTTTACCCGGGTAAACAGCACTCCTTCAAAGTCATCTCCGATACAAAACGATTGGCTGTGGTTCTAGACGGAGGGCTTATCAAGGGCGAAACTCTCTACCGTCGTGGTGATATGGCCGTTTTACACCCCGGTGATACGGTTCGCCCGGACACGGAAAATCCCTTCGGAACATTGTGCTTCATAGTTGATGACTTTGAAAATTTATAAAACCTTGGCAAGACGGTTCAGTCCATCCGCCAGTTTCTGCTCAGAAACAGCATAGCATAGTCGCATCCAGCCTTTTGTGCTTTTCCCGAATGAAATACCAGGAGCGATGCTCAATTTTGCCTCATCAATCAGACGTCGCGCAAAATCCACACAGTTTTCTTCACCCTCAACCTTGAAAAAGCTATAAAAACCGGCATCTGACGGAGCCGCCAGTACTTTTGGATAATTGCTGAAAAATTCGTTTAAAGTTTCTTGATTTCGTTTCCAGAGATTAAGCTGATCCTCAATAAAGGATTCACCATTTTTCAAGGCTTCGATACCACCATATTGAATAAAGTTTGAAACGCCCAGATTATCGTAAAGGATCAAATCCCTGATTTTGTTTTCAGCACAAGACGGCCCAATGAGCCAACCCAGCCTCCACCCTGTCATAGCCCAGGCTTTTGAGAAGCTGTTAACGACGAATAACTTATCTAGAGGATCAGCAACTTCCAAGAAGCTTGGAGCGGCACGCCCTTCATACACTAATCTTGCGTAAACTTCGTCAGCAATAATCCAAAGGTCTTTTTCTCGGGCAAATTTCACAATTTCCGCAACGATAGGCTCAGGCATCACCCATCCTGTAGGGTTAGACGGGGTCACAAGCAAAAGGGCCTTGGTTTTATCTGTTACACTGTCGAAAAACTTATCCAGATCCAGACTCCAGCCAGTTTTCTCATCAAAATCAAGAGGCATCTCCATGATCCGTGCCTCTGCCAGCTCTACAGCCCCCATAAGATTTTTCCAAATCGGCGTGACGGCCAGAACTTCATCACCCTCATCAAGGACAGACGTCAGAGCAAGATGCATCGCGGTGGTTCCTGATGATGTTACATAGATACGGTTAACAGGCATATCCAGATCGTAAATACGTTTATAATAAGCGGAGATTTCCTCACGAAGGGCCTGAACTCCGAGAACAGGGCCGTAAAAGGTTTTTCCTTCCTTTGCAGCCTGCATCGCAGCGTCAATTATAAAGTCAGGCGTTACCCTGCACCCCTCGCCTTGCCCCAGGCTGAGAACCCCGGGCTTGCTCCAACCGTAACGCAGGATTTCAGCGCCTAAATTTGGCGATAACGTATCAAATACACCGCGATATCGGCGACGGCAATCTTCTTCCTTAGGTATCATTAACGCAGTTACACCTTCTATTATTTTAAGATAGCTCCGACAAATTCTTGTAAAGCTCAAGTGCTTCAGGATTGGCCAAGGCTTCTACATTTTTAACTTTTCGCCCGTGTATCACGTCACGCACAGCCAATTCAACAATTTTTCCGCTTTTGGTGCGCGGAATATCACTGACATCGACGATAACTGCGGGCACATGACGGGGTGAGGCCCCGCTTCTGATTTTGGATTTAATAGTCTTTTTCAAGTCGTCGGTCAATTCCGTGTTCTCATCCAGCCTTACAAAGAGAACCACACGCACATCGCCCTCATAATCCTGCCCGACCGCGATACTTTCAAGTATCCCTTCAACCTGCTCGACCTGACGGTAAATTTCGGCTGTACCAATTCTTACTCCACCAGGGTTAAGCGTGGCGTCGGAGCGCCCATGAACGATCAAACCATGATGAACCGTTTTTTCAACCCAATCCCCATGTTGCCAGACATTTTCGAAACGATCAAAATAAGCCGCCTTATATCGCTTGCCGTCAGGGTCATTCCAAAATCCCACAGGCATGGAAGGAATGGGCCCTGTGCAAACAAGTTCTCCTGCTCCGCCCCCTTCCGGGATTTCTCTTCCCTCATCATCAAAAACATTGACCGGAGTTGCAAGGGCAGCCCCCTGCAATTCGCCGCGCCAGACAGGCGACCACGGATTACCGATACCAAAGCTTGCAGAAATAATATCTGTGCCACCGTATATTGAGGCTAAATGCAGGTCTTCCTTGATATGCTCATACACAAAATCAAAGCTTTCATGCATCAACGGAGAGCCGGTAGACGTTAATATTTCAAGCGCTGACAGGTCATAATCGCGCGCGGGATATATGTCAAAATTTTTCAAGGCATCAATATACTTTGCCGAAGTCCCGAACATCTTGCATTTATGTTTGCTCGTAAACTCCCATAAAACATTACCGTCCGGGTAAAATGGTGACCCATCAAATAGCAGCAACGTCGCGTCACAGGCTAGCCCTGTAATCAACCAGTTCCACATCATCCAGCCACATGTGGTGAAATAAAAGATGTTGTCGCCTTTTTTTACATCACATTGAAGAATATGTTCCTTCATGTGTTGTAACAGGGTTCCGCCATGCCCGTGAACGATACATTTTGGTATACCTGTCGTGCCGGACGAAAACATTATAAACAAAGGGTGATTGAATTCTACCCGCTCGAATACGATGTCCTTGGCTTCGTACTTTTCCAGAGCATCGGTATATAAAATGGCATCATCCAATGAGGAAATATCAGGCTTATCTTCCGTAAACGGAATGACGATTGTTTTCACCAACCCTTTAAGCGTTGGTTGCAATTCTTTTACCTTGGCCAGGCAATCATGGGTTTTACCGTTATAATAATAGGCATTCACACAGAAAACGACTTTTGGCTCAATTTGTGAAAAACGGTCAATCAGTCCTTGCGCGCCAAAATCAGGCGATGCGGAAGACCAGATTGCGCCAAGAGATGCCGATGCCAACGCAGCAATAATTGTTTCCGGCATATTAGGCAGATAACCGGCGACCCGGTCACCTTTTTTCACTCCAAGGCTTGATAGATATTGTCTGCATTTTGAGACCTGCTCATAAAGTGAGGAAAAACTAATCTCGGATTCCTTACCTTGCTCATCCCTGAAAATAATAGCGGTATCATCGCTATGGTTTTTCAGCATGTTTTCAGCGTAATTGATTTTTGAATCAGGAAAAAATTCTGCACCCGGCAACTGGTCTTTATTGATAAGGACGCGCTCGCCCTTCTCTCCAATCACGCCGGCAAAGTCCCATAAATGATCCCAGAATTTTTCTGGATTTTCATTCGTCCACCGCCATAATTCGTGATAATCGGAAAATGTGCCCGCGCCCAGTCCTTGAACAAAAGCGGTCAGGTTTGAATGTTCTACTTTCTTATCTGATGGTTTCCATAAAGGCTGTGCATCACTCAGATGCTTTTGGGGTGCAGACGAAGACATTTTAAAACCTCCTAAAAAGAATTCAATGGAAAGCCCTTTTTAGACTCTCAAAAAATGCTATATTCAAACATGTACATAAAAATGAATAGCATAATTTTTATAATTTGTATTCATACCAACCGATTTTTAAAATTTTTAAAGGCTTGTTCCCCATGAAATTCTTAAATAATTGCCTGCTACTTTTACTGTTTCTTGTCACATTTACATCATCCTCTTTCGCGCAGGATAACAGCAAAAACATAAGCTCGGAAATTTACGCTTCAGTAGACGCGGCTGTTCCAGGACAAAGTTTTGAAATTGCTTTAAAGCAAACATTGCGGCAGGGCTGGCATTCTTATTGGAAAAACCCGGGCGACTCCGGCATACCGCTAACTGTCAATTGGGGTGAACTCAACGGTATCGAAATCGGCGAATTTCACTGGCCTACTCCTGAGACGCACAAGGTCAAAGACATTATAGATTATGGCTACGAGGACGACTTCACCCTTCTTGCCACTGTTTCCGTTCCTGAAGATTTTGAAAAAAACATGTTTGTTTTGGAAGGCAGTGTCACTTCACTTGTCTGTAAAGAAATCTGTATCCCTGAAACCCAGAATATAGCCCTTGGATTGCCTATAAAAGCTCAGGCCAACTCGGTCAATGCCTCCATATTTGAAGAGGCACGCGACGCGCTTCCTGCAATTTACAGCGGCGATGTCAATGTAAGCCAAGATGACACACATCTGAATATTCGCATTAATCCTGCCCTGGCGGGTCTTGCCAACACCGATAATGCCTATATCTACCCGGAAGAATGGGGGTTAATGGTAAACGGTGATGTGCCAATCATAGAAACGGATAACGGCTCAATCGTTACCCTTCGCTTTGACCGTGGTGCACGTGATATTTCTGAGATAAACGGTTTTAGTGGCGTACTTGTGTATGACCATAATGGAGAAGAACGCGCCTTCCAATTGGAAACAGAGGCCACGGAAACGCCGTCATCAGGTGGGACACAATATGCAGATCTTTCAACGCTTCCCTCTGATAGCCAGGAAATTTCTGGCATAGCCGAAGATAATTTACGTCCTGAAACCAGGGATGTCGAATTTATAGGCCTCCTGCCGGCCCTTCTCTTTGCATTTATAGGCGGTTTGATTTTGAACCTTATGCCATGCGTATTCCCTGTTTTGTCCATGAAAGCACTGGGGTTTGTTGCTCTTTCTTCAAAAGAAAAGAAGGAAGCGACTACTCACGGATTGCTTTATACGGCCGGTGTAATCGTTTCCATGCTTTGTTTTGCCTCCGCGCTTCTTATCTTAAAAGCAGCCGGTAACCAGATTGGCTGGGGTTTCCAGCTGCAAGATCCGCTTGTTATCACGGCTCTTTTCTGGTTGTTCTTTGCCATCGGCTTAAACCTGCTCGGGCTTTATGAAGTCCCGCAAA
>Ga0066376_10001247_pt1 | contig 24764 bp, 20 predicted proteins | sample Knorr_S15_td_Bot_FD_77009 | JGI IMG/M metagenome (GOLD analysis project Ga0066376, IMG submission 77009) | Marine microbial communities from Southern Atlantic Ocean transect - Knorr_S15_td_Bottom_ad_5009_LV_A | ecosystem: Environmental > Aquatic > Marine > Oceanic | place: Southern Atlantic...
GGATATTGGGCAAGGCCGCTCAGAAGCCAAGATCCATTTTCAGAATTGCCGGGCCATGGGTAACTTGGCCATTGAGTTAAAGTTACAGGGTCTTCTTCTATATGTCTTGATGAGAAAAAAGAGGGTAGGCTGCCCAGCGTATTGGCAATCCCGCCAAGCACTTGTGAGGAAGTCAGTTCAGATATGTTACGCAGTAGCATATATTATCATTCACCCCTTATGGCCTTGATGTTTTCCGCGTATTTATCTGGCCCACCTTTGAATGTGGCCGTCCCGGCAACCAGTACATTGGCGCCCGCCTCACGCACCAGCTTGGATGTTTCAGGATTGACGCCGCCATCAATTTCAAGATCAATGTCTCGGCCCGTGGCATCAATTTTGCGGCGCACTTCTTTAACTTTATCAATCAATGGCAAAAAGGATTGTCCGCCAAAGCCCGGGTTGACCGTCATAACCAAAACAAGATCGACCAGATCCATGACATGATCGAGCACATCTGTGCCAGTATGCGGGTTCAAGGAGACGCCAGCCTTTTTACCTAAGGCTTTTATAGTTTGAAGCGACCTGTGAAGATGGGGCCCTGACTCCGGGTGTATAGTAATAATATCAGACCCTGCATTTGCAAAAGCCTCCAGATAAGGGTCAGCCGGGGCAATCATCAGATGCGTATCAAAAGGTTTGTCAGAATGAGGCCGAAGGGCTTTGACCACATCGGGACCGATTGTGATGTTGGGAACGAAGTGCCCGTCCATAACATCAATATGAATGTAATCTGCGCCTGCCGCGTCAACTGCGCGAACTTCCTCGCCAAGCTTGGCAAAATCGGCTGACAGAATTGAAGGTGATATTTTCACGCTCATGTCAAAACTCTTTCAAATTTACAAGTAATGGTCTTTCCCGAGTGGGAAAGAAAAGAAATCAACTTTAAACATAGCAGGTTTTTATGTCTTGCGTCAAAACATAGTAGGCTATACGCGAAAAAATAATAGAAGGCTTTTCTAGCGTTTAATAAGACGCGAAATAAAAAACCCATCAATGCCACCAAGACCTTGCAGATGATGTGGTAGAATGCGCAAATCTCCTCGTTCATCTATAAATTCAGTCAGGCCCCCGACTTCATCGGGAGTGATAGGTTTACGAGAAAATTCGGCATGTGTGTTCAGAAATTTCTTTACCTGGCGTTCGCCTTCATCCTTGAAAATCGAGCAGGTGCAGTAAACAAGTATACCGCCTGACCCCAGCATATTTGCCGCGTTGTTTAAAAGCTTTCCTTGCGTGGCGACCATGGTGGAAAGATCCTTTTCACCTTTCAACCACCCCATATCAGGATGTTTACGCAAAGTGCCCGATGCCGTGCAGGGCGCGTCCAGCAATACACCGTCTATATTGACCGAAGGTGACCAAACAGAGGCATCGGCCGCTTCGGTGCGGACATTCTTTTCAAGTCCAAGTCGTTCAATGTTTTCACGAAAGCGCACAAGGCGCCTTGCTGAGCGGTCAAGAGCAATAACATTGGCTCCGCGGCTGGCAAGTTGAGCGGTCTTGCCACCCGGTGCTGCACATAAATCCGCAATAGTCTTATCACAAACATTGCCGAACAAAGTGGCAGGTAAAGCGGCGGCCGCATCCTGAACCCACCATGACCCGCTGGTGTAGCCGTCCAGATCTTCAATACGGCCACCTTTTTTCAGGCGCAATGTACCCGTCGGTAATTCCGTGGCGTCCAGATGGGCTTTCCAATGCGCGGTTTGCTCATGGTTTTTCAGAGTAAGATCAAGCGGGGCCTCGCTCATATGAGCCTGACCTATTTCAACAGCTGTTCCCAAATCATAGTCATTAACGATCAGACGTAATATCCATTCCGGCGTATTCAAACGTGGTATATCCTGGCGCGTTGTCCATTCCTTACCGTGACTTGCAATCTTCCTGAGTACCGCATTCACAAAGCCTTTGGTTTTGGCCAGATTATTTTGCTCTGCCATAATCACACTAGTGTTTACTGCCGCATGGTCCGGCACATCCATGAAAATAATCTGCGTTACACCTATACGCAAAATATGGTTCAGGAGGGGAGGTGAAATCTCTTTTCCGGGATTTGATGAAGCTTTCCGGATGAGGTCATCAATCTGGCCAAGCCTGCGCAGCGCGGTTGTTACAATCATACGGGTGAAAGCCCGGTCCCTGGGAGTGGGCAAATCCATAAAACCATTACTTGTCTCCAGCGCCGTATCCAGCATGATATGCTTATCCAGAACGGTGGAGAGAATTTGAAGCGCAACATTACGCGCTTCCATTGGGTCGGTTTCAGGTTCGTTGCTCTGTGCCGGGTTTTCATTCATAAAGCTATTCCCGTCCAAGTATGTCTTTTTCCATGGCACACGCATAATCTATCAAGATTTTATAGATCGCGCGGGCCACATCAGGCGAAAGATTTTTGTCCGCAGCAATGCCGGCCACGTGATCCAAAACCTCGTTAATACGCTCAGGAATAACGACAGGTATATTGTGTTCGTTTTTCACCTTTACAACACGGCGCACGATGTCGGCGCGCTGGGCCAGAAGATCAACAATCTGGCGGTCAAGCTGGTCTATCTCGTTTCTTAGTGGTTTTAGGGCTTCAGACATTTCTTTTCCTGTGAATTTGCACTATATATATTCTCATGAGTTCTAAAGAAGCTGACAGAAAAATACCAGCAAAACAAGACAAGCTGACTGAAAATGAGACCAAACCTACCGAAATCGGTGGGCGCAAAGGTCCCGACCCGGCGCGCTATGGCGATTGGGAACTCAACGGCAAATGCGTTGATTTTTAACCCAAAAGATACGCTTTAATCGTAGAGGTTTTTCAGGGTTGTAACAGCCACGACCAGCATGGGAAGTGTGACTGTGCCTTCTGATTTCAGCTCGTTAATCGTCTCAAGCGCATGTTGTGAAAGACTGATTTCTTCCGCAGAATAATGCTGTCTTATATTTTCCTCTGAGAGTTCGCCTGCTTTGGGCCCTGCCTTCTTAAGCAGTTTTTTCGCCAATTCGGACTGACATCTGTAAAGCTGGTCTCTTAGCCGCTCAAGCGCTTGCAACTCCCATGGAGTAGTTGTTTCCATGAATTTGGCCTGTTTGCGCAGCCAATAGAAGCTGTAATATTCACCTGCCAGATAATATGCGCGCGCGGCCTGTTCCACTGTTACTTTCAATTTTGATGAAATAAGAACAATGTCACATGCAGCACTCATCGGTCCAAGCAGGGCAAGTTCATGGGCAAGCTCTCTCGGGAAACCATTGGCCTCGTTCATTTCAGTAATCTGATTGATCTGGCTCTGACGGGTTTCCGGTAAAACGTCTTTAAGTGTTGCTTTCAGCTTCTTTACCCCCTTGGAGAAAAATTCAATATCTTTTTCCGGGGATATGGTGCGGGACAGGCTGCCCAGAAACCACATCATAATGCGCTCTGTCATAGCTTTGGTTTCTTCCAAGGCTTTTAACTGCGCCATTGCAGGCATTTTGCCGTCTTGGGCCTCGATTTTATCCCATATATCCCCGAGGTCGAATATGTCATAGACAACAAGAAATGAATTCAAAACTGTTTCCAGAGAATAATTGTCCTCTCGGCAGAGCTGGTCAACAAAGGTTGGTCCCATGCGGTTTACAACCGTACTCGCAAGAATGGTTGAAAAAATCGCGCGTTTCAGACGATGCTGAAGAATGGCTTTTCCGTATTTCTTCTGTAATGGTTGCGGGAAATATGAAGTCAACCAATCCTGTGTGGCCTTTTGGTCCGGAAGTTTGGTTTTCATTATTGCCTTGGTCAAGTTGATTTTGGCATAGCAGGACACGACCGCCAATTCAGGACGTGTAAGGCCGCGGCCTTTTTCCTTGCGTTCGGCGATCTCTTCATCATCGGGCAAAAATTCAACTTTGCGGTCAAGAAGCGTTTCGCTTTCGAGATAATGCATGAAGTTTGCAAACTCACCGAGTTTGCTTGCAGCAGATAACTCCATAAGGCTGAGGGCCTGGGCTTGCTGGTAATTATGTTCAAGCACTAATGAGGCTACCTCATCTTCCATTTTATCAAGGAGCGCATTCCTTGATTTCATGGTTAATGGAGCCGGGCGCCTGTCCATAATTTTGTTAAGCAGAATTTTGATATTGACCTCATGGTCAGAGGAATCTACCCCGCCGGAATTATCAATAAAGTCGGCATTTATGCGACCGCCATGTTTGGCGTATTCGATACGCCCTCGCTGTGTAATGGCGAGATTTGCGCCCTCTCCAATGACTTTGGCACGAACCTCATTGCCGTTAATGCGCATCGCATCATTTGATTTATCACCCACATCCCCGTGGCTCTCTTCAAAAGATTTGATATATGTGCCAATCCCGCCAAACCATAAAAGGTCTGTTTGTGCTTTGAGCATAGCGGTCATTAATTCATTCGGGCTGACCTTGTCTTCTACTATCTGAAATCGTTCTTTGATTTCGGGCGTTAGTGTCAGGCTTTTTTCACTGCGGTTGTAGATGCGCCCACCTTTTGAAAGTAGTTTTTCATCGTAGCTGTCCCAACCTTTAACCTCTTCAAATAGACGCTTTCTCTCCTTGAAGGACTTTTCAGTATTAGGATCCGGATCGCAGAATATATGCAGGTGATTGAAGGCACCGATAAGGCGGATATGTTCTGAGAGCAACATACCATTTCCGAAAACGTCGCCCCCCATATCGCCTACGCCAACCACAGAAAACTCCTGTTTCTGGATGTCGTAGTTTAACTCGCGAAAATGGCGCTTAACAGATTCCCATGCGCCGCGGGCGGTGATTCCCATTTCTTTATGGTCATATCCAGCCGAACCGCCGGAGGCGAAAGCATCTCTGAGCCAGAAATCGTAATCCTCTGAAAGGGCGTTTGCAATGTCTGAAAAGCTGGCTGTTCCTTTATCCGCAGCCACCACCAGATAAGGATCGTCACCATCATGGCGGACGACATTTTCGGGATGTTCGATTTTATGACCTTTTAAGTTATCTGTAAGATCAAGAAGGCCCCGTATAAATATACGATAGCATTCAACACCCTCGCGGTACATGTCCTGACGATCTCCACTGGCAGGGGGGTGTTTTACAATAAATCCGCCTTTTGCGCCCATGGGTACAATGATAGAGTTCTTGGTTTGTTGTGCTTTCATCAGTCCCAGCACTTCTGTGCGGAAATCTTCATGCCTGTCGGACCAGCGAATTCCACCACGCGCAATCTCATCGCCACGGAGGTGTATACCCTCTGTGCGACGTGAATATACAAATATTTCCCTGAAAGGTTTTGGCTTGGGAAGCGATTTGATTTCAGCGCTTTCCAATTTGAAAGACAGATATGCCTTTTGTTTACCCTGCGCTGATTTTTGAAAGTAATTTGTTCTTAAAGTATGAGAAATGACGTTGATGAAAAGCCGGATTATCTGGTCATGATCAAGTGAAGAAACCTTTTCGAGTTGCTTATCAATGGCTTTTTTGATTGCACCTTGCCTGTCAGCGCGCGCATCATCAGATATAGAGGGATCGAAACGGGCAAAAAACAGATCAACCAGAAGTCTGCATATTTCTGGAAAACGTGCGAGTGTGTTTTCTGTATAAGATTTGGAAAAAGGGAAACTGGTTTGTCGCAAATATCTGAGATATCCGCGCAAAATAACGATATGTTCGGAAGGAATACCCGCTTTTATAACAAGCTGGTTAAAGCGGTCATCCTCGACCTCACCTTTTAAAATACGGAAGAGAGCCTCTTCAAATATAGGCTTGACCTCATCCACGGTTAGGGAGTTATTTTCGCTATTTTCAAGGCGCATCGAAAAGTCATGAACCCAAACTACCTTACCGTCACTTAAGGCAACCTTTGATGGCAACTCACTATTGACACTCAACCCCATATTTTCCAGCACCGGAAAAACGCTGGACAGAAGAATGGGCTTATCAGGGTTATAGGCTTTTAGATTGATTTCACCCGGAGGTGCAGTTTCCGGCTTGAAGAGATTAAGTTGAAGACGACCTGTTTGCAGAACAGTTTCAATTTTCTCTATGTCGTACAGGGCATCCGTTGCGGGGTAAATTTCCTGATATTCGCTACTGAAAGAATTTCCAAAAGATTCCCGGATATAAAAGGCGCGCGCATCATCGCCAGTCTTGCTTAGTGCTGCATCAAAGAGTTTTTGCGGCCAGCTATGTGCAACGTCCTGAAGTTGTTTTTCCAGCTTGTCTTGATCGAACTTAACGGCCTTAAATGGATCAATATTTATCGTGTACATCACACGGGCCAGCGGGGAGTCATCGATTGAGAGATGATAACTTATGGCTTCGCCATTAAATGCGTTTTCTAAAATAGTTTTAAATTTCAGGCGTAATGCTGTTTCAAAGCGGTCTCTGGGCACGTAAACGAGGCAGGAGACATATCTTGAAAAAAGATCCTCACGAACGAAAAGAGCAACCTGCCTGCGTTCATGTAGCTTCATAATTTTTTCACAGAAGCTGGTCAGCTTGTTTATCTTGATCTGGAAAAACTCATCGCGAGGATATTTTTCCAATATGTGGCGTAAGCTGCGGTAGTCATGTGTGCCTGGCTTAAAGCCGGATCTTTGCAGCACCTTTTCCGCCTTGCGGCGCAGATAAGGGATGCTGCTAAGTGAGCGGTTATAAGTTACAGATGTGAAAAGCCCTATAAATATGCCTTCACCTTTCAGTTTACCTTTTTTGTCAAAAAGTTTTACAGAAATACAATCCAAAGGGACTTTGCGGTGTACAGAAGACTCTCTGTTTACTTTTGAAATATGAAGGGCGGGTAGGTCTTTTCTCTTGATCTGGAAATCAGTGGGCAGAGAAATTTCTTTTTTATTTACAAAGATCGGCTTGCGCTCGTTTCTTAGCAAACCAAGACTTGAACCCTCCACAGGCTTTGAAGACAGAAGCCCTTTCTTTTCAGAAAAAGAAAATTCACGGTAGCCAAGAAGTGTAAAGTTATCCTGATATAAATACTCTAAGAATTCGAGGTTTTCTTCTATATCAAGGTCATGGTGCTCGTCCGAAGGGGCGTTGCTGAGGGATTTTTGGGACTCACGCAGCATAGCCTTCATCATAGGCCAATCTTTATTGGCCAGTTTCACATCATCCATAATGTTGGTAAGTGTTTGTGCGAGTTTTTTCTGTTCACTCAGCGGTAAGGCGTTGGAAACTGTGATGTGCAGGTGAGAGTAGCTTTGGGCTTCTGCCTCATCACTATCTTCGTCATCCCCACTGGAAAAAGCCGATGTCAAAGGATGGATAAGAGAGGTGATTGAATAATCCCGTGAAGTCAGTTCTGCCGTAACTGAATCGACAATAAATGACATATCATGTGAGATGATATCTATAATAGTTCCGGTTGATTTGCCTTGTGCATCTTTCTGGCTTTGGACCTTTATGGCAAGGCAGCCGTCGGTTGAACCTTTGCTTTCTTTAAGCATTTCCCAATGTGTACGAATGATTTTGGCCACAGCCTGGGCAGGTCTTGCAGAAATTTCAGATGTGTCACTGGCCTCTATAAAAGTTTTTGCAAAGGCAATAAAGTCTTTATCTGATTTGCTGTCGAGATGCGTTAGAATTGTATCTTTGAATGAAGGTTTAGAAGCCATAGAAGTTTTGGATAAGAAAATTTAAGTTACGTTTACGCATAAGGTAGAGCGAAACGCTGCTTGCCGCAAGACGGTAAAACAAAACAATTATATTGCGAATGCAAAAAATCAGGCCATGACTTTTTGGCGGTCGTTCATGGCGTCGGCACCGTTCTTCTGGATATGTTTTCTCAGATCAGCTATATCCACAAAGTAATCCGCCTGCCTTCGCAGTTCATCGGCAATCATTGAAGGTGACGTCTTTATTGTGGAGATGAGGGTGACGCGGGTTCCTGCACGCTGGGCTGAATCAACCAGGGCATGGAAATCGGTATCCCCGGTAAAAAGAACAGCATGGTCTATTTTTCCGCACATTTCCATCATATCAACGGCCATATCGATACCGATCGTTCCCTTCACCTTCTTGCGGCCCTGGTAATCAGTGTATTCGCGGATGGTATTGGTGATAATATTAAACCCGTTATAATCCAGCCAATCGACCAAAGGGCGAAGGGGGGAGTAGTCCTGATCTTCTGATAAAAGGGTGTAATAGTTTGCGCGTAGCAAGTGGGAGCGGTCGGAGAAATAGCTCAGAAGTTTTCTATAGTCTATTTCAAAATCAAGGGCTTTGGTGGCAGCATATAAATTGGCGCCGTCAATGAAAAGCGCTGTTTTTTCATCTTTATAGAAAGGGAAGTCATCTTGTAATTGTTTGTCTGCTTTTGCCACGGTTATTCCTTTTTTTATGCTGTGTCCGTTTGCTCTTTCATACGATTTTCCTACATTAGGTTTGACTTATATATGAAAGAAACCGTCATTTACAAGAAAAGTTTTGAAAGTTATGTCATTTAACTGGGAGTTTTGGGTGGATTTGTATTTTTACCTTGATTTCTTTACGCTTATTCTTCTATAACAAACAAAATTTTAAAAAGTTCTTAATTTGATTTGGAGGAGTGATGGCACGCGTCACAGTAGAAGATTGTATTGAAGAAGTTCCTAACCGGTTCGAACTGGTCATGCTTGTATCACAGCGCGCCCGCAAGATTGGTGCTGGCAGCCCGCTGACAGTAGATCGTGATAACGATAAAAACACTGTTGTAGCTTTGCGTGAAATCGCAGCTGAAACTGTTAAGCCTGATGATATGGAAGAAGAATTGATCCGCTCACACCAGCGTATCCTTTTTGCCGACGATGAGGATGATAATCCTGAAATTGATCTTATGGATGGCGAGGCCGAGTGGAGCACAATGAGCTCATCAGATGACTCTAAGGATGGAGAGGGCGAAAATGAAAAAACGCCTTCGCTTGAAGGTCTCGCGGGTCTCACTGAATAATTTTACCGCTATTTTAAAAAGAGGCCCTCCTGTGTGAGGGCTTTTTTTATATTTCATATGTCTTAGGGCTTGTTTTAAATGGCAAGCTGTATCATTTTAAAAGACAGAAATTTTGTCTAGCCGAAAGTAATTATGCATCAGGAAGTCGCCCCCTTAGCCGAGCAGGTACAAAAGTATAATCCGGACGCGGATCTTGCTCCCGTTGAGGCGGCTTATCACTATGCGAAAGAAAAGCATGAAGGTCAGATGCGATCTTCTGGAGAGCCTTACTACACGCACCCTTTAGAGGTGGCGGGTATACTTGCGGATATGCGTATGGATCCGTCAACTATAGTGACAGCAATTTTGCATGACACCATAGAGGACACGGATGCGACCTTTGAGGACATAAAAGAAAATTTCGGCGAAGAGGTGGCTACACTCGTAAACGGTGTCAGTAAATTAACACGTATTGAGAGCCAAACTGTTGAAGGCAAACAGGCCGAGAACTTCCGTAAGCTTGTGCTTGCTATGTCGGAAGATATCCGCGTTTTATTGGTTAAGTTGGCGGACAGACTGCACAATATGCGTACGCTTCACCATATCGGCAAGCCTGAAAAACGAAAAAGAATTGCCCGCGAAACCTTGGAAATTTATGTGCCCTTGGCAGAGCGAATTGGTATTCATAAGCTGAAAAGTGAGTTGGAAGATCTTGCCTTTTCTTACTTGAACCCGGAGGCGCGTGAAAGTATTTCAAACCGTTTGTCTTACTTGCGCAGTGAAGGTAACGACTTGGTTGATAATATCATCAGTGAACTCAGCGGTTTGATGAACAAGTCTGGTATTGATGCACAAGTAACAGGACGTGAAAAGACGCGTTATTCCATATGGCGCAAGATGCAGCGCAAAAATGTGTCTTTTGAGCAATTGTCAGACATTATGGCCTTTCGTATTGTGGTTGAAAATGTGTCCGAATGTTATCACGCTCTTGGTATTTTACACTCGAAATACCCAACAGTTCCCGGTCGTTTCAAAGACTTTATATCGACGCCGAAACCGAACGGTTACCGCTCCATTCACACAACATTGATAGGCCCGTCCTCGCAGCGCATTGAAGTGCAGGTGAGAACCGTAGCAATGCATGAAGAGGCAGATCTTGGTGTGGCTGCGCACTGGGCTTATAAGCAGAGTGATATGAACGCCGCTATCAGGGACGCAAAAAAATATCGCTGGTTGCGCGAATTGCTGGATATTATTGAGCAGGAAGTGCGCCCCGAAGACTTCCTTGAGAACACCAAACTGGAGCTTTTTCAGGACATGGTGTACTCCTTTTCGCCTAAAGGAGACCTTATGGAATTGCCCATGGGGGCAACACCAATTGACTTTGCCTATGCTATTCACTCCGATGTCGGGAGCCGCTGTGTAGGGGCCAAGATTAACGGGCGCATTGTACCGCTTTCAACCAAGCTTAATAACGGTGATCAGGTCGAGATTATAACGTCAAAAACCCAAAACCCTTCCCCTGCCTGGGAAAGATTTGTGGTTACAGGTAAGGCGAAATCCCATATCAGGCGTTTCGTCCGCCAGCAGCAGCGTGATGAATATATTTCGCTTGGTAAGGCCATGCTTCAGAAAATCTACAAAAATGAAGGGTATGATTTCGCTGAAAAAGGAGTGTCCGGGGTTGTTTCTCAATTCAAGCAGATGGAAAACAGTGATGATATCTATGCCGGTATCGGGTCTGGAAACCTGAACGCACGTGATGTTTTCAAGGCTATATTCCCGGCTCATAAATCAGAGCCATCGGGTCAAAAAATTGATGAGAACTCGTCTGAGTTTCAGGGGAAGAAGAAAAAATCTGCTGACTCATCTGTTCCTATTAAAGGTCTTATTCCGGGAATGGCCATGCATTTCGCACGATGCTGTCACCCCATACCTGGCGACAGAATAGTTGGTATTGTCACAACAGGAAAAGGCGTAACAATTCATACAATTGACTGTGAAACGCTGGAGCAATTTGCCGATACGCCTGAACGTTGGCTGGACGTATCATGGGGTAATGAAGATGTAACAGAAAGCCATATAGGCCGACTGACCATCACTATTGCAAACGAACCTGGTGCTCTGGGAACGCTATCAACGGTGATAGCCAAAAATGGCGGCAACATTACGAATTTAAAAATCACCAACAGAGCGCTGGATTTCTGGGACATGCTTGTTGATGTCTATGTACAAGATACCAAGCATCTCAATAACCTTATGGCGGCATTGCGGGCAACGCCCGAAGTCGTAGAGGCTGAGCGCGCACGCAGCAGATAGGATTTTAACACAAAGTAATGTTTTCCCGCCGCCATCCAAAACCAGTATTTAAGAAGATTGCAGATGCGGTCTGGCCCAGAATGGGTTGGAAAAGGACTTTTAGATATGCAAATTACCGCCTTGGTCGTTTAACGGCTTCGACGCATTCTCTGGCAGGCGGGTTTGCAACAGGCGCGGCCATATCATTTTTGCCCTTGCCCGGTACTCATATTCTTCAGGCCGTCTTTATATCTTATATTTTTCGCTTCAATAAAAGTGCAGCCTTTTTAGGGACCGCAGCAGGAAACCCCTGGACCTTTGCGTTTATATGGTATCTGGCCTACAAGGCAGGTGAAATGTTTGTAAATTTCTTTGATGACAGGAAGTTACATGCAATGCCTCCTATGAGTGATATGTCAGCTTTTTGGGATGTTCTTCTGGAACATCCGCTGATGCTGCTCTTGCCGTGGACAGTGGGGGGGTATATTTGTGCGGCAATAACATGGCCGTTCTTTTACTGGATGTTTTACGGTATGATTTCCAATGCCCGTGCGGCGCGCCTGAAGCTGAAGCTTTCCAGAGCCCGCAAAACAGCCCTTGATATTACCGAGCCGAAAGAGCCTGTTGAGGCAGAGGATCCTCAGCCATGATTATTGGAATAGGTCACGACATTGTAGATATCGGTCGTATTGAACGCGCAATAGGAAACCATTCCGAAAAGTTCATGGAAAAATACTTTTCAAAAGAAGAGGCCGATCTTGCCTTGTCTCGAAAAGATTTAGGGCAAATGGCGGCAACGCTTGCAAAAAGATTTGCAGCTAAAGAAGCCGCAGCTAAAGCCCTGGGGACGGGTTTTCGTGACGGGCTTTATCTGAGGGATATTTGTGTTTCTTCCGATGCGAGCGGTCGGCCTGAATTGGCGTTTTTTAACAAAGCGCAGGATATTCTGGAGGCCCTTACACCGAGTGGTAAGGAAATCAGGACATTTCTCTCGATAAGTGATGAGCCGCCTTTTGCCAGTGCATATGTCGTTATTGAGGCCTTGCCGATAGGCGGGTAATCCTATAGAAAGTTTACTAAGATGAGTAAAGATACAAAAACCGATATGACCGAAGCCTCAAGTGAAAGCAAGGTCGAAAAGCCAGCTGAAAACCGTGAGGACTGGGGCGAATTAATGCGTACCGCGTTTGTCGCCCTGCTGCTTGCGCTGGTTATCCGTACATTTTTGTTCGAGCCTTTTAATATTCCCTCAGGGTCTATGATCCCGACATTGAAAGTTGGTGATTATCTTTTTGTATCCAAATATTCCTATGGGTATAGCAAACATTCTTTCCCGATGGGTTTGGGTGGTTTTGAAGGGCGCATTATGGCCGATACACCGCAACGTGGCGATGTGGCTGTTTTTAAACTGCCAAGCAACACATCGGTTGATTATATAAAACGTGTCATAGGTCTTCCTGGAGATGAAATCCAGGTCTTGAACGGCAGGCTTGTTATAAACGGGGAACAAATAGACCGTGAAGAGCTCGGCATGGCAGAATATGACAGCGGCTACGGTTATATGTCACGCGTCAATGAATATATTGAGACACTCCCCGAAGGTGTGATGCATACAATTTACGAAGAAGATGATTATCAGGCTTTGGATAACACACTTAAGTTTACTGTACCTGAGGGCCATTATTTCATGATGGGAGACAACCGTGATAATTCACGTGACAGCCGTGTTATGGAAGAGGTTGGTTTTGTTCCTTTTGAAAATTTCGTGGGCCGCGCCGAATTTATCTTCTTTTCCACAAATGGCAATGCACGCTTCTATGAAATCTGGAAATGGCCTATGACAGTTCGCTGGAACAGGTTGTTTACACAAATTGGTCCAGAGCATTAAACCATCATTTTTATGAAATCCGATTTTCAAACAGTCGAAAAAATTCTTGCCTATACGTTCAAGGACAAGACCCTGATTGAAAGGGCTTTGACCCATTCCAGTCTGGGGGCTCCCGATTATGAGCGGCTTGAATTTCTTGGAGACAGGGTTTTGGGTCTTATAATTGCCGAAGAGCTTTTCAAAAAATTTCCAAAAGAAAAAGAAGGTTTGCTGGCTAAGCGTTTCTCCGGTCTCGTTCAGCGTGAAACCCTGGCAGCAATCGCAACTGAGACTAATCTGGCCGAAAATATCCTTTTATCGGAGCAGGAGCGTCTTGCAGGTGGCTTGAAAAACGAAAACCTTTTATCGGATATAGTAGAGGCCTTGCTTGGTGCAATCTATATGGATGGAGGAATTGCTCCATGCAAGGATTTTGTTCTTAAAGCATGGCGGTCTCATTTTGATGATATGAAGTTGCCGCCACAAGAACCAAAGACTGCCCTGCAGGAATGGGCGCAAGCACGCGGGCTTAATCCGCCCAGTTATAAAATTATTGATCAGGAAGGTCCTGACCATGCGCCGTTATTCACAATAGAGGTAGCATTGGATACTTTCGGTGTGGAACATGCCAAAGGACCATCGCGCAGGGTGGCTGAGAAAGTGGCGGCACAAGCATTTCTTAACAAATTGAATAAAGATGATATAGGGTAAAATGAAGGACAAGGATCAAAAACAGAGCTGTGGCTTTGTCGCAGTTTTGGGCGCGCCTAACGCGGGAAAATCAACATTGACCAATGCCTTGGTCGGTGAGCATGTATCAATCGTATCTTCAAAGGTGCAAACTACACGATTTCCGGTGCAGGGCATCTATTTAGGCGAGCATAATGAACAGGTCGTGCTCGTTGATACGCCTGGGATATTCGATGCCAAGAAGAACAGCTTTGATGATTTGATGGTCAAATCTGCAGTAACCGCAAAAGATGATGCGGATTTAATCATACTTGTGGTGGATGCAGCGCGTGCTCGCGGCAGAAAGCCAACAATTGGAAGTGATGCGGGGCTGGCGGCTCTTAGCGAAGCTGACATGGATATTTGGCTGGTTTTTAACAAAATTGATCTTTTGTCCAAGGAGGATTTGCTTAAACTTTCTGCGGATTGGAATGCCACTTATGAATTTGGGCGCACCTATTTTATTTCCGCAGCCAAAAATCAGGGGGTTGATGATCTGAAACAGGATATGGCAGGAGCTATGCCTGAGGGCCCGTGGCTTTTTCCGGAAGACGATATCACTGATCTGCCGATAAGATTATATGCCGCGGAACGTACCCGGGAAGCTGCTTTTGAACGGCTACATAAAGAGTTGCCCTATAATCTGGCCGTTGTCACGGAAGACCTTGAAAACAGGGATGATATCATCATCATAAAACAGGTCATTTTTATAAAACAGGACAAACATAAAGCCATCATTTTGGGCAAAGGCGGGCAAACCATAAAAGCAATTGGTTCCATCGCAAGGCGTGCCCTTGAAAAGGATCTGGGTAAAAAAGTTCATCTGGAGCTATTTGTAAAAGAAAAAAAGAACTGGGACAGTGACAGGGATTTACTGGCCTCCTGGCGACTTGGTGAGTGATCTTTATTTTCCCTTGAATTTTTTTTACTGTTTCGTGTGGATAAGCAGTCCAAGATTCTTTTGCTCGATTCAACGCTTTGTTACAGTCAGTGTATTCAAAAATTGCAGATGCGTTGAACCGCCATATTTAAAGGAATATTTTACAAATGAGCAAATGGACTGAGGACAGGGTCAATCTCTTAAAAGAACTCTGGGGAGAAGGCAAAACAGCCAAAGAAATTGCCCAGCTACTGGGTGGCGGACTGACAAGAAATGCCGTTATAGGTAAGGCCCACCGCATGAAACTGTCTGGACGGGTCTCTCCTATACAGCAGAACAAAACAGTCGCACAGGAAAAGAAAGAAGCCAGTGCCCGCAAAAGCGGAAAGCTGAAAGATATACGCACTCCTATCGTTCCGGCAGCTAAGAAACCTGTGCCTGCCGCAAAAGTAGCCACACCTAAAAAAGATACTGATACAGGCGTAAAGACCTTTACAACGAGACGTCGCCCAACGCCGCCGGAGGCGAATGAAGCGCAAGGGGCAGGGGTGGAGCTTGCCGAGATTAAGGAAAAAATGTGCAGATGGCCTATTGGTGATCCTAAGGAAGACGATTTTCATTTTTGTGGAGGACGTGTTACATCCTCACTTCCTTATTGTGATGTTCATGCACAGATTGCCTATAATGTGAATATCCGCTCACGTTCAATTAATGTGAAAGAGAGTGAAGGTAAAAACAGACGCGACGAGGCTGATGAGCTACTATCCTCTATGGCTAACTCTTCTTGATCAGTCTTTAGATAAGAAGAGATGAGAATTTAAACCCGCTTTATGGCGGGTTTTTTTCAGGATCAGGGATTTGAAATGATCGATATTTTGGTGGCCTCGCGGCCTTTGGCAACTGTCTTATAGAAAACTTTAACCGTTTGTCCTGGAAGGAGTTCTTCTATATCGCATTCTACCAGACATGATTTATGTACGAAGATGTCTTTCACACCATCCTCAGGCACTATAAAGCCATATTCTTTGCAGGGCATATACCTCTTTACTACGCCAGTGGTAGCTAGCGTCAATCCCTCTGCGCTATCTTTTTCTTCCTTCTGGATAAAGGGTGTGTCGCCGCAATTATGAATGTGGACGATGTTCTTTACAAAATAGCCGTTTTGGCTTTTTTCAACATTACAGGTGAGTTCGGCACCGTCTCCGATAAGGGGATGGTTGTTCCTTTGCAGAGTGCTTGCATGGATGAAAATATCGCTGTTAATCGCGTTTGAGACGACGAACCCAAACCCCTTTGATGTGTTAAACCATTTAAGGCTGCATTCCACAGACTCTATAATTTCGCTTTTTTTGTTATTTTGTGGTGTCCCCTGCAACGTAAAAAATCCTAATAAAAAATAAAATCAATTTTCAAAAACCACACTTATGACGTGTAGTATAGCAATAAAAAATTAAATTTATAGACAAAAAAGAAATTTTTTAATGTGTCCCTTATGGAATTATCAATGAAATTGATATATCTTAATAAAATAACAATAATATCAATAGTTTGTGCAATGCAGTATTTTTTGTGTTGTGCTAGGGAAAAAGCATTATGAACAGGCCTTGGACAGAAAATTACCCCGAATATATGGATTGGGACGCTAAACTGCCTTCGCAGCCGATCTTTACTTTATTGGACGAAGCCGCAAAAAAATTTCCAGAGAAAAAAGCATTTTACTTTGAAGGAAAAACATGGACGTGGCGCGAGATAGATGATTTGTCACGCCGCATGGCCAAGGGGTTTCAAAACAAGGGTGTCAGTAAAGGTAAGAAGGTAGGGCTGTTTCTGCCGAATTCACCTTACTCACTGATTGCCTATTATGCTATAGCCCGCACTGGAGCAACTATCGTAAATTACAGCCCACTTTACGAGACAGACCAGCTGGCACACCAGATCGAGGACAGTGAAACCGATATTATGGTGACTTTGGACATGAAAATTCTTTATGACAAGGTTGAGCCGCTCCTCAAAACATCCCGGTTAAATCAAATGGTTGTCTGCCCTATGGAGGGCGCGCTGCCATTTCCCAAGAACAAGCTGTTTAAGCTCCTCAAGGGAAGTGAGCTTGCTTCTGTACCTAATGATGACAGGCATCTTAGCTTTGACTCTATGGTTGACAATAAAGGTGACATTGAAGAGGTCGAAATTGATCCTGAAGAAGACGTAGCTGTATTACAATATACGGGTGGAACTACAGGCGTTCCCAAAGGCGCTATGCTGACCCATCAGAATATCTACGCAAACACATTGCAAACCGCAATATGTCTGCCTGACCGCATCAAAGATATTGAAGACATTAAAATGGTGGCTGTTATACCGTTTTTTCATGTTTTTGCAATGACGGTGGCTATGAATACGGCTGTGCATCTTGGCGCACAAATTATTGCCACTCCACGTTTTGAGGAAAAGAAAACGCTGCACCTGATAGACAAGCTGGAACCGACTTTGTTTCCCGGCGTACCGGCAATGTACAATAAGCTTAATCATTATAAAGGTGAAAAAACACTTTACAGGCTTTTTGGAAAACTAGTTTCAAAAGTCGAGGACGCATGCAATGTTGACCTGAAATCAAAGCCGATTATTTCATCCATCTATAATAGAAAGAGCCGGTTCAGAACAGTTTCTGATTACAATCTTCGCTCTCTGGAGGCATGTATTTCCGGTGGGGCGCCTTTGCCTGTAGAGATTAAGCAGAACTTCGAGAAGAGAACGGGCTGTGTGGTTGTCGAAGGTTACGGTCTGACAGAATCTTCGCCCGTGCTCACTGTTAATCCGATTGATGGTAAGAATAAGCCCGGCTCAATAGGCCAGCCGCTTGTCGCAACTGACATCGAATTACGTGAAGCTGAAACCGAAAAACCGGTCGCGCAAGGTGAGCGTGGCGAATTATGGGCTAAAGGTCCTCAAATCATGAAGGGGTATTATAATCAGCCCGAAGAAACAGCACATGTTTTGAAAGACGGCTGGCTTCGTACTGGCGATATTGCTGTTATGGATGAACAGGGATATTTCAAAATTGTCGATCGTATAAAAGACATGATCATCATCAATGGCTTTAAAGTTTTTCCTGGTGATGTCGAAAAAGTGACCTATCAGCTTGATGCTGTTGAGGAATGTATTGTTGCAGGTATTCCGGGGCGGGGCGGCAACGATGTCGTTAAAATGTGGGTTAAACCTAAAGACGGGGAATCTGTCAGCGAAAGCGATCTGCGAGAGTTTCTTACTGGGAAATTGGCAAAAGTCCAAATTCCTTCCCAGATCGAAATTCGTGACGAGCCTCTTCCAAAAACGATGATTGGGAAATTATCCCGCAAAGATCTCGTTGAGGAAGAAAAGGCGCAGCAAAATGATGATGGCAATTCACCTTCATCGCCGCAGCCTTAAAATCTTATAGGGTTTAAGCGCGGAGCTTTCCGCCTGTGCGCTTTTCAATTTCTTCTATAATGGATTTGGAAACGGACTCTATTTCCTTGTCTGTTAATGTTTTATCATATGGTTGCAAAGTCACACTTAATGCTACTGACTTTTGGGCTTCATCAATATTTTTACCCATATAAACGTCAAATACAAAAGCATCAGTCACCAGCTTTTTATCTGCTGACATTGCGGCCCTTACAAATTGCTCAGAATCTACATTACGCTCTACAAGAAAGGCAAAGTCACGCATGACTGGCTGGAAACTCGATGTTTTAAGAAGAGATTTTTGCGAGCCTTTATTTCGCGGTTGCGGTGATTTATCAAGGAACAGTTCAAAACCGGCCACCGGGAATTCTATATCCATATCCTGTAATATGCCCGGGTGCATTTCACCAAAAACGGCCAGAACATTCTTGCCTAGCCTCAAAGCGCCAGATCGGCCAGGGTGGTAGTGACCGGGGGCATCGCGCGTAACCTGAAGATTGGATGCCGGAGCACCTATCGCTTCAAGCGCAAGAAGGACGTTGTCCTTCGCATCAAAAACGTCGGCTTGGCGCGGTTTTGTATCAGACCAGTGTTTTGTCGCTATGTCGCCATAAATAATACCTGTTGCAACCATATCAAAACCGTTAGGTTTTGAGGATTGGAAGACGGGCCCGACTTCAAATAGCTTACCGTTGGCGAGACCGCGATCAGTATTGCGCTTTGCTGCTTCCAGCAAATTGGGCAGGATTGATGGGCGCATCGTATCCAGTTCTGAACTTATTGGGTTAAGAAGGGAAAGTCCTTCTTTATTCGGATTGTCATTGGCACCAAATCTATCTGCATTCTTGCACCCCATAAATGACCATGTAACACATTCATCAAAACCATTGGCGGCAAGCGCCGCGCGGGCAAGACGTCCGCGGGAAAATGACACTGTCTCGCTGGCCGAGATATCGCTATCCGAGACAGCAGGTAAAGGCGTGTTTTCAATATGCTCATAGCCTTTAATCCGACCAATTTCTTCTACTATATCGGCCGCACCCTGAATATCATTGCGCCATGATGGATTGGTAATTGTCCAGCTGCCGTTACTTTCTTCGACGGTAAATCCAAGCTGTGTAAGGATAGTTTTCTGCTCATTTTCTGCAATATCAAAACCCAGCATCTCTTTGGCACGGGAGGGGTGATATTTGACCTGATGGGTCACATCAGGAGCGCTTCCCGCCTCTACATTTTCACTGGCCTCACCACCACAAAAGTTTAAAACCATTAGCGTGGCAAGCTCCATACCGTATTTTGTGAAATCGGGGTCGATGCCGCGCTCAAAACGGTAACGAGCGTCGCTGTTTATGCCTGTGGCGCGTCCTGTTTTTGCCGTTCTCATCGGATCAAAATACGCAGCCTCTATAAAGACATTTTCTGTCTCTTCGGTACACCCTGTTGGTTCGCCGCCCATGACGCCGGCAAGCCCAATGACGCCGCTATCATCGCAGATAACGGTCATATCTTCTGTTAGCTCGTAAGTTTTTTCGTCCAGACCTTCCAGTTTTTCGCCTGTTTTTGCCAAACGCGCATAGACATCACCTTTAAGCTTGTCAGCATCAAAAACATGTAAAGGTCGGCCATGATCAAGCGAAAGGTAGTTCGTAATATCCACCAGGGCCGAAATAGGGCGAAGTCCGACAGATTTCAGGCGGTCGCGCAGCCATTTAGGTGAAGGCTTGTTTTCTACATTTTTCACATAACGGCCGATGAAATGCGGACACGCATCTTTTTCTGCCTCATCGAATTTCAATGAAACATCAACTGGGGATTTAAACGCGCCTTTTATTTCAGATATGTCCAGAGGCTTTAGTGTGCCAAGACCTGCTGCGGCAAGATCGCGCGCAATACCGCGAACTCCTGTGCAGTCAGCACGATTGGGTGTGATTGCTATATCAATAACAGGGTCATCAAGTCCGTAAAGCTGTGCCAGGGGTGTTCCGATTGGTGTATCTTCTGGAAGATCAATGATACCTTCATGTTCATCTGACAAATTCATTTCGCGCTCAGATACCAGCATCCCGTTGGATTCCTGGCCGCGGATCACACCTTTTTTCAATGTAACATCAAGTCCAGGAATATATGACCCTTCTGGTGCAAAAACGCCCTTCATGCCCTGTCTTGCATTTGGTGCACCACACACGACTTGCACAATACCATCGCCTGTATCGACTTTACAAAGTTTGAGACGGTCAGCATCGGGATGTTGTTCCGCCTGCACGACATGGGCAACTTTGAAAGAGGTAAAATCTTTGGCACGGTCTTCTACGCTTTCAACTTCAAGGCCGATATCAGTCAGTTTTTTAGAAATTTCTTCTAGGCTTGCATCTGTGTCCAAATGATCTTTCAGCCAGGATAATGTGAATTTCATTGGTCTTTATTTCCGGTTAAAGGTTTTATTCTTTTCAATCATTTTATATAAACCATTATGAACGCCACAGCGCAAGAGTCGAAACACGATTAACAAGGGAAAAGTAATGCAAAAAGCACTGATCGTTTTTTCAGGCGGGATGGACTCAACAGTAGCTCTTTATGACGCACTTAAAAAATATTCCCACGTTGAAACTCTGTCTTTTCACTACGGCTCTAAACATAATGACCGGGAACACGAGCACGCTCTTAAAACCTGTAACACGCTTGGAGTTGGAAACACGCTTATTGATCTTGGATTTATGGGGCAATATTTTCAGTCCGACTTATTAAAGAGCGGGGGAGATATTCCCGAGGGCCATTATGAGGAAGAGACAATGAAATCAACTGTTGTTCCGTTCCGGAATGGTATCATGCTGTCAGTCGCGGCAGGACTGGCCGAAAGTCGTGAAATGAGTGTGTTGGTACTTGGCAATCACTATGGCGATCATGCAATCTATCCAGATTGTCGTGCAGAGTTTATCGATCCCATGGCGCGCGCCATAAAGGCCGGAACTTATGCAGAAGTAGAGCTTCATTCCCCGTTTTGCAAAATGACAAAGACAGATATCGCAAAGCGTGGCGCGGAACTCAATGTCGATTTTTCACTTACATGGTCTTGTTACAAAGGCGGGGAAAAGCAATGTGGGCGGTGTTCGACCTGCTTTGAGCGGAGAGAGGCTTTTTATGATTCAGGAATTCCTGACCCGACCGATTATTTAGACAAAACCGATTTTGAAATTTTGCGGGAAGAGTATGAAGTGTGATCTTTAATCGCGCCTTACACACCTAACATATTGAGTACCGTTTTTGGTGGCGGATTGAGTTCCTCCATCAGTCATCCTTCTGATTACTGCTGCGTGTGTTGCCGCTTCGGTTGAGGACCAATATACATCATCATCAGGAAGGTTACCGATGAGCGCGCGATGGTTGAAGAGATTTGATGTTTCGTTAATAGCGGGTAAATACCATTGTGGGCCTAATGTGCGACACGCTCTAGCGGCTCTATAAGGGTAATCAGTATGCGAAGTCAGGTTGATCAAAAGGTCTGTATTTGCGGCGCCATCGGAATTATTATTGGCACTTGTAGATTGGTAATTCGTCCCATTTGACCAGGGTCTTTTACTGCTGTAATTCGAGGGGGTGGTATATAGGCGTGAGCCATTGTTCATACCGGCATATATGATCCCTGCACAGCTCTCGCCAATTTCCAAATCAAGCAGGCAAGGAAAGTTGCCTTCCGCATAAAACGCACAAGGACTTAGATTGGCTCCTTCTGCTGTAAACAAATCACATGATCCATCCGTAGGTGCGTTGACATTTTCATTGCTGCCATCGGGCAGTTCGAAATTGATCTCGCTCATATCACAGCCTTTTAAAAGTTCCAGTTTATCAATGCCGTATTCTACATAGGCAATACATTGCTCTACAACGGCTGCATCTATCAGTTCCTCTTCAACTTTTGTATTATTTCCTGTATCGCGCATCGTTGTTGTGACGGCATATGATAATGCCGCAAATAAAACCACTGCGATTAAGATAATAAAAAGGACATTCCCTCTGTCTGTCTTTTTAAACATGAAAACAGTATAGTAAGACTTAAAAATTATTACAAATAGGCTTTTACCTGTTTACAAAAACCATCTGAATAGGCTACAAAGCTAATCTCATAGTGAAGGGGTATAGCTCAGTTGGTAGAGCGAAGGTCTCCAAAACCTTAGGTCCCGGGTTCGAATCCTGGTGCCCCTGCCATTCATCTCTTCTAATCTATCAGTTACAGAGAATTTACTCTCAAACGCGTGGCTTTCCGCGCTATTTCACCATCCCTGTATAAACCTGCGGACAGGAGAATTTTCATCTTTTTCTGACAGTACGTTTTCTTGGAAAGAAAATTTCTGACCGCCTCGCTAGTGAAAGAATGACCAGATCAGTGGAACCCAAATTAATGATGTCGTCAGCGTACCTTTAATTGTCTGATAAGCAATCCAAAGCCAAAACATATTCTTGCTTGGCTTTTTAAACTTTCTCAGAGACGTAAAGGCTTCCATAATTACAGTCATTCTTTATTTATAGTTGATGTTAGCGTGCCTGAAATTGACTGATGTCAATCGAAAATCCACTGTGAGCAGATTAAAAGAGCTTGATTTAAGGGGGTATGCAATAAATAAGCGGGTTAAGAATAAGAAAATTCTATAAGATGAAATTACGAGATCTATACCATCGATCTGATTGGAATATATCCGTACTGATCCAACGGTACTAAAATTCTCGCTGCTGCAGGTCTTTGCAAGGAAACTCAGAGGAACAAGCCGCACAGGAAAACTGCACCAGTTGCTGGACCGTATCCAGCTCGATTGTCGCACCTTTTATCTTGATTCCCGTTTCACGCTTCAGCTTGCTTAATGCCCTGGAAAAAGTTTCGGGCTGCATTCCCAAGCGCGCCGCGACCAGTGTTTTATCGTAAGGCAGGTGTATTGTCACCGGCCCTTCCTTATTCTGGGGTATCAACCTCAAAAGGAAACAACCGATGCGTTGTGGCGCATTTTGTATTTCACGATGTTCGATTTCCTGCTCTTTACGGCGTTTACAACGGGACATAGACGACAACATATTCAGGGCCAATGTGTTGTTCGTTTGGATTTCATCTTTTAAATACGATAACGGGTAAGATGTAATCTCGGCGTTTTCCACAATTTCCGCGCTATAAGGATATAAGTCATCTTCAAAAATGGTTCTTAAAGCCAAAACTTGCCCTGCAGGTAAAATATCTACGGTGACTTGAGAACCGTCCAAAGTTTCGCGGAACAGGCGGACCAACCCTTTTTGTATAAAATAAAAATAGCGGGCCTCATCGCCGTGCAGAAAGAGGATTTTACCTTTACTGTGTTTCTGCGTTAAAGCACGCTTAGCCATTTTCTGGAAAAAACTATCCTGACACGCTTTGAAAAGTGGCAGGCCTTTTAAGCCTGACCTTTCCACACTCTCTGCTGCTGTATATATACAATCTTGCATGACCGTCTTCCTCTTCCTTTATTTAGCTAACCCTTGAATTGACTTTGGTCAAGGCGCAAATCGTATCGATTTGTGAAAATGGCCACGCTTTTTTATTTTTAGCGGTAATAATGATGCAGTGTCTCTCAAATTTTGGTGCTCAATACGGTTTGTTTACAAGCCTTTTTCTGGCTGGGCTTGTCGGGGGCGCGACCCATTGCTCATTTATGTGCGGGCCTTTTGTCCTGGCGCAGATGAAAGGTCAGAATAAGGGCGATGTCAGGCTTAGCCGGCCGTCCTCTTGGCTTATGCTACCCTATCACTTGGGACGTATGACGACTTATGTTGGACTGGCGGTTTTATTTAGCAGTGTTTTGAATCTGGCATTTTTGTTTTCAGATAAGCGTACCCTCGTGGCGGCCCCTTTGCTGATGACCGCGGCAGTTATTTTCCTGGTCAGTGCGTTCCCGGGCTTAACCAGTTTATTCCCCTGGGTTTCAAAAATTCGTTTTCCCGCGCCTAAAGGCATCCTGCAAAACTATGCCGAAAAACTGATGCGGGGCGAAGGATCGACACGGCAGTATCTTTTAGGCGTCTTATTAGGATTTATGCCATGTGGCCTTGTTGTGTCGGCTTTGCTGGCGGCGTCATCAGTATCAGATATTACAACGGCGGGCCTTGCGATGGGGGCGTTTACAATAGGGACGCTGCCCTCACTTGCGATAGTGGCACTTGGAGGCCACAGCTTGCGAATAAAATACGCGGATGCTGGAAGGTATCTGTCGAAGGGTGCAATGGTGATCAGTAGCCTGTGGCTTTTCATACTGGCCGGGATTTTGATTTTTTAAAAAAGACATGAAATTTAAGGATAGTTTTTATGAGTACTGCAAATACCCTTGAAAAGGTCAATTATAATTATGATGTCGTCAGGCTGTTTACGCTGGCGACCGTGTTCTGGGGCGTCGTCGGCTTTGCCGCTGGCGTCTTTATTGCGCTGCAGATGGTTTTTCCGGGGCTGAATATTGAACCGTTTTTAAGTTTTGGACGGTTGCGCCCTGTTCACACCTCGGCAGTTATTTTTGCCTTTGGCGGGAATGCACTTTTTGCCACCAGCTATTACGTTGTCCAGCGGACTTGCGGCGTCAGGCTTTGGAATGACGGACTTGCCA